>Ga0180300_10000955_pt1 | contig 13182 bp, 13 predicted proteins | sample GuaBasSediGuay15_FD_121798 | JGI IMG/M metagenome (GOLD analysis project Ga0180300, IMG submission 121798) | Subseafloor sediment microbial communities from Guaymas Basin, Gulf of California, Mexico - Guay15, Core 4569-2, 21-24 cm | ecosystem: Environmental > Aquatic > Marine > Hydrothermal... | reverse complement strand
CTTCAGAGCAAACCCCATCACCTTTGATGACAAGCCCCCAGCCAAGTCGTTCAAGCATGAGGGCTTGGTGGAGTGGGAGCATATTGAGAAACAGCTTGGTGGCTTTAAGCTTGAGGTTGAGCCAGGGGCAGTTAGCAAGAAAACAACAGTTGGCATACTAGGAGAGAATGGGATTGGCAAGACAACATTTGTGAGGATTGTTGCGGGTGAGTTAGAGCCAGACAAGGGCAAGATTAGTAAGAAGGTTAGTGTTAGCTATAAACCCCAGTACATAGATACTGATTCAAAAGAGAAGGTTAAGGATTTCTTGAAGGATGCAATAACCAAATCCAGGAACGAGATTGTGCTTCCATTGGAGCTGGACAAAGTGTTGAACGAAAAGCTCTGTGAGTTGTCAGGCGGGGAGCTGCAGAAGGTAATGATTGCAAAATGCTTGGCTGATGAGGAGGCTGAGCTCTATCTGATGGATGAGCCCTCTGCTTATCTCGATGTTGAACAGCGCTTGACTGTGTCGAAGCTGATAAGGAGGTTTACACAAACCCATGGCAAGACCGCTTTGATAGTAGACCACGATATGCTCTTTGTGGATTATCTCTCAGACGAGCTTATAGTGTTTGAGGGTAAGCCAGCAGTGGAAGGGTTGCTTAAGGGTCCTTACCCGATGGAACAGGGTATGAACCTTTTCCTAAGCAGCTTGGAGATATCAATGAGGCGCGACCCTGATACAAAGCGTCCCAAGATTAACAAACAAGATTCTAGGTTGGATAGGGAACAAAAGAAGCTTGGTAGGTTGTATTATGCTTAGTGACTTTGATAGAGCACCCTAATTCGTCTCTGGTCCAGGAAACTGGCTGGATATCTTGTTTGCCCATTGCTGAGAACCTCTGGAAATATTAAAGCCCGTCCAAGAGGCAAATCAGCTGTTGCCTTGGTTATCCAAGCCCTTCTTGAAGTGGATACATAACGAGCCACAAGCGAGTCAACTGCATCTACCCAACCCAACGCCTTGATGTTTCCAATATAGCCTAGTAACTCTGGGATTGCTTCCTCCATCCTTGCCGGGTCAACTACAAACCTGACCTTGCCTTTGTGTTTTACCTTTCTCACAGCACCCTGTTCCAGAAAATAGTGAAACATGATATTTCTAGCCCCGCTATGGTCTATGGGCGGAAACCTGAGTGCAGAGAGCAAGCTCTCAAGCATGGAGTAATATCCAGCAATCTTCTCCTCTTCTGTTATCAACCCCTCCTCAACAAGCATTGAGAGAGCCCCCATGCTAAACAGCTCAGCCCTTGCCTCTTCCATTATAGCATATTTATCTCCAAAGTGAGTGTGTGGCTCTTTTTTGTATAGAACCCTGCCTGTGGTGTGTCCCAACTCATGCAATGCTGTCATCTTTAGGCCTATGGATGGCATTACACCTAGGATTCCAGATACCTCTGATGGCACAAAGAACAGTTCAGCCCACTTCTCGGAGGAGACCCTTGATATTGCCAAATTTATGTTGCAGAAAATGAGATTCACTGAACCGTATTTGTCAACTACCTCTTTGTCATTTGGTAAAGACTGGGCAACAACTACAGAGGGAAACACATTATAGAATCCAGCCCAATTTAATACATCAACAAACCTAAGTCTGGGTAGGTTATCTCTGTTCACTCGTTTCTTATACAACCATGGCGCCTCTGATTCAAAAACATCCATTAAGCCCAGTAATGCGTTTGCAAATTGCTCATATTCTTGGTTTATTACCAAGACAGCACCAAGGGCTGCCCCTCTCCAACCCATTAACTTATCAAGGTAAGTTTCAACCCCTGTGCCCAGAGTGAAATCAATCCCTGAGTTGTTCTCCAGCCAAGCCAAATCACTTGCCCTTCTTGCCTCTTTTGTGCCGCTTTCTAACTCGTCTATCTTTGCATCAATATAACTCTTGAGATTTGGATCGTTTGCTGTGTCTCTTGCTTTACGCAAGGCAGAAATTACTGGCTTTAACACCTCTTTGAACCTCTCCTCATTGAGTATGGCAACTAGTTTGCCATCAGCAGACCTGACCACAGTTGAGTTCACAGTGTCTCTGTGTTGTTTCAATGCCTCCACATCCTTTTTAGAAACACCAGGAGGGTAGAGTGCTCTACCTGGTTCTGGGGCTGGTGCACCCCAAAGTATCTCTTCAAACTCAAGAATTTGGCAGTTTTTGGGAAGCTTATCCCTTGGGATTGGAAACACATAGCTCTTTCCAAAGATATCATATATTCCAGCTCTTGCTGCCAGCAGGGTTGCATAATCCCTCACCATCTGGCTCTGTTCGCCACTCAATTGCTCAGCAAATTTGAGCACCGCATTTAATAGAGGCATAACCCGATGGTCTTGTTGTTGAGCATATATTGGGTTTATGCCATCCACTGCTTCAGAGAGGTGCCTGAGTACCTTTAACTCCAAAGGGCTTAGTCCCTTTAGATTAACTTGAACCGGTAGAACTACCGCCTCTTTCTCTTGGCCGTCTGATAATTTGTAGGGTATCTGTCTTATCTCTGGAGGGCTCACTTCCATTTTCCAACCACTCCTAATTGTTACCTCTGCAGAAGAGTTAATTTATTTTTATAAACTTTTCCTTTATCGGGTATTCCTCTGAGCAGTGTTATGAACTGAGAAGTGTAGGAGCCAACCTATTACAACAATACAAGCTGTAATGCTCCATCCAATTAATGGTTTGGATTTTTTGGTCTGGTTTTGATTAGCCCTGACGTGAATCCTGAGTGGCAGGTAGGTGCCTAGAGCAAAATGAGCTTTTCTTGTTTTAAGGATAACCCTATCCTCATAATTGCCTGGCTTTGTTGGCCTCAAATGCAATACTATTCTTTTTGAGGTATATCCAGGAATAGAAAACCCTTTGGTGTTTTCCAGCCACTCTCTGTGACGCTCCAAATCAACTTGAACCTCTGATATGTCTGGGTTTGGGTTGAATATTAGAACGCTTCGGTTTATTGTTTTATTTTGTTCACAATTCACCTCGAGCTCACTAGGTGCAACCCCCAAGCCAAACCCCTCAACCAACCCTGCAAGCATTACAAGCGCAATCCCCAAAATAAACCCTGATTTCATGGTATTGCCTTCAAACTTATCCTGCCACTGTAGTTGCCAGGGGTTGCATGTTCAGGGATATTAAAGCGAAGCCACAAACCAGTAAAGCCAAGCACAGGGAGCTTAGCAGTGGTGACGTATGGCTCTGATAGCTCAAAATACTCTTGGGGTGGTTCACTGGAGAGAGCCACACTCACAAACCCGGGCGGTATTAGCGTGTTGTTAAGCTTAAAACCCTCAGTTGAGACCTCAAACCTTAATTGGGTGTTGCCTGTGTTTGCAATTGTTGGCTTAGAGCTGGTGGACATATCCAAGTCCCCAAGCAACTCTAAGCTCCCACCTGAGTTTGCTGCTATTGTGAGTTTGGTAGTGTCAACCTCAAACCCCAACACTGCTTCTACTTCAAACTCAAATGCTGTGGCAGAGCACCCAAATGTGGAGCAAACATTCACAACCACTGTGTCCAAACCAGGTGGGGTATAGTAAGGTATCTCAATCATGCCATAATAGATGCTATGGTTTGTTGAAGCTGAAAGCTTAGAAGTGGTATTTCGGTGCGTAATGCTCACATTGGTAAAATTAACAGTGCTATGCTCCACCACTACTCTAATCTCCTTTTGCTTTACCTGACCTGGGAACGGGAACACCTGCGTACCTGGTTTCTCAGCCAGTTCGTCATCCATGTACACCCCAAGAATTTGTGGAGGATTCTGTTTTATTTTTAGCTCTATCTCTATGGTTTTGGCATTGTTATAAACATTGGCATTGTGTGTGGGGCTTGGTTCATTGTATGTGAAATCATTGAGGTTGTTGTTGGTGTCCAAATACCTGCTATTCACCACTTTTCTTGTTAAACTCAATCCCTCCTCACCAATCTCTACAGGTGTTGTTTCAAAATACCCTTGCGGGCACTCATTACCCCACCCCACAGTATCCACAACACTGCTTGGGCTAACCAATGCCACACCCCCTGCTGTGTTGCTTAGTGTTAACTCCTCTTCATAGTTCGCCTCTTGCCATGAAACTGGCTTTGCTATGTTAAAGCCCTTATCTGCAATCAAGAAGTGTGAGTTGGGTGTAAGTACAGTGCCTTTAGGAATTCTGGCATCAAACTCAGAGCTGGTTGTGTTGAGCCACCACCCGCTCATGTTAACTGTGGTGTTGCCAAAATTGTAAAGCTCCACATACTCCAAGTCATACTCAGAGCCATCTGGATTGTAGTAAACTTCTGATATGAGCACACTTGGCCCCCCACCAAATACATCTCCAAAACACAAAAACAAGGTTAGCAATAGCATTATAGTTTTGGTTCGTGGCATACCCTTGTGCTGGGTTTGGCTTTTAAAGTGCTTTATGTAATCTACTCCGGTATTTTTTCAATTTGCCGAAAACATGCCGATCTAGCTTCAGTGGATTATAAATCTAGCAGCAATACTATTTTATCCTCTACAAACCATCCTTATAGCATGATAACTCCCCTCACTTTAGAAAAGAGAATAAATAACATCATCAATGGCATAAGGGGCTCTCTAGTGAGTAGACTTCAAGAGCCACATCAAGCTATGAATCACACATATCACCACAGATTATCATTTGCTTACTTGTCTATGTGCTGCACCTATTGGGCTTACACCTATCTCCCCGTGCAACTCTATTACCTAGGGTTTAGGGCAATATTTTTTGGTGGGGCAGCAGGACTGGTTTTAAAGTTTATGAGGGAGAGGTATCACAAGCAGAGTATTTTTAGGAGCCACTACCATAGCCACACAAGCGCCACCATAAGATAAATATTTAAGTGACAATGCCTTTATAACTAAAAAAAGGGGTGCCCCCAGTTTTTTCTCAGGCCCTGCCTCTACTTTCGCCCTTCACCAAACCAGCTCCTATGATGTGTGCCACTCTCAATGCCTCTGGAATAAAGGAGTTTCTTGTGCTAATATCAATATATGCTCGGGCCTCTTCCTCGCTCAAGCCAGCCATCTGAAAGTAAATCTTCTTGTGTGGGATTGGCTCACCCGCTTTCTCTATGTAAGTTATTTTGTATGCCATGTTTAGCTTTTCTAGCGTTCTCTTAATTAGGGCTGTGTCGGGTTTTCTGCGCACTATTACCACAACAGGTTTCTTTGTTTTTCTGTGTACCTCGTGGATATCAATCATATTAAACCCGGCCATGTTGAGCCCATCCAAGAACACAACTTGGACCTGGGGCTTGAACTTGGAGGAGTTTATCATCTCGATTATTTTGGATGTGGCATCATCTCCATCCACTCTTATATGGGTAGAGAGCACCCCTTCTAGCATAACGCTCCCCCTGAAAAAGCACCCTATTACCAATGCTCTCTTATCTTTAAACTTGTTGAAAGGGGCATCATCTATACCCAACACCCTTACCTCTGATTTCATCATCCACAAGCAAGTGACATTTGTTTATAATCACTATTAAAAATATTTTTTTAAAGGTTTTTGCAAATTTTTAATAACATTTAAATACTACACCTTTATCCTTTGGTACTTCATTCAAGAGGTGGTATGATTGTGTGGAATAGTAGGGATAACTGCTGAAAAGCCTTTCTCTGTTAAGGGTGAGCTAATTCTTGCATTGAAAAAGCTTGAATATCGCGGCTATGATTCTGCTGGATTTGCCACAACAGAGGGTGTCTATGACAAAGAGGTTGGCTCCATAGATGTGTTGGAAAGCCGAATAAACCCCAAGCTTAAAACCACAACAGGTATTGCACACACACGCTGGGCTACCCATGGCGGTGTGACAAGGGTGAATGCCCACCCCCATTTTGACTCAGAGAAGGGATTGTTCATAGTGCACAATGGTATTATAGAGAACTATGCTCAACTAAAGGCACAACTCGAAGAGCGTGGCTATAAGTTTATCACCAAGACAGATACAGAGGTCATCGTAAATTATCTGCATGAAAAAATGAAAACAATGTCACCGCGCCAAGCAATACTCTCTTTCTTTAAGGATGCAAAGGGAACATATGCGGTTGTTTTCTTTAGAAAAGGTGAGAAAACTCTCTATGCTTTTAAGAAGGATTCACCCTTGTGCTTGGGTATTTGCGACGGCGAGATGATACTTGCTTCAGATATATATGCCTTCTCTCACAAAACAACCCGTACAGTGTTCTTTGAGGACTATGAGTTAGCAGAGGTTACCCCCAATAATTACCAGTTCTATAATCGCAGTGGTAAACTCGATAAGAAGCCAGTGGAGATTGAGTGGGAGAGGGAACCAGTGATGAAAAGGAGGTTCAAGCATTTCATGCTCAAGGAGATATACGAGCAACCAGTGGCTGCTCAGCGCCTAATACGCTCACTACGCACAACCCAGTCACACCGTGTCAAACAGATATCCAAGATGATTAAGGGCGCAAAGAGGATTCTCTTTCTCGCATGCGGTACCTCTTATCACGCCTCTCTAATCGGTGCTTACCTCCTAAGTCGCTTGGGTTATGAGGCGCATGCTGTGATTGCCTCTGAGTTCGAGAATTTCTCTGTTATTGACAACAAAACCCTTGTTTTTGCTGTATCCCAATCCGGTGAGACAATGGATGTCATTTCTGTGCTAAAGGACATCAAGCACTATAAACCCAAGATAGTGGCTATAGTTAATTACCCCTACTCAACTGTGCACAGGATGGCTGATAACTACATTGAGATAATGGCTGGTCAAGAGATATGTGTTGCTGCCACAAAGACATTCACAAACACCCTTATTGCCATGTATGAACTTGCGAGGGTGCTGGGCAACCACATCTCTTTGGATAGAATACCCGCAAAAATTAAGGAGGTTATATCCAAAAATGACCTTCGCGTGAGGAAGCTTGCAAAAAAATTGAGCAATAATAAAGACATATTTGTGTTGGGGCATCGCATAAGTTACCCAATTGCAAGAGAGGTTGCATTGAAACTCAAAGAGATAAGCTACATACATGCAGAGGGTATGATGGCAGGAGAGCTCAAGCATGGCACAATTGCTTTAGTGGAGCCGGGCGTGCCAGTCATCGGTTTGATACACGAGACCAATAGGGAGAGAATGGAATCAGCCCTCCAAGAGGTGGAGGCACACGGAGCAGACGTTTACACTATTGGAAATTCCTCAAAGCAATTTGAGTTGCCCAAGCGACTCAATGAGGAGGAGTATTCAATAGCAGCCACCATAATTGGGCATCTACTGAGTTACTATATAGCTAGAAACAACAACCTCCCCATCGATAAGCCAAGAAACCTTGCCAAGAGCGTGACTGTCAAATGAAACTGTTCGGTACTGACGGGATTCGTTGCAAAGCCAACACCTACCCTCTAGTACCCAAAATGGTGGTTACAATAGGTAGAGCAGTCAAAGGGTTCTTCAAAGTGGAGAGCAATGAGGTGGTGTTGGGTGGTGATACGAGGGTCTCCACAGGGATGCTCTCTTCTGCCCTCTCTGCGGGTATCTCATCAGCCGGGTTGGATGTACTGGTGCCAGGTGTTTTGCCAACCCCAGTGATTGCGTGGCTCACACGGGAATTGGGTGCGAGGTGTGGCATAGTTGTCTCTGCATCACACAACCCATGGTATGATAATGGTATAAAGTTCTTTACAACTGAGGGTTACAAACTCACCGAGGAGGAAGAGGAGAAATTTGAGCAGATAATCTTTGCTTTAGATACACAACAAGAGGGCAATGAAAGGGTGGGCTCTATAAACAACCTCCTGGATTGGGAAAAAGTATATCTAGAGCATATCAAGGATTCCTTCAACATGGAGCTTTCGAAGTTCAAGATTGTGTTGGACATGGCAAATGGCGCCACTTTTGAACTTGCACCCAAGGTGTTTCAGACTTATAAAGCAGACCTTGTTTTGCTAAACAACACCCCGAATGGTTTCAATATAAATAAGGGTTGTGGTGCAACAGACCCCTCAGCAATGTGTGAGGCAGTCAAAAAGCATCAGGCAGACATTGGGATTGCGTTTGATGGTGATGGTGATAGGGTTATGCTTGCTGACGAGAAGGGTGCATTGGTGGATGGGGATGCAATAATTGGGATAATTGCAAAGTATATGCACCAAAACAACCAACTCCACAAAGCCAAGGTTGTTTTGAACAACTACTCAAATCTAGGGTTGATAAAGGGCTTAGAGCAGCTTGGTATAGGTGCAGTGCTTGTACCCACTGGCGACCGCTTTATTGCCCAAGCGATGCGTGAGCAAGGCTTAAACCTTGGTGGTGAGAAATCAGGGCATATCATACTATCTGATTATGAAACCACTGGCAATGGCATTCTAACTGCTTTAAAGGTGCTGGAGATAATGCACTCTGCCAACAAGAAACTCTCTGCATTGAATTTCATCACCCAATACCCTCAGGTGCTCATCAATGTTGAGGTGAGCAAGAAGCCACCCCTTGAGAGCGTGAGAAGGGTGATGGCTGTGGTGCAGGAGGTTGAGTCAGAGCTCAAGCAAGATGGCAGGGTCTTCATACGCTACTCTGGCACACAGCCAGTCTTGAGGGTGATGGTTGAAGGCAACTCCAAATCAAAGGTTGAGGAGTATGCCAATAGGATTGCAAAAGTTGTAAAGGAAGAGTTGGGTTAAAATGCAAGCAATAATTCTTGCAGCAGGCGAGGGAAAGCGGTGTCAGCCACTGACGCTTACCAGACCAAAGCCAATGCTACATGTTGCCAACAAGCCCATTCTTTGTTACCATCTTGACAATCTTTGCAAGATAGTTAAAGAGGTGATAATTGTTGTTGGCTATCTTGGCAACATTATTCGTGAACAATTAGGGGACAAGTATAAAGGGTTAAGCATTAGATATTTTGAGCAAAAGGGGCTTCGTGGCACAGGGGATGCAATGCTACAAGTCATGCCATTAATAAAGGGTAAGTTTATGGTGATTGTTGGGGACGATATGGTTGCCAAAGAGGACATAAAGGCATTATCAACCAAGGATAATTGTGTGCTGGTGAGCAGGGTTGCTCATCCAGAGTTCTTTGGTGTGGTTGAAACCCAGGGCAATGTAATCAAGCGAATTGTAGAGAAACCGAGCAAGCCAAGCTCAAACCTTGTCAACACTGCTGTGTATGTTTTTGAGCCAGAGATTTTTAAGTATCTGAAGAGGATAAAGCCGTCTAATCGTGGTGAATTGGAGTTTACAGATGCAGTGAACCTATATGCTAAGCACACCAAAGTGGCTTATCTTGAGACAAGGGGTGACTGGTTGCCAATTTCCCATTCATGGAAACTGCTTGATGCCAACCAGAGCATACTTCAGGATTTAAAGCCAAGCATAAGTGGTAGAGTGGAATCTGGAGCCAAGATTAAAGGTAAGTTAATACTTGGCAAGGACTCTATAGTCAAGAGCGGTGCCTATATAGAGGGGGATGTGATAGTCGGCCAGGGTACAGTGATAGGACCCAATTGCTACATCCGCGGCTCGACTGCAATCGGCTCAGGTTGTAAGGTTGGCAACGCTGTGGAGATAAAAAACTCAATTCTTATGGATGGGACCAAGGTGGGGCATCTGAGTTACATTGGCGATTCTGTGCTCGGGTTTAATGTTAATATTGGTGCTGGCACCATTGTGGCAAACCTTAGGCATGACAATGCAAATGTCAAGACAATGATAAACGGTAACTTGGTTGATACAGGTAGGAGAAAGTTTGGTACGATAATTGGCGATTCTGTGCACACTGGCATCAACACCTCAATCTATCCAGGGCGAAAACTCTGGCCCAACACAACCACACGCCCGGGCGAAATAGTGGCAGAAGACAAAACCGAGGAATAATTTTTTAAACCCTCAGGGTTCTCTCATTTTAATATGACAGAACTGGTGGCAACCCTTGGCACGGGCAAGGGCTCATGGAACTATCTCAGGCAACTAATCACCAAGCACGATTGGGACAGCATAAAACTTGTTACCAATAGCTTTGGTGCAGAGAGGTTCTCTATCGAGGGCAAGGAGATAAGCTTTGTGGTGATTGATGACAGAAAAAGCCTGCCACTGCTTATTGAGGATATCTATTCGCAATTGAACGGTAAGATTGAAGGCACAGAGGTTGCTTTAAACCTTATCTCAGGAACTGGCAAGGAACACATGGCTCTGCTGTCTGCACTCCTCAAGCTTGGCTTAGGAATACGCTTGGTGGGATTGAAGGGGGACGAAGTGGCAGAAATCTAACCCTTCTTGAGTTTGCTGTCCACGAATTGCTTTAACCTTTGTGCCTCTTGTTCTAGCTCAATCAAAAGCTTTGTGTCACTGAAGTAATGCTTGGCACAATTCTCACAGTAGTAATTGTTTGTGTGTTTAACCTGATATTTGGCTTCTTCACCACAGATTATGCATTTCTTACCCATTCTTGCTTAGGTACACCCTATAGCCACCGGATTTAGCCAGTGCTTGGGCATTACCAAACACCTCTTGCATGAAATTATATAAACTTTTCCCTCCTTTATTGTGTCTTGCAACCAATTGGAGCACCCCGCCTGGCTTTAGCTTTGCTTTGCTTTGGGTTATGAGGTAAAAGCAGAGCTTTTTGCCAGCGGTTTGTGGGGGGTTGAATAGTATGGCATCAAACTGGCCATTTACATTCTCAAAACCATTGCTCAGGATAATCTCGCAGTTGTCAAGCTTGTTTAGTTTGGCATTCATTATGGCTGTGTCAACAGCACGCTGGTTTATGTCCACCATGACAACCTTGGCTTTTGGGTAACACTTTGCAATCACAATCCCTATAACACCTGACCCGCACCCCAAATCCAGAACACGCCAACCATCCTCTATAATAGCTTTCTCAGCCAACAACCTGCTACCCTTATCTATCCTCTTGCTTGAGAAAACCCCTGAGGCAAGAAAAATGGTAATCTCTTTGCCCCTGATGCGCTCACTAATCTTGCGTAACCTGAGTGGTGAGGCTTGGTGCTGAGTGAAATAGTGCTCCATAACTAAAGAATCCCGTAGAGGTAGTATAAAAACTTATCCACCACTCTCACCAAATCAAACTTGTCTCCTTCAAAGGTTATGCAATTTTTGTTTAGAGTAATCTTAGGATTTTCTGCAACCCTTAGCATTATGACAGACTGGTTTGTGTTGTTGCATGTGACGATTGGCTTGGGTGGGCAAACATTCTGGTATGGCTCTGTGCATGCAGATTTTATTTCCACATGGAACACCTTTGCCAGAGATATACCAAGCTCGCTCGCAGCGAGTGCAACAAACTGGAGGTCGGTATCATAAGGGTTAAATGTTATATATAACTGACCAAAGGAGAAATTCACGAGTTGCCCTGTTACTGTGACGTTCTCAACCTCGCTTGGTAGAAATCTAAAGGGTATTGTGTAGAGGTCTTTACCACGCTGCCACTGGGTCCACCACATCCCTGCCATCTTCTCGAACCTAAAGTTGTTGTAGTAGCGTACCCTCTCTGCCAACTCTTGTTGGTGTTTGTGGATGTTATAAGCTCTAATGCCAAAGACAATAGCAACTATGAGCAACAGCGAGAATAGATACCAAAGGTGTTTCCTCTTTATCCTAAACACAACTCTTTTCTTGCTCATTCCAGGACCCCTAGCAATCCATAAAGAATCCGATCCTTGTATGCAAGGAAATCCACTCTAGTGTTTGCTTGGATTATGAGGCAATTGCCCTCCAGCCAGGCCTTGGTCTCGTTGCTGTATTTGAGCATGATTACGGGTACGAAGGCAGTGGCATTTTCACATGTTATCACTGGTCTTTGGGTTGTGGTATTGGTTGTGTAGCCGGGTATTGTGTACTTGCCCATAGCATAGAGCCCCTCGCCCAGGAGGTACTCTGTCTCAGACATGCTCTCTTTTATTGGTGAGTCAAACTCTGAGGTTGTATAAAGTAGTCTTGTTTGCTTAATGGGTGCTAGAATGCTGGGATCAAAGCTCATATTGCTAAGTGCTTGGGGTAGGAAATTGAACCTGAATTGTTTGTTGGCTATGGTCGTAGCGTACATACCATTTTCAAGCACACGAAATCTGAAGTTCTTGTACTTAATACTGCCACCCCCACCAACCCTTGACCCAAGGTAGCCAAGCACAGAACTTAGCATTATAAAGATGGTTATACCTGCAATTATGAGTTGCTGGGGCCTTTTGCTTTCCTTTTTTTTAATACTTCGTACCCTCTTCATACCTAGAAGAAAAAAATGGAGAATTAAAAAGTTTTTGTTAGAAATGGTCGTACATGTATGTAACCTGCTCTGGTTTTAGGGTTCCTCTGTACACGCCAACTGCACCATGATGGCTTGATGGCTCTAAGGGCATATCTCTAGTGAGTTTCACCTCAAGCACGCTTGGTTGACCACCTAGCTTCCAATCCATTTCAGCCCGCGTTCTTGCAGTTGCATAATCAAGAAAAACAAGAGCTCCATGCACCATTAGTTCCTTCTTTTCCCGGAACACCACTGTACCTTCTCTGACTGGTAGCACCATGTATACTCTACGTGGTGATTGTAGTTGTGCTCCTACCATGCCATCCAAACTCTCAGGCATTTTGGGTTGACTTATACTCTGATTCTCTGCCATTCTTCCTCCACCTCCTGTTTGTAAAGTGTATATGTTTTCAAAAGCCAAAAGGTGCTTCCCTTGGGTAGGGAGCTTAGGTATCTTACGAACAGATTCAAGAGCCAACAGCTCTATTTGAGAAATGGGTATTTGAGAGGTTATCCGGTAGGAAGAGTTACCATCCTCAACGCTCCAAACCTGGCTTGTTCTGGGGAGCAAATCAGTGTCAAGCACCAAGATTGCTGGCTTGGAGCCAAACTCAGCAGCTCTGCGCATTGCAATCATAAGGGCATACCCAAACTTTTGTGTGAACCAATGCTCTTCTAGGAATAACGCTGGAGCTTTCTGTTGAATAATGCTATCCAGCGCAGTGGTGTTATTCCCGTGGTAGAGCCTCATTCTACCCACTTAGTAATCCCTTTTTTGTGAAGTTGTATGAAAAAATACAACTTGTTTATAAATTTTGTGTTACGAAGTAATACAAAATAAAACAAAGATTAAGGCTTGCAAACAGAACACGGCTTAAAGCCCAGCATTTCTGCCTTTGCTTTGGATTCGAAGCATATTAGATTG
>Ga0180300_10000954_pt1 | contig 13182 bp, 8 predicted proteins | sample GuaBasSediGuay15_FD_121798 | JGI IMG/M metagenome (GOLD analysis project Ga0180300, IMG submission 121798) | Subseafloor sediment microbial communities from Guaymas Basin, Gulf of California, Mexico - Guay15, Core 4569-2, 21-24 cm | ecosystem: Environmental > Aquatic > Marine > Hydrothermal... | reverse complement strand
CTCTCATGGTGAAACCGTCACCTTCTATCTTAGCTTCCCTAACTTCGTATATAGCGGGTTTCATTTGTGACGCAACAAACCGGCACCAGATCAGCTTATATAGCTTATATTCGTCCTCACTTAGATATCGTCTTACCTTGTCGGGCTCCCTAGCTACTTTTGTTGGCCGTATGGCTTCATGTGCACCCTGCACTATTTTTGCCTTCTCCTTATACTTTGGTGGCGAAGCAGGTAGAAACTCATCCCCCCATGTTCTTTTAATATACTCACGTGCCTCCAGCTGCGCGTGCCGGCTCACTCTAACCGAATCCGTACGCATGTAGGTGATGAGCCCCTCCGCTTCATCACCCATTTCAATACCCTCGAATAACTTCTGTGCAATCCTCATCGTATAGGAAGGTGCAAACTTCAACCTATGGGCAGCATCCTCCTGTAATGCCGATGTCACATAAGGAGGGTGTGGAGAACGCTTCTTATCATATATGTTGAACTCGCTCACGTGAAATTTTGCACCCCTTATCTTATCCACAATATCTGTAGCATCTTGTTCGGATTCGATCTTCGCCTTTTTGCCACCTATTTCCTCCAACTTGGCCATAAAGCTACCTGCCTCACACGTAAACTTTACGTATATCTCCCAATATTCGCGTGGCCTAAATTTCCTTATAGCTTCTTCACGCTCACAAATGAGCCTAAGCGCCACACTCTGTACCCTACCTGCTGATAGCCCGCTACCTATGATTTTCCACAATAACGGGCTCACCTTATAACCTACTAGCCTATCCAATATCCGACGTGCAAGCTGCGAATGCACCTTATTCATATCGATATCAAGCCGCTCTCTTATAGCCTTACGTACGCTTTGGGGTGTTATTTCGTAAAATAGCACCCTATGTATGGGTCGCTTTATCTCCTCAGCTATATGATATGCTATTGCTTCACCTTCACGATCGGGATCGGTCGCTATTATGACCTCTTTTGCATGCTTTGTAGCTGTACGTAGCCTCTCCACAATCTTTTCCTTACCCGGGATAATAACGTATGTGGGTTTGAAGTTATTGTGTTCATCAACACCCAGCTCATTCTCTGGCAAATCTTTGATATGCCCTTTAGATGATAGCACCTTGTAATCAGACAAAAACTTACTTATGATTTTAGCCTTAGTAGGTGACTCAACTATCAGGATTTTACCTTTTTCTGCCATCAGTGTAAAACCACTATCTTGTTACTCAACCTCCTATTAGGAGATTCCAAATATATGAAATATATGCCACTTGGCAAGTTGCAAGTACGCCAGTCAAACTTATGTACACCACGTGTAAGATGCCACGTCCAGTATTCTACGAGTTGCCCCAATGTATTGTATACTTTAACCGATACCTTGGCATCTACAGGTAACATAAATCTCATCCTGACCATATCCGTGGTTATAGTAGAGTATAGTTCAACTCTCATCGTAGATGCATAGCCCTCCGCAATCTTAGTGGTGTGTTTGTCATACATACCTGTGTAATAAGGGTCATGCCTATGCATTGGCCAATCGAGGTCATCATGATCATAAGCTGCATTTATATCCCACATGTAGATTGTACCCTCAATCGTTGTCTGTACGATTTCCAGGTCGCCATCCTTGTCTATATCCGTGATTGTGGGGTCGCCCCATGTATACCAATCCAGATGTATCGGGAAACCTGGCTTTTTCTGGCCATTTGCTTGATAACAATAGAGATGGTTATCCTTAGAGCCGATAAATATTTCCTTAATCCCATCATTATCAATATCTACAACAACTGGATCACCTACAGAGGGTTCACCTCGTGGCAGTATCGGCAAACATAATGTACCATCATAAGCGTACACATATATCCCAGGTATACCGCCGACTATAATCTCTGAGTTATCATCACCATTGAGATCCGCCAATACAGGTGATGCACCGAAAGTTACCCAAGTTTGGTCGTTCATCACCTCCTGTGGCCATCCAGGCAATATCCTCCCCCTACGGTCTATGACGTATAGCTTTGTTGTGGTATTGACCGCAATCTCTAATCCTGCCGAATCGCCCACAATATCACCTACCACAGGGGCACGACTTACGCATTCACCCAGATCCACAGGGAAACCTGCCATGATATCGCCGTCACTATGCCATACATACAGTTTGTTGGATGTACCACCTCCAAAGATTATTTCAGGATATCCATCGTTGTCGAGATCACAAACAGCAGGCGGACTGTATGTTGCACCCGCAGTAAGTGCTTTAAATAACCCGGTGGTATCATCAGTGTAGCTTGTACCATCGTACCGAAATATGTATACATGAGCTGATGACGTTGTAACTATCACCTCCAACAGTGAATCACCATCCAAATCAACCAACACAGGGTTGGCGATACTGCCACCCTCTATTGTTCTTTGCCACCATATCGCACCATCTGCATGTACAACCGTAATCTTCAATGGTGGATACCAGCTTACGTTTACTATTTCTGGTTGACCATCGTTGTCTAAATCACCCACCGCTGGTGCTGCGTAACTTTTCTCAACATACACTGGGAAGCCATCCAACACCTCACCTTGTAGGTTGAACACATAAAGCGAACCTGCAACCGTATTCACGATGATTTCACAGATATTATCGTTGTCCATATCCACAGCAACCGCATTCCCTTCGATGTGTGCCGTGATACGTCTTACAGGCCAACCTGGGTAAGCAGATGGATAACTGCTCTCGAATACAGTATCGGAAGCTATGCTTTCGTTACCAAAGCTATCCAAAGCAGTCACGTAATAACTATGTGCATCGCCCAACCCTACATCGCGATCTTCGTAATATGTTGCCCCAGATATGGGTAAACTGTTAATACGGGTAAAGGTATCCGCTTCTTCCTTATAGACATTGAAATACATAGAGCTGGAGGACCAGTTAACTATGATAGCCCTTTCTGTTGGATACGTCCAGATACTATCAATAGGTTGTACTTCTTCTTTTGATACCCACTTCTCGTCAGTTATCCCGTGTGCTTCAGTCCACGATATTCTAAAGGTTAAAGGATTGGCACTCTCATAAGCGAATCGTGCCGCACGCTCATCATTCGGCAGCAACGAATCCAGCGTAACATGTGTAAGCTGGAAGTTACCACCTTCAACATTATCTATGAATATCTCCATATCCCGTGCGACGGCGTCCCCTATGTTCTTGAAAATCGGTACGTAATAACTTGTGTCTCGGGAATTAACCCATCTGTGGTACAGGTAAACAATGTACGGCGCTTTTGGATCTATATAAAAAGTATCCATCCAGCTATCGTTTATTCTAAGCTCAAACGGTACTGCAAACGAATGCGGTATCGAAGTCGAAAATATAACACTTACTGGATCCTTCGTACATACTGTGTCACCGGGAGCAACCTCTTCAAACCGTGCTATACTATCGATTATGACCACCATGGACTGCGGTGATACATCCTCTCCTGCATAGGGTGAACCTAGTACTATATCGCCGGCAACTGGTGTATCACCATCGTTTTTGATCAAAATATTGAAACTGCAAACCGTACCTACCTCCAGCGGGGTGATTGGCACTTTACCCGCAAACGATGGCAAAGGCCCCTTCCTATAGACTGGTACCTCACGTGTTACGGGATATATGTTTGTGCCATACACCGTTATTGTTAATCCTGTATCCGCAGTCTCAAGATATAACGGGAAACAAGCTTGCCCATTTTCATCCGTGTATTGATAACCGAAAGCTTCCCCTTCTTTATACACTGAAACCTTGGCATCAGGTAGAGATATGCCGTTTATTGTTACAGTAACTGTAAGTGTACAGTGGCCAAGTGGTAAGCTATCTCTGTCTACGAGCAACTCTGGCACTTTAACTGTGTCAGTCCATGGACGTAACATGGGATCGCCTACAAGGATTGAAGATAACATAACATCTCTTTCATAAGTATAACCGTTCAGTGCCTGTGGTATAAGGTATTCCAACGACTTGGCAGCCGCCTCACCTATGGTTAGTGCCGAGTCTATCATTAATTTAAAGAACCTTTTATTTGCAAGCAAAACGATGGCTGGATAATCGAACCGCGTTGCTGTCCTGATGGCAACACCGCCTCCGTGTGCGTTGTTGATGAACGCCTCCGCAAAACAGTCATAATCAACCGCCCCAGTATTACAACTAACTAACTCCCATATGGAGAAACGTAGTCCATTGTTTAACCTACTTACATCAATAGAGGTGAGTGCCACCCGGGGAGCACGATATCTCAGGAGAACATTTTTGCGTGTACCATGCCCTTCATAAAATATGAAATTGAAGCCCGAGTTTAGCGAATCTATCACCCTCTGTGGTGTACCATCAGGCGCTATATCCTCAGCCCCCCAATGTTCCTCTGGATTTTCATACAATTTGACTTTATTAAATCTTTCTGGTATCACATTGCTCACCTCATCACAGTAGGCTTCACCACTCTCCTGCTCCGATATGTATGCACCAAGGAACAGCATTTTAAGTACATACCCAGTATCAGGGGTTGCCTGGTAAGTTATTATCTTATCAACCACAGCATCAGCCTCTGCCGGTGTTTCAACAGATATACGACCTACGTATACATCTACACCGAAGTCTATATCATCCTCTAATTCACCAAACTCCCAATCCCCATCTGCGTTCCAGTTACCATCAAGACATGCATAGTATAGATCAGTGGGTATATAATCGCCCTCAGGCTCTGCCTTGAAACGCACATACCGTATGGGCACTATAGAGGGGTCACCCCCTATGAGTACGTACCTTGTACCCCACAACACATAAGCATCCTCGATAAAGTTGCGTACTTTTTCACACAGATCTATCCCAAAGTAGTTATCGGCTATCCACTCTACTGTCCTTATTTCGGTGGGAATACCACGTTTAAGGTAAAACTTACGCAATTTATTAAAACTTCCTACCAAAGCTTCACTCGTGACGATAACATAATGTACTGGATCGTTTTTCAAAGACGGTGCATACGATACACAATACTTTTTGAAGTGCTCTCTATGTGTAGAATAGATGCGTAACGATTGCAGTGGCAACCGCTCCGCTACATCCGTTTTTATGTGTAGAGTAAGCGCTTTATAATAGATACGCCTGTTATCAACGTATCTTATTGGATACACGGCAAAGTTAGCCACTCTCCTACCACGTATGAAGGTTTCGTCTGTAAATTCTACCAACCTCCCTATGTTGAAATCAGTATCAACCGTCTCGCCAGTATACTCTACTACACTGTCTATTTTAGATACTGTATAGCTGATAACCTTTTCGTTCTCTTTAAGTTCAATCTGTAAGGGTAGGATCGGCAAATTTGGCTTATCATGGCGGTAATAGGTATTCTCGCTTTCAGGTGAATATACTATATTGACGTTGATGATTCTACATAGAAGGAAAATGAAGATCATACTATTTCGCGTATGAGTTTGGCGGCAATTACCAGCTTCTGTATCTCATTGGTACCCTCATATATTTGAGTAATTTTGGCATCACGCATCATTTTTTCTACTGGATATTCACGCATATAACCATATCCACCCATGATTTGCACAGCTTTCGTGGTGACCTCCATAGCAACATCGGATGCAAAAAGTTTTGCCATCGCCGAGTATTTGGAAACATCCTTGCCGCCGCTATCTATATATTTGCTACCCATATAAACTAAGCTACGTGCTGCCTCTATCTTTGTCGCCATCTCCGCAATCATAAATTGTATACCCTCGAACGAACTTATGGGTTGTCCAAACTGATGCCTTGTTTTGGCAAACCTAACCGCTTCCTCAAGTGCCGCTTCTGCTATACCTACAGCTAATGCACCAACACCTGGCCTTGCGTAGTCGAATGTACGCATTGCGATCATAAAGCCAAGATTTTCGCGCCCCAAAAGGTTATCTTTGGGTACCTTCACCTCATCGAATATCAACTCCCTTGTTACTGATGCCCTTATGCCCATCTTCTTCTCTTTTTTGCCAAAATCAAACCCCTTCATACCTTTTTCCATAATAAAGGCGGATAAACCACGTGCCCCCCTATCGGGGTTGGTTGATGCAATGACCACATATATATCAGCTTCACCGCCATTCGTTATCCATTGCTTTCTACCGGTTATAATATAGTGATCCCCTTCTCTTACAGCGCGTGTTTTGACGTTACCCGCATCAGAGCCAGCTTCAGGTTCGGTGAGTGCAAATGCAGCTAACTTTTCACCGTTTGCAATAGGTGGTAGATATCTACGCTTCTGCTCATCAGTCCCATAGAGTATTATAGGGAAAGCTGCTAACGCATTAGCCGCATATGTGGTAGCTACACCCGCACAACCTTTTGCCATTTCCTCAACAACTATTGCAAGATCGAGTACACCACCGCCAAGCCCATCGTATTGCTCAGGTATGAATATGCGAAACAGGTCAAGTTTTGCCATTTCCTTCACAAGCTCCCATGGGAATTCCTCATTTTCATCCAACTCCTGCCGTACAGGTATGATCTTCTCCACAGTGAATTTACGTGTAAGCTCGCGTATCATATTCTGTTCCTCAGTAAAGAACTTTTGCCACATTTTCACTCCCGGTTTGTTAGCTGGGGTGGGTGGATTCGAACCACCACGCCGGGATCCAAAATCCCGTGGCCTGCCATTAGCCTACACCCCAGTATAGACAGGCATAGTAAGCCGTACCCTCCAACTACATACACTGAACTGTGGCGGCTTTTTGAACAATCCATACATTGCCGCACCTGTACCTGTTATGCTTATAACCTCTGCTCCTATAGATTTTAGCCATTCGTATATCTCGTCGTAAACTTTATATCGCATCCTTAATATCGGTTCAAATTCGTTTCGCCAATCCCATAGATGCCAATCACCTTTCTCAATGGCATCCTTCAAAAAGATTATATCCTTATCAGGAAATGTCAAGCAACTCTCTGTACCTGTCGAAATTCTGAATTCATCTAACATCTGATACATTGTCTGTGTCGATATTTCAACCCCTGGATTAACAAGCAATATGTAAGGGAATGGAAATTTTGCATTTAACGGCAGAACAGTCTCACCTTTATCCAGCACTATGGCCAATCCGTTGCTGTTCAAGAAAAAGGGTACATCACTACCTAATTGCCGACCAAGTACGAACAATTCCCTATTATCCAATGGGTAGCCCTCAAATTTATTCAACATCTTTAGCGCGATGGCTGCATCAGCACTACCACCACCTAAGCCACTACCTATCCATACGTTCTTTTTTAATATAACCTTCACAGGTGGGGATTTAGCTATTTTATAGTAAAATTCTTGTACCGCTTTATAGACTAGGTTATCCTTGCCATATGGAGGTGCCGAACTGTGGAATTCGAATTTACTTGCTGGTAAAATTGTAAGTTCATCATAGAAATTTATCTTCACCATAAGGCTGATAATGGGGTGTAACCCATCCTCGTCACGTTTACCTACTTTTAAGCCAAAATTAATTTTGGAATATGCCTTCATGCGGTGACAATACTTTATGGGTTATTCCTTGTTTTCCTTCTCTTCTTTATTTTTAGATTGCTCTTTATACTTATAGTCGGTTACATAAAAACCGCTCCCCTTAAAGATGATCCCAAGATTGGGTGATATTATGCGTTCAACTCTCCCCCCACAATGTTGACACTTTTCAATTGGAGGGTCACTGATTTTCTGCCATGCCGTAAATCTATACCCACATTTTACACATTGGTATTCATAAAGTGGCATTTTAATTAAAAGTAGGGGGAACATGCTCCCCCTACTCTGTTTTAATACTCTGGCATAGGTGGTGTCTTCTCTTTCTCTTTCTCAGGTTTCTCCGCAACTAGTACATCGCTCGTAAGGAGTAACGATGCTACACTACCGGCATTTTCGAGCGCCACTCTCACCACCTTGGTAGGGTCGATAATACCTGCTTTCATCATATCTACAATCTCACCTGTGTTAGCATCGAACCCAACGTTGAGATTGTCAGCCTCCAACACCTTATGGAATATGACTGAGCCGTCATACCCCGCATTCATGGCTATTTGACGTAATGGTGCTTCCAACGCGCTCCTCACTATGCGAGCTCCTATCCTTTCGTCACCTTGGAGTTTCTCTTCCAGCTCCTCCACTCTCTTTATAGCACGTATATAGGCGACACCACCACCTGGCAATATACCCTCTTCGACGGCTGCCTTTGTTGCATGTAGGGCATCCTCCACACGTGCCTTCTTCTCCTTCATCTCAGGCTCTGTAGGTGCACCCACATAGATTACTGCGACACCACCTGCAAGTTTAGCAAGCCTTTCCTGTAGCTTCTCCTTATCGTAATCAGAAGTAGCCTCCTCTATCTCTTTACGAATCTGGTTCATACGTGCTTGAATCATCGATTTATCACCTGCACCCTCGATGATGGTTGTATTCTCCTTATCTACTTTCACCTTCTTCGCTCTACCAAGATCCGAAATTGTGGTATTTTCAAGCTTCATCCCTTTATCCTCGGAGATCACCCTACCTCCAGTGAGTATAGCGATATCCTCCAACATGGCTTTCCTTCTATCGCCATAACCGGGTGCCTTAACCGCACAGCAGTTCAGTACACCCTTGAGTTTATTCACCACGAGGGTGGCAAGTGCTTCACCTTCAACATCCTCCGCGATCACGAGCAGTGACCCACCCTCACGTACAACCTGTTCCAGTATGGGTAACAATGGTTTGACAGAGCTTATCTTTTTATCGTACAGCAAAATACGTACGTTTTCGAGCACCACCTCCATCTTATCCGGATCCGTGATAAAGTATGGCGATATGTAACCTCTATCGAATTGCATACCCTCTACGAGTTTTAGCTCCAATTTTGTGCCTTTACCTTCCTCGACGGTGATCACACCCTCTTTGCCAACCTTCTCCATAGCTTCAGCAATCATCTGTCCTATCTCCGGATCGTTATTAGCTGAGATCGTACCTACCTGCGCAATTTCCTCTTTCTTCTGTGTAGGTTTCGACATGCGTTTCAGCTCCTCAACCACTGTGTTGATAGCTTTCTCGATACCGCGTTTGAGGAACATCGGGTTAGCGCCTGCAGTGATATTTTTCAACCCCTCTCGGAATATTGCCTCAGCGAGTACGGTTGCTGTGGTGGTGCCATCACCTGCTACGTCTGAAGTTTTGCTCGCCACCTCACGTACGAGTTGTGCACCTATGTTTTCGAACGGATCCTCCAGTTCTATCTCTTTTGCAACGGTGACACCATCCTTTGTGACGGTGGGTGCACCAAACTTCTTCTCAAGGATAGCATTTCTACCCTTGGGCCCGAGTGTTATCTTAACAGCAGCTGCTAGCTTTTCGACACCTGATCTTACCTTCTGCCTTGCTTCTTCTTCATAGCATATCTCTTTGGCTGCCATGGTACCTCCTTTTTAGCTTTCAAGTATACCCAATATTTCGTCCTCCTGTAATATGAGATACTCTTCACCCTCAAGCTCTATCTCCGTACCCGCATATTTGCTGAATATAATTTTATCACCCACTTTCACATCGAGTGGCTGATATTCACCCTTCTCGTTACGCTTGCCAGGTCCTACCGCGAGTACCTCACCCACAGAGGGCTTCTCTTTCGCAGTATCCGGGATGACAATCCCGGCCTTTGTACGTGTCTCCATCTCCATACGCTTCACTACTACCCTTGCACCCAGTGGCTTTATTTTCATCTTCACCTCCTTTTTATCGATGAATTATCGTTAGAAGCTTCTCAAATAGCCTCTAATATTCTCCCTTCTCGTATTAAAAATATGGTGATTAACATTTTGTCAACCCTTTATTGTTGGGCTATTTCAACGTATCTGGTGCCACAATTTTGTGAAGATATTATCGAGCTAAGGTATCGGATCTTATAACATACGGTAAAACCATGAACCTATTTATGCCACTTTTACCTTCATCCCTGCCAAGTGGATACCCGAGCGCATCAAATGCCTGTACCTGCCATATGTAGGGTTTGTCAACCTCAAGTGGTTTCGCTTCTGGTGGGTATATCACCCTTGTTTCATTCTCAACCTCGGTTTGCCACCATGGTACGTTGTGTGTGGCTTCTGTTAGTGTCTGCCCTTCGAGTATTGCCAAGGTTATCAAATCCATCCGCAGTTATCCTTAGAGCGCTAAATCCTACACTCCCTTCGATGACACAGAAATTCAACCCCATACTACCGATGATCACAAACGCAAACGGATACGTCCAGATTGCTACATTGCTGCAGTTGACCCAGAACACATCTTACAGGTTGAGTGTATCATACGTAGCAAGGTGATTACACTCGGTATTCCATAGCACGTCACATAAGGTAACGATATAAATGCATCGATAAAAGTATGTTAGGTGGTGTGGTCGAATCCCTACATATTCGACCTTTTTCACCCTAAGGAACCCATGATATAGTTCAAGGAAGGCCAGTCAAAATCGTGCTAACTTCACGTTTGATCCATGTGACAAATTTGATGTTAAATTCACCCTCCTCAGTAGACGTAAGGGTTAAGCTGAGAACCCCAGCAGTACGCCAATCATCCACAAACGGCGATGGCTCGGTAAGTTTCGACCTACGGATATTGTCCTCAATACTTGCTATAAGATGAGTCTCAAATTGTGCTATTTCTCCATAAGGGTTAGTGTCTTGCCAACATTGATCCTACCATACCCGTACTTTTTGTCCCATCCAGTATCACCGAGGTCGTCACAACCCATGATTATGAGTTCCCGCACCTCCTCAACACTAAGGGTAGGATTTGAACTCAATATAAGGGCGGCCAACCCTGTAACTAATGGTGTAGCAAGTGAGGTACCACACCCTGTGGTTTGATAGATTATATCCGAAAGCTGCGTAGGGAATGCATGTAGGAGATTACAGCAAGGGGCGACAACATCTATCCCCTCTCCGTAATTCGAACCTTGCCTTATGGGGATAGGTATACCCTCGAGCTGCCTCTCCTCGTACCACCATACGTCATTTTCATCCACCCCTCCCACTGCAATAACTTCCGGAAACTTAGCCGGATACCCTATACCTTCGTTGCCACTGTTGCCTGTACCTGCAACAAGTACCACCCCCCTTGATGCAGCATATCTAACCGCATCTACAATGTACTGCGTATCCTGTAACGTGGTAAAGCTCATGTTTATCACCTTCGCACCATGATCGACCGCATACCTTATCGCATTAGCACAGTTCTTAAGTATTATCTTTTTCCTTGCCTCACCAAACTCCTTGAACCTTTTGAGCTTATCTGGATCCTGTGCCAGTTTGATGAAATCTTTTGGCTCCATTTTGTAATAAGTGGTCGCTATATCCTCATAACCTTTGGGATTCGGCACCCCTATACATACAGGTAACAGCTTGATGTTTGGTGCGATACCGATCATCTCCCTGCTTTCAGCTGCTATGAGGGAAGCTACCGCTGTACCATGTGCGAGACACGCTTCATCTTCGGGATATATGGCAGATTCACCACGGGAGTCACTCTCTATGAGCTTATTTTTATAAGCGGGATGCGATAGATCCATACCGATGTCGATGACCGCAACGATTAGCCCAGTCTCGGGAAGTTTAAGTTGTGACGGCATACCTATCTGTTGCAGGTAGGGTTGTTTGGAGAAGTACTTCCCGTAATTGTAGACCCGTTCACCACTCCGTGTATGATATAAAGTTACACATGCCAGCAGGGTCACCCAGATGATAACGATACGTAACAATCTCATCATCACCCCCAATTTAGATTTAAAATAATAGTTAGGATGTCTCTTGTCCATTTCGGATATTTATTATGTAGTCTAAGATAACTGTAACAATTGACGTATAAGGTGTCAATTTTACTTTTAATAGGTTCCTAACACACAACGCGATAGGTGCAAAACCTTAATATCATGCTGTACATAGGGCTCGACATTGGGTCAGTAAGTGTCAAAACGGTTGTACTGGATAGTGATAAATCTATCAAGAAGATTTTACCCTATACCCGCCATTTTGGTGAACCCATCAAAGTGTTGCTTAAGCATTTCGAAAAGCTCTCAACCGAAATCAATATTGTCAACGACATTAGGGTTACTGGTGCAGGTGGTAAGTTAGTTGCAAGCATATTGGATGTAGACTTCATTAATGAACTACCGGCACAGATAGAAGCAGCACGTACGTTATATCCGTATGCGAAGTCGATCATCGACATAGGGGGTGAGGATTCGAAATTTATCGACATAGTTCATGAAGACTATGCAATGAACGAGCTATGTGCTGCAGGTACGGGATCGTTTCTTGATCAACAAGCTTCTCGCTTAGGATATACGATTGAGGAGTTTGCTGAACTTGCACTTAAGTCGGAGACACCACCCCGTATTGCTGGTAGGTGTACTGTGTTCGCCAAAACCGATATGATACATCTGCAACAGGAAGCCACCCCCGATTATGACATAATTGCAGGTTTATGTTTTGCACTCGCACGTAACTTTAAGTCAGAGATTGCCAAAGGTAGAGATATTTTGCCACCCGTGTTGTTCCATGGTGGGGTAGCTTTCAACAAGGGTATGGTACGTGCATTTAAGGAAGTGCTTAACCTGAAGGATGACGAACTTATCGTACCCGAATACTGTGCATGGATGGCAGCCATAGGTGCCGCTCTTATGTCGATTAAGGAAAATAGGAGTAGAGAGATAAAGCTCACTGATTGTATTACGAAACTGAGGAAATATCTACAAGAGTACAAGGTAGATTGGCGTGCATTACCACCATTATCACTTAAGAAGTCGCAGCTACTTTATTTCAATAACCACAATACCAATTATGACATACGCGTAGGGGATCGTAAAATCGATGCTTACATAGGGGTAGATGTGGGCTCAACCAGTACCAAAGTAGCTGCTATCGATAAACATGGCAACCTACTGGGTGAAGTTTACTTATGGACTGCGGGACGGCCACTTGAAGCCGTACGTGAATGCTTACGTCAATTATATGCCAAGATCGGTAAGTATATTAACGTTAAAGGTGCAGGCACCACGGGGTCAGGAAGGTACCTTACTGGTGACTTCATAGGTGCAGATGTAGTTGTTAACGAGATAACGGCACAGGCGACAGCTGCCGTACATATTGACCCTACGGTGGATACGATCTTCGAG
>Ga0180300_10000953_pt1 | contig 13188 bp, 15 predicted proteins | sample GuaBasSediGuay15_FD_121798 | JGI IMG/M metagenome (GOLD analysis project Ga0180300, IMG submission 121798) | Subseafloor sediment microbial communities from Guaymas Basin, Gulf of California, Mexico - Guay15, Core 4569-2, 21-24 cm | ecosystem: Environmental > Aquatic > Marine > Hydrothermal... | reverse complement strand
GTGAGTTCAATGGTGTCTCCCGATGTAATTTCCCAGTTTATGTATGGAATGTATCTTCCAGTGTTGTCTCCCGTGTTTTTCTTAGTGAATATTCCAACTGAGTTTGGGCGCAGAGGCACTTGTTTAGTTGCTCTTCTTGTAGCGTTAATGAGAGCGTCTTTAATTTCATCCAAATTTCTTGCTTGAGCGCCTGCTTTCACGTAGAAAATAATCACTCCCGTGTCTTGGCACATTGGAGTGCTGGTTTTTTCAGCTAACTCAACGTTATTTAATATGGCTTCTAGCTGTGTTTTTCCCACATCACTTTCTTCTTCTCGATACGCTTGTTGTAGAGCCTCTTTCACATCTGGCGGCAACTTTGTAACTGCTTGCCGCAAAAGTTCAACTGCAACGTTCTCAATAACATTTTTTGTTTCCAATACCTCTCACTCCTTAGAGAGGTTAACAGTTGAAGACTATATTTCTTATAGCTTTTTTGTAAACCGCAAGGAAAAGTTAATATTATTTTCAGTATTCACCGTATTACTTTCAGTCTTAAGTGGCTTAATGTGGAGACGTTCCCTCTCCGCAAGCTGCTCTATTTTTTATAACAGTTCCAGTGTGTATAATCGGTGTGAGCATGGTTTAGTATAGTAGGGCTGGGATTTTGTTTGCTTCTTCAGTTATTTGCAGGGCGCTGTTTAATTCTCTAAAGTGTTTGAGCACGGTTCTACCTCTTTCTGTGATGGCGTAAACAACCCTTATTTTATTTCTTTTCTTGTGCAAAGTTTGTTCTTCAACGAGATTCTGTTGGATTAGAAAGTCCAAATATTGTTTTAGAACACTACAGTTCACGTTAGCCTTATACATGATATGAGTTAGCTTTAACGGTCCATGATGCGCCAAAACCTTAAGGACATCAACATACATTTCCAACTTTGACCTTCGCATATTCACCAAACTCCTTTTAACCTAATTTTTATTTATTAGCCAGATGAGGCGGGCATATTCTTCCACCATCTGTTTCTTTCGTCTTTTCTTCGAGTTAATCAGTTGTCTTAGATGAAAGGCACGAAGCTTCATCTTATTAATATTCAAAAACTATCCTCCCTACTTAAGTGTGCGTGCGTAGGTACTTCCAACAATCTTGCCTAAAAAACTTGTTAAGTATTAAAGATATATCAATCTAATATGTTCGTTAATGTAAAACAAGCCGTTATCAAATAGAAGTGTTGCCGACATAAAAATTTGAACAAGATAAAAAAGTGAAAATTGCCATAAAACTACAAAACTTTAGCCAATTGCGGCGTACAAGGCTAGGCATACTCCAACCCATCTTTTGCCGCTAACATCCAGTTAACTATTGATGCAAATAAAAATACTGTTAGTTTCAGTCGACACTCTCACAGAATTTTTTATACCAATCCTCGTCTAATTTAAATACGCTTCACTCATAATAGAAATCACTTGAGGCACCAAAATGATAGAAGAACCCCTTCCAACCGAAAAGAAATATGAATCCATTCGAGACTTACCCGGCATCGGACGAGTAACAGCACAGAAACTCCGCGAACTCGGATTTCACACAATAGAATCCTTAGCCACCGCCACAGCAAAAGAACTTGAATTGGCAGGAGTAGGCGAAAAAAAGGCGCTTGAAGTCATCCGAGCAGCACGGTCAACAATGAGCATTTCCTTTATTCGCGCTGATGAGTTATTGAGAATGCGACAAAATGTCTTGCGCTTGACAACTGGAAGCAAGTCAATGGACGAACTTTTGGGAGGAGGATTAGAAACTCAAACAATCACAGAGTTTTTCGGCGAATACGGAAGTGGCAAAAGCCAAATGTGCCACCAGTTATGTGTAAACGTACAGTTGCCCCCAGAACAAGGCGGACTGGGTGGTGGAGCCCTCTACATCGACACAGAGAACACTTTCAGAACCGAGCGCATCGTCCAGATGGCGCAACACTTAGGATTAGACCCAGAAGAAGCAAGTAGAAACATAATCCTTGCTGAGGCATATACATCAGACCATCAGATGTTTCTACTCGAAAACGCGGATAAGGTAATTAAAGAAAATGGACTCCGCCTAATTATTATAGATTCCTTGACCTCCCACTTTAGAAGCGAGTATCTGGGTAGAGAAATGTTGGCGGAGAGGCAGCAGAAGCTTAACAAACACATGCATAAGTTGATTCGGCTGGCTCGAGCTTTCAACCTTGTCGCCGTAGTTACTAACCAAGTGATGGCTAAACCAGATGTCTTCTTTGGCAACGCTGTGCATCCCATTGGAGGTCACATCGTTGCGCACACAAGCCACACGCGTGTTTATCTCCGCAAATCTGCGCGTGGACGAGTGAGAATTGCACGTCTTGTTTCTAGTCCCTATCTGCCTGAAGGAGAAAGAGTTTTTAGGGTCACTGAAAATGGAGTGGAGGATGTAACAGAAGAGAATCAGAAGAGTTGAGGGGCAAATGCCCATCTCACCAGCGCTTATAACCCGCTTCTATCAACTTGTGACAAATAGGCAGTTCGCTGAAGCAGAACGGGAATTAGAGCGATTAAAGAAAAGCAAAGTAAAGAAAAACGAGTTCGACAATGGTTTTTTCCTAGCGCTTAATGGCATGATTTTAGCCCAAAAGTCGAGTGACGACCAGTATACATTTCTTCCAAACATAAATTTCAAAGACAAAAAGCAGCTGCAAAAATACCGACGGGAGTTTATTAAACATCAGAAGAATAAGCTTCACTCCGATTTTGACCGCGGCTTCTTTAAAGCTTGGGCTGACTACATGCGGGTTTTGATAAAAGCTGAAGAGGCTACTAAACCTAAGAAGATTATACAGACTAGATTAGAATAGCTGTGCAGACTTTTTCTGAAAAATTTTTCATCTCTTCCAGATGAGTGATGAAAGCAATGAATCTAATAAAGTTACATCTATTTTATTTCTTAATCTAACTCAACGGATTCAACAGCGTAAAGAACACTCCCCAAGCAACAATCCATGTGAGAAAGTAGGCGCCTATCCCCGTTGTAAATATTTTAGATGGTTTTTTCACCTTAGCGAAAAATAGCAATTTGTAAACGTAATAGGTGAGGATGTAAATGATTATAGCTAGGGAGAGCCCTTCCGGAAAACTGCTAAACAAGCCGGCGACTAATGAGCTGCCGACACCACATATCAGACCTGTAAGGATACCTAAGCAAACTCTGGTCCAGTAAATAATGCTTAGAGGCTTCAATTAATCCCCATCTGTTTTCCTTGAATCCCATAACTTTTTAGGCTCGTGCTTTATCTTACTTTCGCTTCCTAAAGATTTTCCGTCCGCTCATGTTCAATGACGTATTAGAAGCAACATCAATTAGACGACATAGTTTAACCTAAAAATTTTTCAGCCTTCAAGATTTATCTGTACCCACAGCTCTAACAATTATTAGCAGCTACTCCAATTTTCTTATTTAACAACTACCCTTCACCATTAGTAAAAGAGTTATTGAGCTCTAATTCAAATATTGTGTATATGAGAAACATTAAAGGTTTGTAATAAGAGTTACGTTAGGAGGATTGGAATGAAATGTCTCTTTTAGATGTGATTTTTAGGAGAAGAAGCATTAGACATTACAAGAGCAAACAGATTCCAAACGACGTGTTGAGGAACATTCTTGAAGCGGGAAGACTGGCTCCCTCTGCAGACAATGCGCAGCCCTGGCACTTCGTTGTAGTCACTGAACAAAAAATTAAAGAAAAACTTTCAATGGGTAGATGGAACCGTTTCATAAGGGATTCCGCAGTTACAATAGTTGGTTGCGGATATGCAGATGATGAATGGTCAACCATAGATGTAACGATAGCATTGGAAAACATGGTCATAGCGGCTGAGGCTCAAGGGGTAGGGTCATGCTGGATAGGGGATTTTAAAGAAGAGGAAGTGAAGGAGTTGCTGAACATTCCAGACAACCTCAAAGTCATAGCGCTTATCTCATTTGGTTATCCAGCGGAAAAGCCGAGTCCACCACGCAAAAAAAGCCTTGAAACAATTGTGCATTACAACAAGTTTTAGAATAACGCCACATACTCAGCGCATTTAAATGCATTGATGCGCTGAAATGAAATTTTGTCACTTGCAATTTTCTTTGCGGTTTGTTTGGTTCTCTCTAAATTTATGTCGGCAAGTCTCAGTTCAGATACTGCTGGGTTTTTAGCTAGATGTATCTCATTGAGTGTATGTTATGCAATACCTGTTAGTTCTAATCCGACTTCATTTGCGTTATGGTCATTTAGCATAAACTAAAGAAGCCTTTCTCTGTTCAAAGTCTTAGTTTGCCATGAGTATCTTCTTATTTTTGCGGACGCTCCATAGCCGCAAGCTGAACATCTCTTTTTCTTAACGTTATATGCTCTTCTGCCGCATCGTCTACAATGAATGTGAAGCGTTCTCCTCATGCGTCTTCCAAAAGACGATGTTCCTTTACTCGTTTTTCCCAAGGGGACTTCACCTAGGAGGTGGAGAAATAAGGATGACGTTGTCTCCGCGAACGATGATGACTCCCAATTTTTTCACATTATCTGCATTCGTGGTGTCCTCAGTTTCTTCCAGCACCAAATTGAGATGCTGATCAAAACCCTTCAGTCTTCCTCGCAAACTCTTTCCACCTTTTAGTCGCACAAGAACGGTTTTTCCAAGACTTTCCTCCAGAATCTGCGTTGTCATCTCGCTCATATGCTGCTCCCTCGTTTGCTTTATATCTCCGTGCTTTTATAGGTGCTGACGCGCATAATTTAAACTTATTGCACTGAAAATATTATGGCGGTGTTTGAAACGGCTGTTAAGCGACATTTTCTAAAAGAAAAAGCAGCACGACAACTTCTCCTCGAACTTTCCCAAAAGTTTAAAATAGACACCGAACAGCTTTTTGGCTCCAAACCACACATCGAGTTGGCTGAAACAGAGATTGCTGAAATCCTTCTTATCAACAGAAAACCCTTGTTCGCGAGAGTTGACAAAAATATTTTACCCACCCTTTTCTCCAACAAAGTTTCTTCGCTTCTTCCAAAGATAGTAGTTGATATGGGCGCAGTTCCACATGTTTGCAACGGCGCAGACTTAATGGTTCCTGGTGTCGTTCAGATTAGTGCCGATTTCAAAAAAAACGATCTTATTCTCATCGTGGACGAGCGACACGGCAAACCTTTGGCGATAGGCGTTGCCTTATTCGATTCACATGCTATGAGAAAAATGAAACGCGGAAAAATCGTGAAGAACATCCATTATGTAGGCGACAAGCTTTGGAAAACATTGAAAAAATTGATGGGGTGAACGGCGGATGGCATGGTGTTGCTTAGGTGATTTTTGGACATTTTAGACAAGTTTATGTAAATCTAGGAAACTCAATTTTTACGAACAATCTAGTTCATTCATTAATACTACCCATTTGCTTAATTCTTATCCAAAAAATTTGGCGAGTTATATGTTATGCAGAAATATCTCTGGTACACAAAACTTAAAGTTTAATGGAATGCTAGGGTTAGTCGAGGAGAACATCAACTTGTCAAAATTAGGGAAGAAAATTGGAAGAGTGATTCACAAGGTTAAGAAAGCTGAAAAGCCAGAGATAGTTGAAGAAAAGCCATCCTCCTCTACTCCATCTGCTAAGGCTTATTTGAAAGCGCTACCTTTACGTGACCTTGAAGATGTAGATGTAATCAAACAGGAAGTGAAATCAGGAAACATCCTCATTTTGAGAGTTGGTCCTCTGGCAAGAAAAAGTGTTGAAGACGTTAAACGGGCAGTAAGCGAGCTATACGAGTTCACTCAGCTAGTTGGAGGAGACATTGCTCGTTTAGGTGAAGAGCGAGTGGTTATCACTCCATCCACCATCAGAATTTGGAGAGAAAAAAAGGTTTCATCTAAACAGAGAATGCCTACCGCAGCCTGATTGTTTCTAGGACATCGGGCACATTTGTTCTAACTTTATACTTTCTCTGAAAGATATTTGCTATGTTTAGGCACTTCAGTTTTTCACCGTGACACACAATCAATCTCTCCAGTTTTGGTGTGACCCGACGAATGTAACTGATGATTTGTCTTCTATCTGAATGCCCAGAAAAGCCTTCAATAGATTCAACTCTTAAGTTGACTCTAACAATCTCAATTTTTCCATTACTATTTATCATAGGTGTTTCTGTTAAGCCCCTCTGCACTCTACGTCCCATGGTTCCTTCAATTTGATAGCTAACGAAGACTATCAGATTGTTTTTGTCTGGCGCCAAATATTTGAAGTAATCAACTGCTGGTCCGCCTTCCAGCATGCCAGAAGTCGCCATAATAATGCTCGGTTCGCCTTCAACGATTTCTTCCCTTGCACTCGGATGCTCCACTATGGTGAAAAAATCCGATTGGAACGGATTAATTCCTTCATGTAGAATGCGATTTCGCACATGCCTTGACAAATATTCTGGATAAGCTGTATGGATAGCAGTTGCCTCAGAAATCATGCCTTCAATGAACACCGGAGCCTCCTTCAACAGCCCCTGCCGCATATATCCATCAATAACCAACATTATTTCTTGAGCTCTGCCAACCGCTGGGACGGGAATTAAAACTTTGCCTCCTCGATCTAAAGTTTCATTTATTACAGACGTAAGCCTTTCTTCCGCCTCCATCCTAGACGGCATCATGTCTCTCGGAGCCCCGTAGGTGCTTTCAGTTATTATGGTTTCCACTCTTGGAAACTCCGTGGTAGCCGGCTCAAGAAGCATCGTTTTCGCATACTTATAATCACCCGTGTACACGATGTTATGCAATCCTTCTCCAATATGTAAGTGGGTCATGGATGATCCGAGAATGTGCCCTGCATTGTGCAGGGTTAGGCGAATATCTGGTGCTATATCAGTCACAATGCCATAACGCAATGGAATTGTATGCAACACAGCCTCGCGTACATCTTTTTGATCGTAAGGCGGCATCACTCCTTGCTTACTCATAACGTCAAGATAGTCCAGTTGGAGTAAAGTCATGAGGCTAGCGGTGGGCGCTGAACAATAAACAGGTCCATCATAGCCATATTTGAACAAGAAGGGAAGAAAACCGCAATGATCTAGATGTGAATGACTTATGACCACGGCATCTAATGAATCTATGTCAAATTGAGGTGCATCAAGCCGAGGAAAAGCTTCAATTGAACTTGTAGAACCCGGGTTAATGCCGCAGTCAAGCAACACTTGGCTTTCCCTTGTTTGTACGAGAATAGCAGATCTCCCAACTTCTTGGGCGCCGCCTAACAAGGTGATTCGAACATCTCCAACTCCGTAAACCATGGGTCTGAAGATTCTTTCACCCACAGCGCGAAGTATCCTATCGCGTTCCTTGCTTTCGGCGTGGAGATAATGTCTTATGTGTGCCATAATTTTGGACGGTATTGGAGGACTCCTCAGAATGCGAGGTCTCCAACGTGTCTGCTTTATGATCTCTTGTAAACATGTTCCGTTTTTTCCGATAACTAAACCGGGCTTTTTGGTTTCTATGATGACTTCGCCGAGGCTAGGGTCGAAACTTATGTTGGTAATCTCTGCTTCTTGCGGAACAATTTCATGTATAATTCTTTCAGAATCTTTCTCTGATGATCTTACGGAGGGGTCAGAGCGTATAACAATTCTTTTTCTGATCAGGTTGACGATGTCTGCGACTATGTAGCTTTGTTCAATAAGAAGCTCTGGCTTTTTTGTGTAAACCGCTAGGGCTGGGCCTTCAAATTCGATGCGGGTGATTTCCGCTTCTTTGGGAACGTGCTCAAAGATTGTTTGACTAATCTCAACCTTTGTTTTGTCGAAAGGCGCCACGTTTTCTTCTGCTCCTCACTAGTTTCCTAAGATACCTCTTTTTTCATTGACATCTAATTCGCGATATCCTTTCTTGTCTATAATTACTATATCAAAGCTGTCTCCACTTGCAACATCCCGTTTCATGGCAGAGTTAACAGCTTGCACAACTACTGATAGAAGGTCATTAATTGATGTGTCCTCGCGGTATTTGTCTTCCAACACGCCGTAGGCTATTGGAGAACCCGAACCTGTGGCGACGCATTTTTCTTCTGTGAGGCTTCCGAATGGGTCTAGGGAAAACACGTGAGGTCCTGTGTCGTCAATGCCTCCAACGAGAATCTGAGCTATCATTGGTGCGAGTCGAGCTGAGAAGAAGAGGTTCGCAATGAGTCGAGCTGCAGAATTCACAGGCATCGGGCGCTTAGTGTTTAGTTTGAATAGTTGTGCGTTTGCTTTGAGTATGTCCACTGTTCGTTGTGCGTCGGCTACGCTGCCTGAAATTGTCATGGCTAAGTGGTCGTCAATTTTGTACACTTTTTTTCCTTTCTTGTGAGCTACAAAGGTTCCCATCGTTACGCGGGTGTCGGAGGCTAGGATGACTCCGTCTTTGCAAACTACGCCAATTGTTGTTGTTCCTTTCAAAGTTGAATGGTCAAATGTTTCGCGCATCTTCCGTTTTCTCCCAAATAATTGAATATGTCACAATAACTTCTTGGGAGAAGTTAGCGTCATGTAGAAATGGTGATGTTGGTAATAAGTGTTTTGCATATTATTTTTATTTTAGAAAAAAATGCCCGATAGCATAAGCTTGAACGTAAATTTTAAGTTATGCCGCCGCAACCGACGCATTTAAAAGTGTTTATAGTCCATTAATATCGGTTAAACCACTTAAAATGGGATATCTATTGAAGTTACACCGCATGCAACTTCCAAGAGAAATAGTTGTAGGAAACGAAACCCTAGACCTCATTGGAAAAATTTGTAAAAAACTCGGCTTTTCCAAATCCGCACTCGTGGTAACAGGTCCATACACCCAGCGCATTGCAGGTCAAAAGGTCACCGACATTCTCGATGACACCGGAATTAATGTTGACCAGTTAATTGTTTCCTCTCTTACCGTAAAGGATGTTAAGACTGTTGAAGAAAAAATAAGGGAATTAAAACCCCAAGTAGTGCTTGGAATAGGCGGCGGCACCAAGATTGATGTTGCAAAGCTTGGTTCTGCACGTCAAGAAGTCCCGTTCATAAGCATACCGACCACGGCATCTCATGACGGAATTGCAAGTTCTGTTGTCTCCCTTAGAGGACTGAATAAACCCTATTCTAGAGTGGCACAGTCTCCCATGGCTATCATTGCTGACACCAACGTTATCATCCAAGCGTCTCATCGATTCGCAGCAAGCGGATGCGGAGATGCTTTAGCTAAATTCACAGCGGTTCGCGACTGGAAATTAGCTCACAACACAAAAAACGAATATTACGGCGAATACGCAGCAAGTTTATCATTGATGGGTGCAAAACTGGTCGCTGAACACGCAGACATAATCCAGCCCGACATCGAAGAGGGTGTGCGAGTTCTCTTGGAGGCATTAATAAGTTGCGGTGTGGCTATGAGCATTGCTGGAAGCAGCCGACCATGTAGCGGCTCGGAACATTTGTTTAGCCATGCTCTTGATGTTATATCGCCAAAGCCCGCTATGCATGGTGAACAATGTGGCGTTGGAACTATAATGATGGCGTATCTTCATGGATTGGATTGGAAGTATATCAAAGAGACGCTGGAAAGAGTGGGTGCCCCAACTACGGCAGAGGAGTTGGGAGTGGAGCCTGAACATGTTATAAAGGCGTTAACGCTGGCGTGTACAATTCGACCTGAACGGTATACTATTTTAGATGAAAAAAAGTTGAGTTATGAGGCGGCTGAAAAACTCGCAAGGGCTACTGGAGTGATAGAGTAAAGTTAGAGTTCCCGTTTATCCTTTTTGTTGTTCATTCTTTGCTGGTTTTTTCTTTCCAAACACTTCAACAAACTTTACGGTTGTGATTTCTGGAAAGAACCTCTGTATGTCAGTGGCAATGCCTCTCTTCGCGAGTTGCAGTCCTTCCACATAGAAAGCTTCTTCAGGCACATCTATCACCACGCTCTTCTTGCTAAGTTTCAAATTGAACTTATCAACATCAACTGCGGGCATCCTTCGATGAAGGAGGGCGGTAATCTTCTCCAGCTTTGTTTCAAGCTTTTTCTTAACAGTAACCTCATAAGTTAAAGTTTTGCCTGCTAGCGGAGGGTTAAAGTCCAACTGAACCCTTCCAGACCCCATGGTTCTCACCGTGGCAAGTTTTCCATCAAGTTCTATGCGCATGCCCATCTTAGGGGTGATTCCGCGGGCAGTAAGTCGTCGTAAAGGAACTAGTTTCACCTTTTCTGGGTCTCGAGGTCCAAAAGCCTTTTCCGGCGGTATCTCGATGGAAGCTGGTTTTTTCAACTTAAATGTGGGAAAGCTTTCATCCAGTGCCTTTAGCACCCATCCTTCTCCAACAACTACAAGCTTCGGCTCATAGATTTCACCTTCTTTGTATAGTTTCTCCTTTTTCGCCACTTCTTCAATAGTGGTGTCAACGACCTCGCCTGTCTCTTTGACCTTAGCTACATAGTCTATGAGTATGAAGTCTCCTTTTTCAATAGGCATTCTAATCATCTCGTGCCACTAAAGTTTGATGAGTTCTGCGTTTAATCACAAATAAATGTTCTGCTTTGATAAGTAGATGGGCATTTTTATTTGCGTTTTCTAGACTAATTCACGTTCAGAGTTTGATTCAGAAAACTCCCTAATTATTAAACGTTGTTACATGGATGAAAATTACATGTGGACAGAAAACATAGAAAAACATCATTTTTGGGTGGGAACTTGTCGAAAGAGGAAGAAGCTGAGTTTACAGCATACGTAAGAAGAGAAGGAAGAGTAACCATACCAAAAGAGTTAAGAGACGCACTCATCATCAAAGAAGGAAATTTAGTTAAATGCAAAATCAGCAAGGTAAAAGGTAATTAAACAAACCCTTCATCAAATCAGACTTCAACCACATCTTGGCAAAGACAGAATACCGTTGATTATCAGCAAAAAGGGAAAACAAAAGCTTCAATAATTAATTCATCTTTTATCTGTTATATTTCATCAAAATCCTAGCAATTTCCGGTCGCATCATTTTTTCCGACGGCATAACGCCCTTCCTAATGATTTCTCTAAGTTTTGTCATACTCATGCTCACATGATTATCATTGTCATGCCCACAAGTTCGAGTTGTGACTATCAGGTCGCAACGTTTGCAGTAGAAGGCTTCTTTAAATTTGATTGGTTCTATTCCCAAGTCCATTTCATCGAACATTTCATGTGCCCTATAAGGTTCATATAAACCTTTAATTCCCGCCATATCTCTACCAATTACAAAATGCGTGCATCCATAGTTTTTTCTTATGATTGCGAGGAAAATAGCTGCTTTTGGTCCTGCATATCTCATGCCTATTGAAAGGGTATCCAAATAAACACGGTTTTTAGGATAGTAATTGTCTATGAGAAATCTATAAGACTCAATGATTGCCTCAGGCGGGAAGTCATCTGATTTCAACTTTCCTATAACTGGATGAATTAACAAGCCATCCACTTTTTCCATGACGTTCCTTTGAAGATACTCATGAACCATATGGGGAGGATTTCTCGTTTGGTAGCCAGCAATGGTTTTCCAATAGCGTTTCTTGAATGTTTCCCGCGTTTCCAAAGGCGTAGATTCCTGTGAAACTCTTTTAATAAGGTCAATTTTGCCTCCAAGCATCACTTCCCCTAGGTTATAGATGTCATTAACATTCGGATGGTCGCTATCCGTTGTACTATAAACTTGAATCGCCAGCTCTTTCTTGTTATATCTAAATTTTTCTTCCAAATACATAATAGCGTAAGATTCGCCGTTGTATTCTAGAGCTATGTCATCTCCTTCTCTTAATTCTCTTACAATCTTCAAATTCTCTTTTCCTGACGGAGCAAGTATAATCGGTATCGTCCAAGCAACATCGTTTGCTAGCCTTTCCTGATAAATCACGCTTAAGTAATCTTCTCTACACATGAAGCCTTCTAAAGGGCTGAAGGCTCCAATCGCAATTTTTTCTGCATCCAGAATTGTTGTCCTATCTACTTTAATTGTTGGCAGCTCATTTGTCGTAAAAGGTTTGTTGGTGAATACTCTGTTAACCAGTTTGTTGCCATGAGGGAGCAAAGGGGGTTCACTTCTTTTTATGAACGTGTAGCCCGCATTCTTTTGTTTCCGGTGATTCCCACCACCATCGTCCAGCTCTGATGTCTTCTCCAGCTTTAATGGCTCTAGTGCAAGGTTCACAGCCGATGCTGGCGTATCCTTTATCGTACAAAACGTTGTAGGGCACATCGTTTTTCTTGATGTAATCCCACACCTGCTCTTTAGACCAGTCAGCTATCGGGTTTACCTTCACTATGTTTCCATGGGCTTCATCAATTTCGATTTTCTTGATATCTGTCCTTGTAACGCTTTGAGCTCTTCTTAGTCCTGTAATCCAAGCGTCTAAGCCGCTAAGCGCTCTCATTAAAGGCTCCACTTTTCTTATTCTGCAACAGAGTCTACGGTAATCAACGCTGTCGTAAAACAGGTTCATGCCATGTTGAAAAACCATTTTTTCAACTCTTTCTGTGTTTGGGTAGTAGACTTCTATCTGGATATTGTATTTTGTTCTTATTTTGTCAATTACATCGTATGTTTCTTGGTTAAGCCTACCCGTGTCAAGCGTAAACACTCTGAACTTTGGATTTATCTTTGAAAGCATATCAACTAGGACGTTGTCTTCTGCGCTAAAACTTGAGGCGAGGGATATTTTTGGATGAAATGTATCTAAAGCCCACTTAAGTACTTCCTGAGGCTCTTTGTTTTCAAATTTTTCCGCAAGCTCGTCTACTTCTTTCTTACTTAGTTTCATTTTTGTGTTCTCCGTGAGCTTTTGCATTCTGTTTTCATGGGTAATGTCTGCTATTAAAACGTGATGGGGGGATTTAAATTTTACTATTATTAAGTAGTAAATAATCTTCTATTCCTCAACCACAATCCTCTGACAAACCGCTAAAGCCTTTTTGCCTTGTGTTCCCACAGCAAACTGTACATTAAAGCAAGCCCTTTAACAACACTTTGATGAGACGTAATCGCTGCCTCGCGTAGAAAGAATGCAACTCCTGGGTCTTCAACTAGAAACAAAGCTTTTCCTCCAATTTCAGAGTCAATGATGCACCCTCTAATTGGGATTTCATCAGTAAAGCGAATTTCAACGCCGTCACCAAATGCTTCATTTATTATTTTCAGTATTTTT
>Ga0180300_10000952_pt1 | contig 13203 bp, 12 predicted proteins | sample GuaBasSediGuay15_FD_121798 | JGI IMG/M metagenome (GOLD analysis project Ga0180300, IMG submission 121798) | Subseafloor sediment microbial communities from Guaymas Basin, Gulf of California, Mexico - Guay15, Core 4569-2, 21-24 cm | ecosystem: Environmental > Aquatic > Marine > Hydrothermal... | reverse complement strand
GAGTGTAATAGTCCCAATCGTATCTGTCGTGCCATCCTGATCTTGGAACGCCCCCCATTCCGATCCCGCTACCATGTCTTCATCTTCGATAAGGATTTAGGCTTTTAGTCATGAAGGCAAAAGTCATCTGGCAGGATGGCCTGAGATTTCTGGGGGTGGCAAGAGACCGGGCCATCATCATCGATACCAAGAAGGAACTCGGTGGCTTTGAGAGCGCACCAGCACCGATGGAACTCCTCCTCCTCTCCCTCGGCGCCTGCACGGGGATGGATGTGATCTCGATTCTGAAAAAGATGAAGGTGGGGGTTAAGGGTTTCGAGATCGAGATCATCGGTGAACAGAGAGAAGAACATCCAAAATATTTCACCTCGATTACCTTAGTCTATCGCTTCTTTGGCACCGACCTCCCAATTGATCGAATCAGACATGCGGTTGAGCTTTCCCAGGGGAAGTATTGTCCGGTAACCGCATCCCTTGAGCAATCGGTCAGGGTGGATTATGAGATCGAGATTGCACCGGATTGATGGGGAGGTTGACGGATTGGGAAATCTGATTATAATGTATATACTTAAGTGTGGAGGTGTGCCATTTATGTTCCGGTCAAGAATTTCAGGAAGGAGGTAGTATCATGAGAAAGGTTAGTATCTTTCTCATCCTGGTCCTGCCCATCTGGGCTGGGACAATAACCAAGGAGTTTCTCTTCTCCCCTACCGATCTGATTCTGACCCCGATGCACGGTTATACGCTCATCGAGATGAAGGGGGCCGATATCCTCGCTTCCGAAGGCAAACCGATCCTGCCTTATTTTATTGAGCATATCGTCATCCCTCCCACTGCCGAGGTTACCGGAGTTGAGGTTGTTGCTGAAGGGGTCGAATATCTCCCCGAAAAGATTACCGCCTATCCGGCCCAGAAACCGAGACCGTTCTCTTATCGTGGGGAACCCCCCTTCACCCCTCCCGATCCCAAAATCTACTACTCTTCAGAACCCTACCCCGGCATCACTCATAAGTATTATCCAACCGGCTCCAAGCATGGCTGGCGAATCTGTGCCGTTGATCTGTTCCCCATCCAGTATCTCCCCGATCAGAACCGATTGAAATTCATCTCCCGTATGAAGGTAACCATCCACTACCGGGAGGGGGTCCATCAGGTTTCCACCATCACCCAGCGCCAGTATGATGTCTTCCACCGGGCGGTTAAGAATCTGGTGGCCAATCCCGAGGATGTCGAGCAATTCCGACCCAACCTCCGTGCCGATGGGATCAACGATGTCAACTACGCGATCATCACCTCAAGTCAGTATGTCGATAAGTGGGGCTCCTTAGTCGAGTGGAAGACGAAGAAAGGATGGATGGCCAAGACCTTCTCCACCACCTGGATCTATAGTAATTATAACGGCAGGGATAATCAGGAGAAGATCCGTTACTTCCTGAGGGATTACTACCAGAACAAAGGGCTCATCTGGGCTGTTCTGGGCGGTGATTGGAACATCGTTCCCGAGCGTGATATCTACTCTTCCTACTATCAACCTTACTACATTGCCTGCGACTGGTACTATTGCGATCTTGACTCCAACTGGAACCGGAATGGTAACACTCGTTATGGAGAGATCGGCGATGTCATTCCACCCGACTGCTATTTCGAGGTCTACTGTGCCCGTGCCCCGATCGACAACACCACCGATATCAATCGCGTCATGGATAAGATCCTAACCTTTGAAAAGAACCCCAACCCTTCCACCATCCAGCGGACCGTTCTCCCTTCGGTTATGCTCTTCTCCGGTTATCATGGTCGAATAGTGAATAACGCGATCGCCAGCCTCTTCCCAGCCGGCTGGACCCACTACAAATTGGAGGATCAGGCAGCTCCGGCAACCCGGAACTCGATCAATTCTAACAATCCCGAGTTCGTCCATATTGCTGCCCATGGCGATCGTAACGGAACCTACTTCCAGTATGGGGCAAGGGTATTCACGGAATCGGATATCCCTTATCTAAGTAATACCCTGCCCTTCATCTGTAACTCAATTGCTTGTTACTCTGGTGAGTTTGATAATTCATACGACGACTGCTTTGCCGAGGAGCTGATTGTGGGTGCCAACTCACCCAAGGGCGCAGTCTGCACAATCTTCAACTCCCGTTATGGTTTCGGTACCCCACCCAGTATGGGGCCCTCTGAGCAGATGGATACCTTATTCTACCACGCGATCTGCAAACTGGAAACCCTCTGGTTCGGCGTTGCCCATGCGATCAGCAAGGAGCACTTCCGTAACCCGATCTGGTCCCAAGGACTGTGGCATTACTGCGGGACCGAGCTCAACCCCTTCGGTGATCCGGAACTGAATATGTATCTCTATAATCCTACCAAACTTCACATCTCATTCCCTGAGCCGATCCCACCCGGTAATCAGAACTTCACGGTCACCGTTACCGACTCCAAGGCACCGGTGGAGGACGCACTGGTCTGCTGCTATCAGCCCGGACAGATCCATGTGACCGGTCGGACCGATGCCTCTGGACAGGTAACCCTTTCTATCAATCCCATAGAGGGGGATATGTTCGTAACCGCATCCGCCTTCAACTATCTCCCGGTCGAGGATACCTGCACCGTCCAGGTTGGTGTTGCGGAAGGTAAGGGTCCAATTATCAATCGGATCTGGACCGATGCGACGGTAGTTACCAAACAGATCCGGATCAACTACCGGGTGGCCAGGAAGACCGAGCTTTCTGCCCATCTCTACAATTCGATCGGCTCCCGGGTTGCCATCCTCTACGATGGGATGGTCGAAGGTGAGGGTGCGATCAGCAAGAATGTTGAAGCCCTACCCGCCGGAATCTACTACATCCACTTCCAGGCCCCCGAGAATCGGATGGTGAGGGTAGTCATCATCCATTAAATCTCCAACCGGGCAGGGCGTTTGCCCTGCCCGGTTGACATCCTGGGAAAAATCATTATTATTTCCATCGATGAAGGAGGTTAAGATGAGAAGAGTGGCAATGCTATTGGCAATCCTACCGGTCCTTCTATGGGCTGGATCGGGAAGGCCAACCATACTGGGTGGTAATATCACCATGGATCACGATACCGGAAATGCGATCATCACGGTCTGCTCGAATGGCGCCATCGGCTTTTACGAGTCCGATCAGCTCCACGGCTCCGGATTCTGGTATCCCCAGTGGGTAACCCAGACCCTTTACTTCGGTTCGATGGCGGCGGGAAATTCCGAAACCTATGTCGTCGACTCTTATTATGAGCGAAGCCAGCAGGATGACAGGGACTGGAAGGAGCTGGGTGACTCCCTCAACTACCACATCCCTCCCGAGTTCGGACTGCAGGAGTATGACTGCGAATACGATGATAGTGGCCATCCCTCCCCGAAAAATCTCTACTGCTTCCAGTATTCGGTTATGGACGGTAACCCGGACTACGATGACTTCGTGATCATCGAGTTCATCTACAAGAATAATGGTTCCTCAGCCCTGAATGGGATGTATTCGGCCATCTTCATCGACTTCGATGTCCCACCCAACTATACCGACAACTACGGTAAGACCGATCAGTCGAAGAGGACCGCCTATATGCAGCCCAGTCAGTATAATGAGAACCCAACCGTTGGTATCGTCTATCTCGGCTCCAAACCCCAATCCCAGCTTCCGGTAGCCAACCTCTCGGTGATCGACCACGGGATCTATGTCTATCCTTATCAGGGCCTACCCGATGATATCCAGTTCAAGTTCATGAATGGAACCTATACCCAGTCTCAGTCCAACCGCCAGTATGACTGGTCGGTGGTCGTCTCCGCTGGCCCCTTCGACCTCGCCCCCGGTGCCGAACAGCATGTCGCTTTTGCCCTCGTTGGTGGCACCTCCAATTCCGAGTATCTCGACCACTGTCAGAATGCGATCGACTTCTATGATGAACACTGGCCTGAAGTTGAAGAAGGAAATCAGGGGATAGTAGAAAAGGGGTTCTGGCTCAAAGGCATCACCCGTGACCGCCTCACCATCAATTATGCCCTTCCCGCTGGTGAGGAGGTGGAGATCGGACTCTACGACATCAACGGCCGCCGGATTGCCCAGCTCTATAAAGGAAAACTGAAAGGGGAAGGGTCGATCATTCGGGATATGCGTAGCGAACCGAGCGGAGTATACTTCGTCCGAATCGAGCGGCCCGGTCGACCAGAGACCCATAAGTTCCTCTTGGTGAAATAGTCCCATCTGGGCGGCCCGCCCAATGGCGGGCCGCCCTATCGTAATGATAATCCTTCTAATTTTAAACGGCTGGATCACTATGGATCATGATACCGGCAATTGTCTCCTATCTGTCTGCTCCAATGCGGCAATCGGTTTTTACGAGTCTGGCCAGGTCCATGGCTCTGGATTCTGGTATCCCCAGTGGGTAACCCAGACACTTTTCTTCGGCTCGATGGCTGCAGGCAATTCAGGTGGCTATGTAGTCGACTCTTATTATAGGCAGAACCAGCCGGACGATCGGGACTGGAAGGAGCTGGGTGACTCTCTCAACCACCACATCCCTCCCGAGTTCGGACTGCAGGAGTATGACTGCGAGTATGATGATAGAGGCCATCCCACCCCGAAAAATCTCTACTGCTTCCAGTATTCGGTTATGGACGCCAGCCCGGACTATGATGACTTTGTGATCATCGAGTTTATCTACAAGAATAATGGCTCCTCAGCCCTGAATGGGATGTATTCGGCCATCTTCATCGACTTCGATGTCCCACCCAACTATACCGAAAACTATGGTAAGAGCGACCCCCTCCTTCGGACCGTCTACCTCCAACCCTCCCAATCTAATGAGAATCCCACGGTCGGCATCGTCTATCTCGGTTCCAAACCCCAACCCTCACTTCCGGTTGCCAACCTCTCTATGGTCCGTTACTACTTTCCGGGTCCCCCCATGGATAGCCAGAAATTTCTCTACATGAATGGGACCTACCAAATTCCAGAATCCCCTTATCCCTACGACTGGTCAGTAGTCGCCTCAGCCGGACCCTTCGATCTTCCACCCGGGGAGGAGTATCATGTCGCCTTTGCGATCGTTGGTGGCACTTCCAGTTCACAGTATCTCAACCACTGCCAGAATGCAATTTGGTTCTACGATTCCCTCTGGGCTGGAATTGAAGAGGAGGAGACCGGTGTGAAGGACAGCTATTGGTTTAAAAACCTCATCCGGGATCGATTGATCATCAACTACCGATCTGATCACCGGGCGAGTTTCCATATCATACTCTACGATTGCTCCGGTCGTCGGATTTCCAACCTCTATTCTGGTCCTTTAAAGGGAAAAGGCAGACTGAGCTGGGATATGAGTCGACTGCCGAGCGGTATCTACTTCCTCCAGATCCAGGGTCCTGATCATTCCGAACTGCATAAGATCATCCGGATCGAATAACAATCGAGAATCCACTCCAACAGACCCTAATTGTCATTCCCGCCTATAATGAGGCAAGATATATTGGTGAGGTGATCAGCCGTTTTCTATCCATCGGTTTTCCCCCTTCTTCAATCCTTGTGATCGATGATGGATCGAGCGATGATACCGGTCGAATTGCGGCCGATTATGGGGTGAGGGTGATTCGTCACAAAAAGAATCTCGGTAAAGGAGCAGCCTTAAGGAGCGGTTTCGGAGAAAGATCAGGTCATCGCTATATCCTCACCATCGATGGCGATGGTCAACACCAACCGGAAGAGTCTCTTCTCTTCTACACCAAGATCGGGAAGTACGATCTTGTCATCGGCTACCGTTTCGACCGGAGAGGGATGCCCTGGGATCGGATCCTCTCCAATCGTCTCACTTCGCTCATCCTCTCCCTTCTCACCAATCAGCAGATCTTCGATTCTCAGTGCGGTTTCAGACTTATCAGGAGTGATGCCCTGAATGGTGTCAGATTGAGGACAAATCGGTTTGAGACCGAATCGGAGCTAATCATAAAGCTGGCCCAGAAAGGGAAAAGAATCGGTTGGGTCCCGATCACCACCATCTATCGAAGGGAGAAGAGCAAGATCAACCACCTCCTCGACACCCTCCGCTTCATCCTTCTGATCCTAAGATCCTTCTGGCGATGAGAATCCTCCTCACCAATGATGATGGTATCGAGGCCGATGGTCTCTGGCGGGCAAGGGAAGAGTTGCTCAAGCTGGGTGAGGTCTGGATCGTTGCCCCAGACCGCGATCAGAGCGGTGTCTCCCAGTCACTCACCCTTCGCCATCCGATTCGGGTTGAGGAGAGAAAGGAACGGATCTTTGTTGTCTCAGGGACACCGACCGACTGCGTCCTGCTCGCTTACCACCATTTTGTAAAGGGGAAGATCGATCTGATCGTTGCCGGTATCAACCACGGCTACAATATGGGTTATGATGTCTTCTATTCCGGGACCGTTGCTGCTGCACTCCAGGGTGGGATCCTGAGGATCACCTCCCTGGCGGTCTCAACCGAAGATATCGGATCGGCACAGGAGCATCTGATTCCCACCATCGAGATGGCGGTCGCGGAGGGTGAGAAGTACGTGCTCAATGTCAACATCCCCAAGGGGCCCAAGGGTTATCGGATCACCAGATTGGGTCGGAGGATCTATAATGATGAGGTGATCAAGAGGGAAGAAGAGCGGGGGATCGGCTATTATGTGATCGATGGCACCCTCTCATTCGAGGTCGATTCCGGCACCGATTTTGAGGCGATAAAAGAGGGCTATATCTCAATTACTCCGCTCAACCTCGATCTGACCGATCATAAGATCTTCCACTATTTACAGAAAAGACTCAATGGATAGAATTGGCTGATCGGGGCGTAGCGCAGGTTGGATAGCGCACCAGCTTGGGGTGCTGGGGGTCGGTGGTTCAAGTCCACTCGCCCCGATCTCTATCCAATCTTAATAAGGCATCATTGACATTGTCGGCAATAAATAGGATGTCGGGCTGATCAATCTCGATCTCTTTCCGAAACGGTGGCTTAACCATCACCAGGGAGAGGGTCCGTTTTCGATGGGCAAACCCCTGCACCATCCTAAGGTCATCGATGGTATCGCCGATATAGACCCCATGATCAAAAACGAGCTGGTAGAGCAAAGTTGGGTCTGGTTTCCTCACCGCCCAGACGATACCCGCCTCAAAGAAGGAAGGTTCCAGCCCCATCTTTTCCAGGGCGAGATAGGTCTCGGCCTCGGTCCGTCCGGTTGCGATCCCATAGCGGAATCTTTCCGATAGGAACTCTCTCCTCAGGACGATCCGCTCCTTCTCGATCAGACCGGTAATCTCCTCCTCGGGTTCAAAACCATAAAGTCGAGAACAGTATCTCTTTCCCGCATAGAAGATCTGAAATCGCCTCTTGATCCAGTTCTGGTTGAGCCGGGGGAGTCCGGTCTTCTGATAGAGCTCCTCAAGTCCACCACCCTGATACCAGTCCGGGAGGTCGATAATCGGAAGAAACCTACCATACTCTTCCTTATAATAATAACAGAGCAGGATGGCGGCCTCGGTCAATTCCCAGTCGTTGTTAAAACCGCCCCGATCCTTAAAGACCTGGGTCGTCTGGGGGGTGATAATTGAAGGGCCAAAATAGCCCTCGAAGGTCTTAAAATAATCGGCCACAACCATTGCGATGACGAGCCGAAACGACCGGCTGACATCGATCAGAACGCCATCGATATCGAAGATGATGGTGTCGATCATCTAAGTCGGGCCAGTTTGGCTCCGGGATAATAATAACCAAGGATCTGCTTGTAGCTATATCCTCTCTTCGCCATCCCGATCGCACCCCACTGACACATCCCGACCCCATGTCCCCATCCCTTTCCCGTAATAATGACCGAATCCCTCCCGAGGCTGAGCCAGAAATAGGTACTCTTCAATCCGAAGAGGCGACGAAATCGAATGCCACAAATCCGATCCTCACCAATTCTAACCTCTATCAATCGTCTCGACTTCTGACCCCGGATCAGTTCCAATTCAACCGGACCGGTGAGCTTGTGGCCAAGGGCACACCCCAACCTCTGATAGAACTCAACAAGCGGGAAGACTCGTTGCCAGTGATAATGGGGAGAGTCCTGGCAGAAGGGGTCCTTTTTTGCCTTGAGATATGGAGGATCATCAACCCCCCAAACCTCGGATGGGGGAGCGGTCTTTCCACCACAGGTCGAATGGTATTTGGCATCGATCGGTCTGCCATCGGAAACGAGTATCTCACCCTCAGTCTCACTGACCGCCCTCCTTATCACCGGATCATCGACATAACCCTTATACACCTGATCCTCAATCCCGGCACTGAGTTTATGGTGGCACAAAGAATAGGTTCGGGCGGCAACCGCCTGGGCCTTTAAGGCCTCGATCAGATCCTCACCCAGAGATCCCATTTCCCATCTCACCACCGAGGCGACATACTCCTCAAGATCAACCCGGTTTATCACCTCAAGTCCCACCCCTCCCGGCTCGATCCCGATCTCACCCGGATAGGAGATCTGATTGACCCTTACCAATCGATCTAGAGGTCGGATCACCACCGGCAATCTCAAGCTTACCCTTTTCCCACGGTAATAGATACCCTTTGTGGTGAACGTCACATCCTCCTCAGCCCGATACCACTTATTTCCGCTCTTGAGATAACCCCCACTCACCGTCACCGAATCGACATCGGCCAGGATGGTAACTCGGATCAGGAGTGATATCAGACTAAGTAAGAGCATCGAGATAGGACTGGACCCTCTCCTCCATCCCCTTCCGATGACTACCATTCCAGTAGATCCGATGGCATGAGGGACAGGTATAGAACTCATCGAAGTGGAGATAGGTGTAATAAGGAATTCTTTCCTTCACCGCCTCTTTATCGATGGGAACGATCTCAACATTACAGATGAGACACCGGGTTAGAGGACGGATCAGCTTCTTGATATCGCAGTTCTGGTTCAGTTCCTTGAGCTGATCGATGATCCGTTGTGAGGAGATGAAGATCACCCCCTTCCTTCCCTTCAATCTTGTGTTACGGGTGAGGATGATCCGATTCTCCCTTTTTGCAATGAGGAGTAGCTGAACCGCTGGGCCGGAGAAGTGAGAACAGTCGATACCGAGCATCCTCAAGACTCGGCCAAGACCGCCCAGCATGCCATCGGCGATGAACCTCATCGGGTCAGGAGCCGATAGGTCCGTTTTAGAGCCTCGGAGATAACCTTGGTATTGCCGAGGATGGGCATGAAGTTGGTGTCCCCCTGCCAGCGGGGTACAATATGGATATGGAGGTGGCCCTCAATACCGGCTCCAGCCACCCGGCCCAGGTTGATCCCAAGATTGAGGCCATCCGGTCTCATCCTTTCCCTTAAAAGGGCAACCCCTTTTTGGGTAAGTCGCATGAGCTCCAAAACCTCATCGTCATCAAGATCGGCAAAATCGGCAAGGTGGCGGTTCGGGGCAACCATGAGATGGCCAGGATTGTATGGGAAACGGTTCATGATGATGAAGGCGGTCTTTCCCCTCCTGACGATAAGATTCTTCCGATCCCTCTTCTCCTTTATAGCCCGACAGAAAATGCACCCGGTCTTATCCACCTTCCGGATATATTCCATCCGCCAGGGCGCCCATAATCTTTCCATAAAGATATTATAGTGGAAAAACCGGCGCTGAGAAGCCGGACATTGAAGATCTTGACCCTTACCATTTTGAAACTATAATCGATTATGTCCCTTGGCGACATTATACCGATTATCGGATTTGGGGTGGGGATCACGGTAATCATCTACTTCTCGAAAAAACTGAGCGAAGAACAGAAATTGAGAATTAGCGGTATCTTTCTCATCATCCTGAGTCTCCTCCTCCTCCTCTCCCTCATCTCTTACCGGCCGAAGAGTCCGGCCGACAATCTGGTCGGGGCCATCGGCCATATCGAGGCCAAGGGCTTCCTCTCTCTCTTCGGCTTTTATGCCTACCTCTTTGTCTTCCTGATCGGCTATACCGGTTATCGTTTCCTGTTCAGGAGCGATTCGAACCTGAAACTGGTCTATTTCCTTTTGAGTATTACCCTCCCCCTTCTCGGCATCTTAGGCCTCTTCCTCCCCACCCCTCTCTCGGGCCATCTCGCCTCACTGCTCGGTTCGGTATTCTCCGGTTATCTCGGTCGGATCGGTTCAACCATCCTCCTTTCCGGCCTCATCCTCATCCTCTTCCTATTCTTTTTCGAGTTCCGCATCCCTCAAAAGGAGATTGTGACCGCTCCGACTAAGAAGAAACCGCGACTCCGGAAGGAGAAACCGAAACCCCCAGCCAAGACACCACCTCCAAAGCGGGAGCTGAAGGGCGATTTTAAGGAGAACTTCCTATCCATCCTCGCCGATCCTCCCGAGGATGAAGAGGTGGAGATCGATGAATCGGCAGCTCAGACTATTATCGATCGGCTAAAGGAATTCGATGTCACCGGCCGGATTACCGGGGTCGTCTCTGGTCCGGTCATCACCCGCTATGAGTTTGAACCCGATCCAGGGATCAAACTCTCCCGGATCACCTCCTTGGCCGGGGATCTCGCCTTGGCCCTGAAGGCGGTCCGGATCCGAATCGTTGCCCCGATCCCGGGCAAGTCTGCGGTTGGCATCGAGGTCCCCAACCGGAACCGGAGGACCGTCTATCTGAAGAAGGCCCTCCAGGATGAGGAAGCACTGAAACGGGGGATCCTGAATGTCCCCTTGGGTGAAGATATTACCGGCAAACCGGTCTTCTTTGATATCACCGAGATGCCACATGTCTTGATCGCGGGAACAACCGGTTCCGGAAAGTCGGTCTGTATCAATAATATCATTGCCGGCATCCTTTATACCCATAGCCATCGGGAGGTCCGCTTCCTGATGATCGATCCCAAACGACTGGAGCTACCAGTCTACAATCCAATCCCCCATTTATTGAGGAAGGTTGTCGTCGATCCCAAGGATGCGGTCGATGAACTCTCCCGAATCGTCGATCTGATGGATGTCCGCTACCGCGCCTTTGCCCGGATTGGGGTGAGGGACATCGAAGATTACAACCGGATGGCAAAGAAGAGCGGTTCCCAACCAAAACCCTATATCCTGATCATTGTCGATGAGCTGGCCGATCTGATGATGACCGCACCGAGCGAGATTGAGGAGCGGATTACCAGACTGGCCCAGATGTCTCGGGCGGTTGGCATTCACCTCCTCCTTGCCACCCAACGGCCTTCGGTCGATGTCATTACCGGGATCATCAAGGCCAACTTTCCCTGCCGGATCGCATTCCAGGTTGCCTCCAAGACCGACTCCAGGACGATCCTCGATATGAATGGTGCCGAGACCCTCCTCGGCAAAGGCGATATGCTCTTCCTCCCGCCGGGGACCGGTCTACCAATCCGCCTCCACGGCGGCTATATCTCATCCCAGGAGATAAGAGGGATCAGGGACCTGGTCGCCTACCACTATCTGAAGAATCTCTTCCCGGTCAAGGAGATCGATCGGTATTTCCACCAGATATCAGATGAGGGGTTATGGGACCCCCTCTTCGACCCAAGCGGAGTTGGTGCTGATGAGAAGAGAAAGGCACTCGCCAACCTCCTCTCCGAGGATGATATTAATGAGATCATCAATCAAGGTTATTACCCACTCCTTGAGGAGTATGAGGAGATTGAGGAACTGTCTGAAGAGGAAGGGGAGATCGGTGAGGTTGACCCGCTCTTCTTTGAAGCCGCCAGGCTGGTCTTCCGCCATAAACTCGCCTCGGTCTCGCTTCTTCAGAGGCGGCTCAATGTCGGTTATGCCCGGGCGGGTAGGATCATCGATCAGCTTGAGAAGGCCGGTATTGTTGGCCCTTTTGTTGGTAGTAAGTCCCGGGATGTCTTGATCGAGGATGATACCAGGCTGGAGGAGGTTCTGGATCGGTTCCGAAAAAGGTGACAAGAAAATATCTTCTTATTCTCTTCATCCTTTTTGGTTGTAGCAAAAAGGAAATCTCCCCACCGATCGAGAAGAGGAGCTACATCCTCAAATCCGGCGACAATCTCGAGCTGGCCCTGAAGGGTCTCGGGATCAAGAATCCGCTCCGTTTCCGTCTACTAAGGATCGCCATAGAGGGCGGCTTTCCCGTCAAGCAGTGCCGGGTCGGTGACACCATCTCCAGCTATCTCCAAGGCGACTCCTTGGTGAAGATTGTCTACCGGAGGGGGATAAAGTTTACCTATCTCCTCGATGAGAATGGTCTGGCCATGGGTTACCACCATATTCGGTACCGGGACGAGCTCATTACCGGGAAGATTACCTCAAACCTCTACGAGTCGATGCTCAAGATCGGTGAGTCTCCTGAATTGGTGGTCGATTTTGCCTCAATCTTTGCCTGGCAGATCGACTTCTTCACCGAAACCAGGACTGGGGATAGCTTCACCGTCTTCTTAAGACGGGAATATGTCGACTCGATACCGATCGGATATCAAGCGATCGAATACCTCCACTACGGGGGCGAGATCGGGAACTTCTCCGCCTTTCGTTACCAGACCTCAGATGGTAAGATCGGTTATTATACCAAAGACGGTTCTTCGCTAAAGAAGCTCTTCCTTAAGGCCCCGCTATCTTTTGCCCGGATCTCATCCTACTTCTCCCATTCCCGATTCCATCCGATTCTGAAGATCCGTCGTCCCCACTGGGGGGTCGATTATGTTGCACCAAGGGGAACACCGGTCTCGGCCCTCGGTGATGGAGTGGTCACCTTTGCTGGCTGGAAGGGACAGTATGGCAAGTTGGTTGAGATCCGCCATCCCAAAGGTTATCGGACCCGCTACGGCCATCTCTCCCGGATCAGAAAGGGGATTAGAAGGGGGAGGAGGGTGCAACAGGGGGAGGTAATCGGCTATGTTGGGGCGACCGGTCTTGCCACTGGACCCCACCTCCACTTTGAGATCCGTTATCATGGCCGACCGATCAACCCGCTCAAGCTGAAGGTCCCCCGATCGCCGGGATTGAAGAAGAAAGAGCTACCTACTTTTCGGGCCCATGTCGATTCCATCCTCAGAAGGATCGCAGATCTCCAAGCCGCCGTCGAACATGGGGATAGAGGATAACCGTCTCCTCCTCTAAATTCTGGGAAAGATAAGGGTCGATCTTGGCCAGCCTCTTCTTCAATTTGAAGACCTCCGATGGTTTAGAGAATGAAACCATCACCGCGGCATGACAGCTGATCCCATGGGAGATGAGGTGGCTGAGTC
>Ga0180300_10000951_pt1 | contig 13203 bp, 10 predicted proteins | sample GuaBasSediGuay15_FD_121798 | JGI IMG/M metagenome (GOLD analysis project Ga0180300, IMG submission 121798) | Subseafloor sediment microbial communities from Guaymas Basin, Gulf of California, Mexico - Guay15, Core 4569-2, 21-24 cm | ecosystem: Environmental > Aquatic > Marine > Hydrothermal... | reverse complement strand
CTGCTCGCCAATGGATCTAAAGAGGATCGAAAGGGCGATCGTTGAGATCCTCATCGCCATCGGTGAGGATCCTACTCGGGAAGGTCTGAAACAGACGCCGAGACGTATTGCCCGTCTTTATAAAGAGATCTTCTCAGGAATAAATACCGATCCGAAAAAGGTGATGAAGGTCTATCGGGTTAAGAATCAGGAGGAGATGATCATCATCAAGGACATCCCATTCTACTCGATGTGTGAGCACCATCTCCTCCCCTTCTTTGGTAAGGCCCATATCGTCTATATCCCAAAAAAGAATCGAATCACCGGCTTTTCTAACCTGGTTCAGGTCGTAGAGACCTTAGCCCGTCGACCCCAGATTCAGGAACGGCTCACCTCTCAGATTGCCGATCTGATCATGGCTCGTCTCCAGCCGATGGGGCTCTTAGTTGTAATCGAAGCGGAACAGCTCTGTCTCTCCATGACCGGGGTGAAGAAACCGGGACATCTCACGGTTACTTCGGCGATCCGGGGGGTGATGAGACATCCCGCAACCAGAAATGAGGCCCTATCTCTCCTTAAGAAGGAGAGGAAGGATTGATCTGGCGCGGAAATGGTTTCAAATTCGACCTGACCGATCGGGTCTTGGTGATGGGGATCATCAACCTCTCGCCCGACTCATTCTATCAAAATTCCTATTATGCTCCGGATCGGATAATTGAGGTTGCGCTCCAGATGGAAGAAGACGGCGCCGATATCATCGATATCGGTGCCCAGTCAACCCGCCCGGGAGCAGATGAGATACCGATTGAAGAGGAAAAGCGGCGGATTCGTGCCGTTTTACCTCGACTCGCTGAGATGGTCTCAATTCCCATCTCGGTTGACACCTATCGTGCCCGGATCGCCGAGTATGCCTTAAATCATGGTGCCAAGATTATTAATGATATCTCGGCATTAAGATTTGACCAGAAGATGGTTACCGTGGTCAAAAAATATGACTGCGGGATCGTGATCATGCACATCAGGGGGAAGCCCAAGGATATGCAAAAGAACCCCGAGTATCGGGATGTGGTGAGGGAAGTTTATACTCATCTAAGGTCGAGACTCGATTACCTCAGATCTGCTGGGATTGATTTGAATCGGGTCGTAATCGATCCCGGTCTTGGTTTCGGCAAGAGGCTCGAACATAACTATATCCTGATCCGTAATCTCACCACCTTCTCTGATCTTGGTCGTCCAATTCTGGTCGGAATATCGCGCAAGTCCTTCACCGGTGTCCCTCTGAATATCCCACCCCAAGAGAGGCTTGCCACCTCCATTGCGCTGGAAACAATTGCGATCATGAATGGAGCAAAGATACTAAGGGTCCACGATGTCAAAGAGGTCAACCGGGTGGTAAGGATAATCAAGGAGTTCACAAGGTGTCAATCCTCGGTGTAATCCCAATTCGTCCGATCGATATCTTTGACATCCTGATCATAAGCTTTTTTACCTATCTTTTCCTCCGTTTCATTCGGGGGACCCGGGCGACATCAATCCTCATCGGTTTACTTGTCTTCATCCTTCTATCCCTGATCGGGAGGTGGCTGGACCTGAAAGGGTTCAACCTCATCATCGATTCGGTGCGGGCGGTCTGGGTCGTTGCATTCGTCATCGTCTTCCAGCCCGAAATCAGAAATGCCTTGGCCCGGATCGGAAGACAGCGATTCGGCCGTTTCTTTTTGAAATATGAAGAAAGTCCTCTGATCAAAGAATTGACCGAGAGTGCACTCTATCTCGCTGAGCGTAAGTATGGTGCCCTCATCGCTATCGAGCGGAGTATTGGAATCCAGGATATCGTTGCCACTGGAACCAGGATTGGCGCCTCGGTATCAAGCCAGCTCTTAAATACTATCTTTACCCCCGAATCTCCCCTTCACGATGGTGCGGTGGTGATCCGTGGCGATCAGATCCTCGCCGCCGGCTGTGTCCTTCCGGTTAGCGACAACCCCAATCTCCTGGGCACGATTGGTATGAGACATCGGGCCGCAGTCGGCCTATCAGAACAATCGGATGCAGTAGTCATCGTCGTTTCGGAAGAGAGGGGAGCAATCTCTCTTGCGGTAAGGGGTAAGCTACTTACCAATCTCGATCGAGTTACTTTGAGGAGAAATCTTCAATCCCTCTTAAAAGGAGGCTAAGTGAAAAGACTCAAGTACTATGTCCTCATTGGACTGGGTCTCTTCATTCTGATGATCTATCTCTATACGGTCGCTCCAACCGTCTCCTTCTGGGATTGTGGTGAGTTTATTGCTACCGCCTATATTATGGGTGTTCCCCACCCCCCTGGAACCCCCTTCTTCGTCATCTTCGGCCGCTTCTGGATTCTCCTTTGGCAGGCGATCGCTTCAATCTTCCCCATTACGAAGGAAGTCGCCTTCTACATGAATCTTACCTCGGCCCTCTCTGGTGTCGCCACCTCTCTATTGGTATATATCATCGTCCTGAAGATCTTAAGACTCAAAGGACGGAATGATAGCCTCTTCGGTATTGTAGCCGCTGCCGGGGCCGCCTTAATCAATGCCTTCGCCAAGACCTTCTGGTTCAACTCAATGGAAACGGAAGTCTATACCATCTCAACCTTCTTTGCAATTACTATCGTCTGGCTCACCCTCCACTGGTATGAAGAGATGCTGAAAGGGAGGAGAAAGGATTATCTCATCCTCTTCATCTTCTATCTCATGTTTCTTGCTACTGGAATCCACCTCCTTCCCTTTCTACTCATTCTTCCCGTATATCTCTTCATCTTCTATGTCCGACCCGACCTGAGGCGGGATATCAGTTTCTGGTCGCTCGGAATCTTCCAGATTCTGCTCTTCTTTGCTCTCTTCATCTCTCCAGATCCACTCTTCAAGCCCTCCCTTTATGCTGCCGCGCTATTAGTAGTGGGAACAATATTCTACAACTTTTCCGATCCCAGACTGAAACCCTCCCAGACCTTCTTTATCCTTGGGGTCGTTCTCATCTTAATCGCGGTCTCAACCGAGTATTTTCTTTTCCTCCGATCCCACTCCCCCAATATCCGGATCAACGAGTGCTGCCCTTCCACCTGGCAGGCATTCTGGGATGTCCTCCATCGGAAGCAATATGAGCCTTTCGGCCTTATCCCCAGAAAGACGCAGCTTCAGACCGGTTACTCACTACTGCGAGGCTATTTCGAACAGATCCGCCTCTACCTTAAATACTTCTCCTGGCAGTTTACCCTCATCCCTTCTCTGATTGGAATCTGGGGATTCTTCGAATACTATGAACGAGATCGGAGGACCTTCCTCTTTCTGTTTATCATCTTCTTTATGACCTCAATTGCCCTGATGACCTATCTCAACTTGAAATTCTCCCCTTACGATCCCAATCCTTTCCATCAGCCTCGAGAGGTGAGAGATCGTGATTACTTCTTTGCTCCCGGCTTCACCTTCTTCACCATCTTCTTTGGGATCGGTGTCTTCGGTCTCCTCGGAAAGTTGACCCAGATCCTCAGAGATCATATCCCGATCAAGACTCTTGTCCCGGTGCTTACCACCGTAACCATCATCATTTCCCTCCTGCCACTAAAATTCAATTTCGCCGAGAACAATCGCCACCACCGATGGGTAGCAAAGGACTACGGCAACAATATGCTCATCTCCTGCGACGACAATTCGGTGCTCTTCACCAACGGTGATAACGACACCTTCCCACTCTGGTTTGCCCAGGAGGTCCTGGGCACCAAACGGTCGGTCATCGTCGCCAATCTCTCTTTAATAAATACCTCTTGGTATATCAAACAGCTCAAGGCCTGGGGGGCACCGATCACCTTCAGTGACTGGCAGATCGATCGCCTCCGTCCTGTCTATCTGGTCGACCAGAAGAAATTCCTCTATGTTAAGGATATCATGATCCGGCACATCATCGCCACAAATGCCGGCATTACTCTAAGTCAGGAGGACTACGCAATCCCGCAGGAGGAGTTTGCCCGGAGGTATCTGAAGGGCTACAAAGGCAGAATGAACATCTACTTTGCAACTACTGTCTCGGAGGAGAACTTTGCTGGCTTCCGACCCTATCTGAGACTTGAAGGGTTGGTCTACCGTCTGGTCGGAGATTCTGGGGTTGAGCAGATCGATGTCGAAAGGACTATCGATCTATTCTACAAAAAATACCGGTATACCGGGATCTTCTTTCCCGAAGATTTCGACTTCTTGAGAAAGGTCCTACCCGATTTTGAAACCAGGAAGAAAAATGGCGAATTTCCCGATTATCACGTCCACCGGACCAAAGACATCATCAGGCTCTTATCCAACTATGCTGCAGGAATGGCCGCGTTGGGCCACTACTACCTGAGTAGGGCGGAGAGTCTTGAAGCCCTGAATGATGAGTCTCTAAAGCCGGCGATCGATAGCTGTTATCAGAAAGTTGAGGAATTCTGGAACTTCGGCTATCTCTTCCGTCCAGAGGAAGCTTACCGATTTCTGGCCAATCTGGGTGTGATGAAGACCAGGCAGAAGGATTATGGTGCGGCCCTGCGGTATTTCCTCCAATTGGAGAAGCTGAAACCAGAGGAACCACGCTTTCTCCTCCAGATCGGTGAGGTCTACAGCATCCTTGGAGCCAAGGAGAAGGCCGAGGAGTATTTCCGTCGCGCCCTCAGACTGAATCCCAAATCACCCGACGCCTATAATGCCATGATCCGACACTATCTTTATCACGGTGACACCCTTGGGCTTAAGATGGTGATGAATGAATGGCTCCGATATCATCCCTCCGATACCAAGGCCCAGCAGTTCCTCCGCATGTTGCTGAGACCGAAATAATTACTACTTTATTATTTCACCGAGAATAATCTTTACCGAATTGAGGAGGTAAGGGGCCAGTTTCGATTGATGAAACAACTCCGGTTTGAAAACAAGGAATAGTAGTGATATAATAAAAGCCCCGATGTATCCTTTTACCAGGCCAATGAGTAAACCGAGCAATCTGTCAATCATTCCGAGAAGCATAAGGTGAAGGATCTTTCGAATCATCTTGCCGATGTAAATGACCACCGCACAGCCGAGGACAAAGAGAATCAGGAAGATGACTACTTGAGGGAATCCACCTTTCACCTTAAACATCTCGGCAACCGGTCGGGTGAGGATAGTGGCGGATAGGAATCCGGCAATTATACTGAGAATTGAGAAAATCTGTTTCACCCCACCGACCATCAGACCATAACCAGCACCGATAATAATAAAAATTAGAATTAGAAAATCGAGCACCATCTATCGTTGATACTGCTCCTTCCAGCGGGCGAGAATATTGAGGGCTTCGATCGGCGAGAGGGATTCGATATCGATCCGCCTCAATTCATCGAGTAGGGCTGATTCTTCAGGGAAGAAGGTAAGTTGGAGAGACTCGGTCTTGGGTAGGTTGCGCAAGGAGAACTCCTCACCCTGGGAAATACTGTTTAGCACCTCCCGAGCTCGATCGATTACTTCCTTTGGCAGCCCAGCCAGTTGGGCAACCGAAATCCCGTAGCTCTTCGAGGAAGGACCTTCGAGGAGTCTCCTCAAGAAACCCACCTCCCCTTTGATCTCCTTCACCTCAAAGTGGTAATTCTTTATCCCCTCTTTAATCCTTGCCAACTCACAAAGCTCGTGGAAATGTGTTGCAAAGAGAGTTCTCGGCCGACCGTTGTCGATTAGGTATTCAATCACCGCCCAGGCCAATGCCAGCCCATCGTCGGAGCTGGTCCCCCTACCGATCTCATCGAGGACGATGAGACTATCCTCACTCATATTATTAATGATATTGGCGGTCTCCATCATCTCCGCCAAGAAGGTGGAGACGCCCCGGGAGATATCATCAGAGGTTCCAATCCGGGTGAAGATCTTATCCACCACACCGATCCTGGCCGATTCGGCCGGAACGAAGGACCCCATCTGGGCCATGATTGTGATTAGGGCAACCTGTCTGAGATAGGTGGATTTTCCCGACATATTGGGTCCAGTAATAATCAGGATCCGATCGTCTTCGGTAAGATCGGTATGATTGGGGACAAATCTCTCCTCGATACTCTGTTCTACTACTGGATGGCGACCTTCACGGATATGGATCTCTCCACTCTTGTCGACTACCGGGCGCGCATAGTTATAGCGGAGAGCAGAAACCGCAAAAGCAACGATGACATCAAGCTCAGCAATAGCCCGTGAGGCCTCAATCACCTGATCGATCTCTTTGGCCACATCCTTACGGAGAGTAATAAATAACTCATATTCAAGTTCGACTGATCTCCGCTCAGCAGTTGTGATTCTCTCCTCGAGCTCTTTCAATTCTGGAGTGGTAAAACGCTCGACATTGGTAAGGGTTTGGCGCCGCTGATAGTGATCTGGAACAAGATGGAGATTCGGTTTGGTCACCTCAATGTAATAGCCAAAAATGTTATTATAACCAATCCGTAGGGAGCTGATACCGGTTCTGCGCTGTTCCTCCTTCTGAAATTCCAAGATCATCCCCTTGCCGGATTGTGCGATCTCACGGAGTTGATCGAGCTCCTGACAATATCCTGGTCGGATCATCCCGCCCTCATTCATCACCACGGGAGGATTGTCGACTAAGGTCTGATTGATGAGATTAACCAGCCTATCGAACTCCTTGAGCCTTTCTCTTATCTTGATGAGATAGGAAGACTCGACCTGGAGTGAACTACGGAGGCGGGGCAAGTGACGGAGCATGTCAGCAAGAGCCTTTATCTCACGGGGGTTGGCCCGACCACATCCGATCCGAGTCGCAATCCGCTCCACATCTCTGATTTCCGAAAGTACCGCCAAGAGTTCTTCTCGAAGATAGGTCTTCTCTACTATTTCGGCAACACCATCAAGCCTCTCATTTATCATCTCGATATCGAGCAGGGGGGATAGGATCCAATTCCGGAGCAGCCTTTTTCCCATCGGGGTCAGACATTGGTTAAGCACATCATAAAGTGTTCGCCCCCCTTTTAGACCGATCGGTTCTACCAATTCCAGGTTTCTTCTGGTTACCGAATCGATATAGAGGAACTGTTTGGGATTGTATCTCCGGATTCGGGATAGTTGGGGAACGACCTCAAGCTGATTGTCAGCCAGATAGTTGAGTAGTGCGCCAGCCGCGGCGATCCCCAAGGGGAGATCTTCGATCCCGAACCCCTCCAGATTCCGGACTCGAAAATGGTCTTTAAGTTTCTGATAGGCGATGTGGTAATTGAAGTTGTGAGGATCGAGGTAGGTAACCGGAATATCGGCATTGATCTTTTCAGCGGTAACGATCTCCCGGACACCAAGACGTTTCAGCTCTTCATCCAGCTCCGATAGGATCATCTCTCCAACATAGAAAGTGCCACTGGTAATATCGGCAACGGCCATCCCTACCTTTTCATTCCGAATGGTAATCGCAGCGAGATAGTGATTCTTATCCTCATCCAGCAGTTCCGGCCTGAGGATCATGCCCGGGGTAATAACCTCAACTACCTCCCTCTTCACCAGGCCTTTCTTTTTCGGCCTTTCTACCTGCTCGCAGATTGCCACCCGGTAGCCAGCCTTCACCAATCGGGAAATATAGCTATCGGCGGCTCGACAAGGAACACCGGCTAAGGGGACTCTCCCTCCCCGACCGTGGGGACGAGAGGTGAGAATAATCCCCAACTCCTTAGATGCGATCCGGGCATCGTCGTAGAACATCTCATAGAAGTCGCCGACCCGGAAGAAGAGAATGGCATCCCGATAACGATTCTTGATCTCATAATACTGTTGCAGCAACGGGGTTAATTCCATCAGTAGGAGATCACCCTCGCCTCTTTAAATCCTAACTTCCTTAAAGAATCGGCTACCCCCATCCCCTTCTCAATTGTCCCAAAACTTCCCACCACGACCCGATAATACCTGATATCCCCAATCCGCTTCTCAACAACCCGGGCATCGAAACCAAGCTCTCTGAGCCGATGATACTGACGGAGTGCATAACGCTTGGTCTTAAAAGCGCCGGTCTGTACCATGTATCGTCCAGATGTTACCTTAGCAATGGCACGGGCCCTTCCCGCCCATCTCGTTTCCGGTAGACCGAGGATAAGATCGTTAAGTGTCTTCACGCCCTCATCATAGGAAATCTCGAGCCGAGCCAATCCCAACCAGAAGAGAATCTCCCCTTTTATTTCTGGACTCGAGACCCCGGTTGTTATTGGTTTCAATCTTTTAATCACCTTCTGATAATCACCATGGAAAAACTCATTCTTTGCCAATTCGAGTTGAGCCAAAAAATAGTATCTTCCTCGATGTCTAAATCTGGCAATCCTCTGCCAGAGATCGATCGCATCGGTGGGATCCTCCGATCGGGCAGCTTTCTGATAATAATATTCTGACGAGTCCGGATTATCGGCACTGATCGAAAAGGTTAGAATAAGAATGAGGGCCGCAGACTCTCCCAAGCACCACAATTGGGACACCTCCAAGTAAACTCGGACTGGTCCTTACCACACACGCTGCAGTGGTACCGAAATGGTTCACCCTCATCGATCAGCCGTTCCAATAGTTCCCGAGCTGGACCAGAACCGAGGTGAAGATCAAGTTCAATCAGCCGGGGCAAAAGGAGTCGAGCGCGATATTCTTTCAGTCGCTCCAGAATTGACTTCAGTTTATTATTCTCCCCTTTTTTCTGATAGATCCGGATCAGTGCCAAGCTGACCGGGATGTTATACTGATGGCGATTAAGCACCTGTTCATAGAGCCCTTCAATGTCCCCATACCGGTTGGCCTCAAAATAGGTATTCTCCAGTCGATCCTTTACGGCCATCAATAGATCTGGATATTCCCAGAGAAGCTTCTGCCATCGTCCCAGGGCGAGATCAAACCGTTTTGCCTTATGATCGAGCTCAGCCAAGGTGGCCAGAACCATAGGCGAGTTGGAACTTAGTTTATGGGCCTCTTTGAGATAATCTTCGCCCCGCTTAGGATCTCTCTCCAGAAGATCTTTACCGGCCATCAAGTAATAGATCGCCTGCCGTCTTCTATCGACTAATCGTTTACCACCCTCCTTCAGAAATTCTATCGCCTCGATAAATTGACCCTCATCTTCAAAAATCTTCAGTAGATAATCTAAGGCATCACGGTCTTTCGATTTTCTTACCAGCTCCTTGAGAATGGCAATCGCCCTCTTATGGTTTCCCATTGCCAGATAATCAAGGGCGAGGGCGAAATCGATCCTCTTTCTCATCTCTTTTGTTAGGCCGCTCCGGACGGTCAGCGACTGATGGATACGCAAGGCCTTTTCTCCATCACCTTGCTGACGCCAGAGATCGCCCAGACGGAGGTAGGCATCGATATTTTCGGAGTCGATGCGGACCGCCTCCCTCAGATACTTGATCGCCTCTTCTCTCCTCCCCGAAAGCAAACAGTTGAGAGCCTCGAGATAAGGATGATTAACCTTCCTCTTTCGGGGGAGGAAGAAGGTCAGCAGAATGAGACCAATCGCTGCAGCTCCAATTATAATCGGTATCATTCCTTCTCCTCGGCCTCCTCTTCAACAGGGAGATTACGGAGAGAGATAAGTTCCTCCTTAAGCCTTCGATTCTCCTTTTTTATCCTTCCCAGCTGATTTCGGATCCGGATTTCGTTCACCACCGCAATAACCAAGGCAAAGAAAACTCCGGCCAGAAAGGAGAGAAAAACAACAAGGAATAGGGGAAGACCGGAATAGGAGAAACCCAGGAAGCGGATGTCGACATATTGAGACCGGTTGAGGATGAGGAAGATTATAAACAGGATCATGACGATCAGCGAGAGGATCAGGGTGAATATTCTCATATCTTATTATAATCCAAAGGAGGCATCAGTAAAGGGAGGTTTCGATCTCACGGACTATATTCCGGGAGGGGTGGGGTTTTCTCAGGCGATAGAAGTTCTCGATCCGCTTTTTTAGATTATGATCGTGGAGTAGCTCCCAGACCTGAGTCTGGGCACGCTTCATATCGATGACAAAAGATGCATCATGATCGAGGAAGAACCGTTCGTTATACTGCTCCAGTCCTGGTAGAGAATTGGCGAAGACGAGCGGAATCTTGGCCACCAGGGATTCGGCGGTGGTGAGTCCTCCCGCCTTGGAGATTACCAGATCCGCTGCCATCATATAGTGATGGATATTCTCAACCAGACCGTGGGCAGAGAGTCTTGCTTTACCCCTTCCAATAAGTTTGTTTATCCTTCGCCTGGCCCAGTTGTTTCGACCGGTTAGAACGATCAGATTGATCGGAAGTGCCATCAATTTCTTTATCAATCGGATCCAGGGTCCACCAAAAATCCTCCCTCCCAAAACCAGCACCAATGGGTGATCATCCTCGACCCCAATCAGCTCCCGTGCTTTCGTCTTCGGTATCCGCTGCTCAAACACAGCTCGGACAGGTAATCCAGTTGCAACAAATTTGCCTTGAGCCCACTTCGGGATATAGACATCGTTCAAGATATCCTCATGTCCGATGAAGTAGACATCCACAGCACGATTCAGCCACATCTGATGGAGATGGTAATCGGTAATGACCACGAATAGCTTGTAGCCAAATTTCTCCTTCAATACCGAGGCGAAGTGGGTGGGGGTAAAGTGAGTGGCGATGACGGCATCAGGTTCAATCGCCTCAAAGAGTTCCTCTAAGCGATAGATAAGGATCTCATGGAGTTTGGGAATGGAATGGAATGATGCTGCTGCGAGAGAATTGTTGTTATAGAAGAAGCGAAGTAGCGGTCGGAAGTAGAGGACCGAAAGATCATAAACGGTTTGATAGATGGGACCATAGAGTGGGAAGGCCCACTCGAAGGCGTTGGCATAGTGGACATCGAACCGACCGTCTTTCTTGAGTTCGTCACGGATCGCATGGGCAGCACAGATGTGACCCGATCCAATCGGCACCGCCATAATGAGTATCCTCTTCATCACCCAAATATATCGGTTCTTTTCACCAAGTCAACTATCGAATGATGATCAAAACCGCTATTACCCAGATCAGGATGGTAAAGAGGAGGGGTCGATCCTTCACCACCGCAGCTTCCGGTGCTCCCGCTTCGGTTTTCTTATAGACGATATAGAGATATCGGAAGATGCCATAGATTACAATGGGAACGGTAAAAACGAGGTTGTTGGTTTTAAACTTGGTCACAGTTTGGGGTGAGAGGGTATAGAAGGCATAACTAACCACTGTAGCCGAGGTGACCACGGAGATCATCTGGTCCAAAAGGAGTGGGCTGTAACCGGATAGGCTCTGACGATGATCACCCGGTGTCGCCATAATGATCAACTCCTGACGCCTCTTGGCCATGATGAGGAAGAGGGCGATCAAGAAAGTACAGATGAGGAGCCACGAGGATATTTCAACCCCAATTACCAAGGCCCCACCCGCAGCTCTCAGAACATAGCCCGCAGCAACAATGAAGACATCAAGGATGATAAAATCTTTCAAGATCAGGGAGTAGAGGATCATCATGATTGTATAGGAGAGCGTGATCAGAAAAAAGTAGCCATCAAGTAGGGAGGCAATAATATTTCCTACTATAATAAGGATAATCCCTAAACTTAGTGCCAGGTTTTTTCCCACCTCACCACTTGCGATCGGGCGGAATCGTTTCTTGGGGTGGAGCCGATCGCGGTTTAGATCGAGCAGATCATTTATGATATAGACACCACTGGTAAGGAGAGAAAACCCGAGAAAGGCGAAGATGACGGTAATGAGCTCATTACGATAGATATAATGACGAGAGAAGATGATTCCAGCAAAGAGGAAGAGATTCTTTATCCACTGGTTTATTCGTAAGAGTCTTGGAATCAGAATCTTGTCACCCCAGAAAAATTGAAGTCTCTGATCCTTAAACTCACTGCAAGTGTTCCCATTGCATGGCGGAAATCATAGCCTGGCCCATGGCCAATCAGTGTAAGGTCATTACCGATTCCCTCAACTTGACTCAATGCCTCAAGGATCGATTGGGTAAAACGGAAATTCTTGACCCCGCCGACGATCTCACCATTTTGGATGAGGTAGAGTCCATCTCTCGTCATCCCGGTTACGACCGTTTTGATCGGATCAACGATATTGGTGTAGTGGAATCGTGTGACCAGAAGACCCTTTTTGGTTTGTTGAACCATTCGCTCCCTCGAGACACCCCCTTTTCGGAGCGTAAGATTGAATGGAACTGGTCCATATGGATTGGGAGCAGGCAGGCCATTACCGGTCGATCGCTTCCCTTCCTTCCCGGCGGTGTAGGAGTCATGGACATAACCTACGGCAATCCCATCCTTGATCAGGGGGACTCTCTTTCTCCGCACACCTTCAAAGTCAAAAGGAAAGGCGAAGCCCTTGGGATGATAGGGATCTTCGTAAAGGGTGATCCCAGGATCGGCGATCCTCTTACCTAATTTGTCGATCAAAAAGGACTGTTTCTCCTGGACCATCTTGGCTGAGAATCCCATCCAGCCTAAGAAGTTCAAAAGCTCGGCCACGGCATTGGGCTCCAGGATGACCTCGTATCGTCCCGGCTTCAATGATCTGGGCTTCCGACCCAGGAGTGCTTTCCGAGCTGCAGTCCGGGCGATCCTTTCCACATCAACCTCAGATACCTTTCGGGCCGCCCCATCCCCATAGCCGGTGGCATCTTCACCCATCATCACCGTATTGAAATAGACATCGGTGGCCTGAGTATAGGCCTCTATTCCGAGGCTATTGACGATGAGAATTTCACTCACCCCCGTCGAGAAAGAGCCATAGCCCGATAGACCATGCTCCTTGGCCATAGCGATTGCTCGCTTCACCTCCCGGGCCTGTTCTTTTGGGCCATAGGTGGCAGTCTGGGAATCGAAGATATCGAGTTCTTTATAGGTGGAGGGCCGTGGGAGAGAACGGAAATCGGGATCTTCTGGTTGATTCCGGGCGATTTCAACAGCATCCTCAAGGACCTTTCGGACTTCTTTCCTTTTTAGGGTGTTGGCCGATGCCACCCCAACCCTCTTGCCAATAACCACCCGGATCTGGAAGGTGGTATTTAACTCCGCAACATTTTGATGGATGATGTTGTTGGCGAATCTGGTCAGCCGGGAGAGATAGTTGATGATGAGGATTTCGGTCTGATCACCACTTGATCGTCTCATTACCTCTTGAGCGATCGACAAAAGTCTCCTCTTTCCAACCATACTCTCGATTCTAACGATGATTACCAGTCTGTCAAT
>Ga0180300_10000950_pt1 | contig 13218 bp, 13 predicted proteins | sample GuaBasSediGuay15_FD_121798 | JGI IMG/M metagenome (GOLD analysis project Ga0180300, IMG submission 121798) | Subseafloor sediment microbial communities from Guaymas Basin, Gulf of California, Mexico - Guay15, Core 4569-2, 21-24 cm | ecosystem: Environmental > Aquatic > Marine > Hydrothermal... | reverse complement strand
TTCTTTGTCCTTATCAAACAAGAAAACCCTTTCCCCCAAAACATTATATATACCAATCCTCACATCTGACACCTTATTCAGGGTATAACTTATAACGATTCTCCTACCATCCTGTACTCTTATACCAGGGCAATTCCTCTCCACTTCTCTTTCCTTCACACCCACAATTGCCCCAAGGTGCTTCACCACAAAGAAACTCTCTCGGCCTGCAATATATACAAGACTATCCACTACATGAATGCCATAAAATGTGGCATCAGCAGAATAATATCCTACTTCAATTATAATCTTCAGGCCATAAATTATTGACAAGTACACCTTTGTCTTTTACCCAAATATCAAATCGGATTATATCTCTCTTTTCCATCAACAAAATTATACTCATAAAAATGCTCCCATCCATTGGGTGTAACAATCTTTTTTAGCCTTCCTTTTGAATCTATCCATAGACAAAGATTGGGTTGATTAACCCCTTTTGAATAAAATAAAAATCGCTCAATTCAGGAATAAGTTTTTCCTCTGTCAATACTCAAAACTTTTTTAATCCAAAACCCGCCCAACCTGTTGCGCTTAAATCAATAGTTATTCCAACATAAAAGGAACTTACAAAGGATTCCCAATCTGCGTATTTAAAACTTATATATCCCATCTCTATTCCAATGCGTAAAGGAATATTTGAATATGGCCCCAAAAGAAATGTTTTTGAAAAAATTATTCCACATCTCCTATATTTACCCCCTGCACCCCCCTGTTTATCAATTGCCCAATTACTAAATCCACAAAACAGATATACAACCTGTCCTTCCCAAATTTTTATACTGTCTTTAGGAGACCCTCCCAAAACATGATAAGGTTTGTACTCCCATTTTATATAAGGAACAAAATAGGCGTAAATAGGGGCAAAAGTTACCATTAACTCATTATCACCATTTAATTTAAACATCCCTGTAAACTCCCCCACATCCATCTCAATTCCCAGACCCAAAGGGGGAGATAACCCAATTCGAAAAACATCTCCCTTCACAGACATTCGTGATGGATGTAAAATGCTTATATTTAAGTATGACACATCCCACCAACCTATTGTACGATATGCTTTACCATTCAATATGCCAGGGAAAGATGAAAAGAATAATATAAATAATAAAAGAGGCTTCTTGGTATTATCAATCTTCTTTATCCAATAAGACTTTCCTCTTTTTCTGAATAAGAATTTTTCTTTAATTTTCATATAAGTTATTTTATATATTATTCGCAAAAGTCAATATAGATATAATTATGCGGCAATGGGTAGTGGGAGATGTGATGAATTCTCTGAACCTCTATCACTGGAGGTTCTTGCGACCAATTATCAACCAGATCTCACAAATAGTAAACTGTTCAGGTTTTCAGTGTCTCTATCTCAAAGACAACTGTTCCCCCACCTGTGTATTTACATGGGTCAGGACACTGGAGAAATGCCCTCTCTTTTCCCAGACCCATTTCTTCAGGTGGAACACCCCTTGAGAGTGAAGAGTAAAACGGAAGAATTACTGATAGGGCATGCATGCACAGGGGAATCTCTGTTTTGAGTATATATCCTTTATTTATAAAAAAAGTATCACCCCGATTAAAAACAGGACAATTCCCCTCAATCTCTTTTACAGTTATCTTCAAATCAAAAAGGGGCCGTTCTGCCCCCTTATTTAACCTCAACCTTTATCTCCTTTGGTTTTGCCCTTTCAGCCTTGGGAAGGGTGATGGTTAAAACACCCTGTTCATATGAAGCCTTCACCTTTGACTCGTCCAGCTCCACTGGAAGCGTGATTGTCCTCTGGAACTTTCCATAAGCCCTTTCAATCCTGTGGTAGGTCTCGTCCTTCTCCTCCTTTTCCATCTTCCTCTCTCCGCTGATGGTCAACTGGTTTCCATTGAGAACCACTTTAATATCCTCTTTCTTCATTCCTGGCACCTCAACAGATACAATGATGTTATCAGGTGTCTCCTTTATATCCACTGGAGGCAACCACCCCTCCCTCAATGTCTCAGCAGGATAGAAACCCATAAAGTCCCTGAAAATCCTGTCAAAGTCATCCTTCAGTGAGAGAAGATCTGCAAACGGGTCCCATCTTGCTATATCCTTCCTTGCCATTCTATCACCTCCTTTCTTTATCTTTTTTTAAGTATCATAAACTTTACACGACTTCCATATATAATATATCTGAATCTCTTTGTTTGTCAAGGGGTGTTTCTGGAAATTCCAAGTTGAATACAAGGTTACTATGGTAAAGGACAGTCCTACCCTTTCCAGGCACTTTTAATGTGGAATAAAACCGCACACTCAGGGATCAAAGAACTATAAACTTTCCCCTTTTCACCCTATTACCGTGTATAAACCTGTAAAAGTAAACACCCCCTGCCTCTGGGTGGAATGTAATTCTGTGGACACCATGCAAAACCTCCCCATCCACTGGAGAAGCTATAAGTTCCCCTGCAATGTTGTATATTCGTAGAGATACCCTTTCAGACTCAGGGATATAGAACCTAAATATTACGGTACCCTTTTCAACGGAACCTGACACCCGAAGTTTTTCATTACGATACTGATCCTTCATACCTGTGATGAGATCTTCATATATCTGAAGATTAGTCCACCCATCAGCAATATATATATAATCCCCTGAGACATAAACACCATATGCATCCAGAGGAGAATAGTATCCCACCTCTGACGGAGAAGATGGGTTGGAAACATCTAATATGCGGAGGCCAACATCAAGACCTACAAGATACGCATATGTTTCTGAGACGTAAACTCCGTAGGAAAAGCCAGACACATCATAATGACCTATTTCAGAAGGAGAAGTTGGATTGGATATATCAATTATACGAAGTCCTTCACTTTCGTCAGCAATATAGGCAAGGGTATCCTTAATAAATACTTCAAATGCACGCCCTGGAGTATCATAGTATCCTATCTCAAATGGGGAAGCTGGGTCTGAAACATTTATTATACGAAGCCCTCCTGCACAGGCAACATATGCAATAGTATCCAGCACGAAAACATCAAAAAACAATTCGCCAGATACAGCATAATAACCTTCTTCATAGGGTAAGGTAGGATTTGAAACATTTATTATACGCAGGCCTGAATCTTTATCAGCAACATATACATAATTGCCTGAGGCATAAACTCCGTATGCATATCCAGGAGTATCGTAATAACCTGCCTCGTAAGGTGATGTAGGATTAAAAACACTTATTATGCGGAGTCCCCCATAATAATCCGCAACATAGGCATAACTTCCCTGGACATACACATCCTCTGCTTCTCCAGGAGTATCGTAATAGCCCATTTCAACAGGAGATGCAGGGTCTGAAATCTTTATTATGCGGAGGCCAGCATATTTGTCGGCAATATAAGCAATGGTATCTGACACCGTAACTTTATTTCCAAACCCTGGTACGTTATAATGAGCTACTTCTGTGGGCGAAGTAGGGGACGAAACATCTATCATGCAAAGGCCGTAACGCTGGTTAGCAATATAGGCGATGGTATCTATAACTACAATATCATAGCAAACACAATCTGAATTATAATAGCCAGTCTCAGATGGGGATGTGGGGTCGGATACATCTATTATGCGAAGACCTGAAATTATATCCGCAACATAGGCACACCCTCCCTTAACATCAACACTATAAGCCCAACCAGGTGTATCGCAATAACCCACCTCAGATGGAGATGTTGGATCTGATATATCTATTATGCGAAGACCTGAATCCTCAGCAGCAACATAGGCATAATTGCCCCGAACATAAACATCATAAGCCAAATCAGGTGTATTATAATAACCCACCTCAGACGGGGATGTGGGGTCGGATACATCTATTATGCGAAGACCTGATTGTCCATCTGCAACATAGGCATAATCCCCGGAAACATAAACATCATAGGCAGAACCAGGGGTATCATAATAACCCACCTCAGATGGAGATGTTGGATCTGATACATCTATTATGCGAAGACCTGAATCCTCAGCAGCAACATAGGCAAAGGAGTCAGAAACATAAAGGCCATATGCCCTCCCCGGAGTCACTAATTGGCCAACTTCTACCGGTAAACTGATAGAAGAAACATCCCATATCATAAACCCGGCATCACCAGAAGCAATGTAAAGTCTTTGCTCTGAGGATTTGTAAAAGAGTCCCTGCACCATTCCTCTGGTATGTATCCCCTCAGAAATCTTGATGGGATTGTTGTAGTTTGGTGTAAGAATATAAACTCCACCACCAGAACCGAGATAAATGAGAGACCTGATAGAATCGTAGGATACTGCATAGGAGTATCCAAAGGGCCAGTTCCCTACAAAACTTACATTAAGGGAATCATAGCCTTTAGAACCGGTAACAAAGTCCATGGGGCTATTAATATCAGCACTCACTGAAACAGGCAGACCAAAGATTAAAATACCCACCATAAACAAGCAACAAAAAAACATATTAAACTTTTCCTTAAACACAAATCACCTCCTTCGGTTGATTGTTAAAATTTTACATGTATAGTATCCTATCTTAAATGATTTACCTATAGCAACTTTTCATTCAAATTTTGTTCCAGAGATTAAGTCATTGAATCTCAAGTAATACATACAAACAAATGTGACATTTTATGATCACAAATTAAAAAAGTGTGACATCTTTTGTCACAGGTGTGGACTACTGACTTAGAAAAATCATTAAAATAAATCTTCTTTTTTTACAGTGGATATTCGCCTTTAATCCTTATAACATGAGCAGGAAATATATTAAAGTATGCTATGTTCATCCTCATGTTCTTTTCTAAACATTTAGAATATGCTTATATTTGAAAAATTTAACAAAGTAATTAATTTTATGGGGGTCTTCAAAGTTGACACCTTCGTTATTATAAGTATAATAATTACAATGGGTCCCAGAGCGCCTGTAGCTCAACTGGATAGAGCGTCGGACTACGAATCCGCAGGTTGGGGGTTCGAATCCCTCCAGGCGCGTTTATAACAAGGAGGGTGATATGTTTATTCTGATCATTTTATCCCTGTTGAATCTTCAGAATATCCATATTCCTGCATCTGAAAACACAACATCTTCACCAAAGGCAGTGCCTGATTATGCAACCTATCTTGAATTCTCTCCCCTGGGATTCTTTGGAACTGCTGGTGGAGCACACATTGTTGCGGTTACTGCAAAAAAACCAGGTGGTGAAACCGATGTCAACTTTTCAGGAACAGTTTACTTCCATCTCACAGAAGAAAATCCCAATTCAAGTGGTTTTTTCTTCAACCCCAATACATGGCAGGTTGTGGACAGTCTGGTATTAACACCTGCTGATAGTGGACAATACTACCTGTTCGTTTATGACAACGACCCTGAGTATATTGTATTCTATGCCACCACCAACCAGCCGGGTGTAAAACCATCAATCCCTTATGCCATGTTTGTGGATACTGCATCAGCAAACAACCCTGTGATTGCAGCAATACATGGGCCTGAGTTCGGACACGATTCCACAAACATAATGTTTGAAATCACACTTGAGGATGCAAATGGGAAAATTAATCCAAATTTCACAAGCATAATTGACACAAACTATGTTCTCGTAAGGGTGATTGATGATGACGGCACTGCCAGAATATCCACATTCTTCACAGGTGACACAAATGAAGCAAAGGCTCCATTCTTTGACGGACGGGCATGGATATGGTTTGAGGATACTGAACAGGAGACCGTATTAATAGTGACAGAGGACATTGACCCCTTACATGATTTTGCCCCTGATACACACAGAATTGTTATCGTTCCGGACAATATTGCCACTGATATTATGCCGTACACATTCAGGGGTTCGTACACCACAGCAGGAGAAAAAAAGGTCCTCTATATGATAGCATTTGCTGAGGATGGACCAGACCAGAGCAACAACACCTCCCAGACTATGATATGGCCCATAGACATCCTTGGAACTCAATCGGTCTCTGTATCACCCTCAACCTGGACCACATTAAACTCTGGTGTGGCATCCTTCAATATAACAGATACAGAAATGGATTCATTTGTCATTATAAGAAACGATGCACAGGGCACACCTGTTCTCTATCCATCTATTCCCATGTTCTGCACGGGCTTCAAGGACACATCAGAGGCAACGCTGTTGCGGGTTGAACTTCTGTTTAAGATGGCAGCAGGGGATACCTATTCCATTGATGTGAGTTCCATTGATAACCTTGAGAACCTTGATAGCACCTTTAATGGATGGTACAGGGTGGATGTTTATGACCATGATTACGATGGCTCAGAACATGTGATGGATACCCTTGGAACTGATGATTTTGTATTTGAAATAGTGAATGGAACTTCAAGGTTTTTAATCATGGATAGTGAACCAGAATCCATGACCATACAGGTGCGTCCCTATGAAGGGAGGGACCCTGTCTATTATTATCTTGGTACAGAACTTCCCTTTGGTGGAGAAACACGGATTGTGTTTACTCCAGCAGGCACACAGGCAGTGAGATGGGAGATTGCTCCTTATACCAAGTTTAGTGAACCAGGTAAGACCATTTTTGTGGCAGTGAATGTTGTTGACAGCACTGGAAATGTTGTTCCATCCTGGTCATCCTCCCCTGTAATAGAATTAACGGGTAGTGCAACATACTATCCATCCCCTGTACCAATAACAAAGGGTGCTGGCGTCTTTGGGGTGACTGATTCAGTGGAGGAGGCTGTGGTCCTAACAGTATATGGAGGAGGCCTTGATACTGTCACAGATACTCTTTACTTCATGAATCCTGATTCAGCCGCCTATATCCTTATCCTGGACGATAGACCAGAAGCGGCAGTGAACGAATCACTCCAGATAAATGTACTTGTCCTTACACCCTCCATGGAGATAGCAAGTTATTACAATGGATGGCTCTATGTATTTGTCACTGACACCACCAGGGCAAATACCAGTTCAGCATATCTGTGGCCGGATAGTGTTTATATCAACTCTGGTTCTGGAACATTCTTTATATCAGACAGTGAACCCGAGTATGTTGATATAACGATTACAGACCCTGCTGGCAAACTCATGCCATACAGGGCACAGGCAAGGTTTTATGGAAACATGAGTGCAAACATCTACGGTTCTCACATTGTGAATGAAGAGGACACCATGGATGTTTATCTCCTTGATTATTATGGAAACATCATAGACTTCACCTCTGAACTTGGGTATGATTCAGTGAATGCCTATGGGATTGAATATGGAGTGAGTAATGGTTCCTTCTACTTTAACAGTAATTCAATATCGGGCTTTACACATGGTATGGCAAGATTCAGGTTCTCTGACACAGAAGCAGAGAGTGTAACTATACATATTGACCCTCTAAATTACGACCTCTTCCATGGAAGCGGGTATGTTGGCAGTGTTGTGTATGCATTAACAGGAACCCCATCCATCCCTCTAAAATTATCCTTTTCAGTTAATCCAGTTAATCTTGAAGGGATTGGTATAAGTTACCAGATAAATCGCCCTGGAAAACTCTCCATGAAGGTCTATGACCTTTCTGGAAGGGTTGTGGATAAGAAGGATATTTTTGTTAAACCCGGGGTGTATTCTGAAAACCTGAAGGGGCTCTCCTCAGGGGTTTACTTTGTGAAATTGAAATTTGGAGACAGAACAGAGATATTCAAAACACTCCTTGTGCGATAAAAAGGGGGGATATCCCCCCTTTTTTTCTGTTGACTTTTTGAAATTTATTGTTATTTATCCACCATGGATAAAAATAAAATAGACCAGATGGAAATACTCCAGAGAATGATGCAGGCGACTTTTTTTCTTGCCTATCATCCTTACTTCAAGACCCTGAAATTTAAGGTTCCTTCTCTTAATGAGTATCTTGAGGAAGTTGCCAATTCTGATGAGGGAATAGATACACAGAAATTCTTTGTAGAGGGAATTAAGCGTTCACTCACCCCTCTCCTCTTCCAGTTGATGGTTGAAAAAATCGCCAGATTCGTTGAGGAAAATAAAGAGAATGAAGATGAGGTTCTACCTGCTGTCTGGGTTCTTGAATTCCTGAAACAGGGTCTCCAACCATGGGAGATACCATTCTTTTATGTAATATTCACCAGACAGGTGATGGAAAGCCCATTTTCGACAAACAAGAGGATATGGGAACACATAAAGGACTTTGTCCCCAGAAAGATTGAGGAACCAGAAAAGGGTATCCTGGTAAAGGGTGAGGAAGAAAAAAGAGAAGAAACACCACCAGGGTATAAGAAGGATGAGAAAACAGGCCTCCTGATACCCGACAATCAACCAGAATCAGACGACAATAAAAAGATTATAATCTGATTACATCACAAGTGCTATTCCTATAAGGAATTCTACATTATATCTTATAAGAGCATCCTGCCTACCATAAATGGCGTTCATTTTTATCTGTGGTATTATATTCACCCACTTATCCCTGAGCATCTGGTACTGAAAACCAAGAACAAGACCTGGGCTACCCCCTCCAGCACCATAGTAACCAAGACCGAATACCAGCAATTTCCCCTCTTTTTCACCACCAAGATTTTTTGATATTAAGGCTTCTGCCCACACCTGTGTCTCTGGGCCACTTCCTATACCAAGTATTCCCTCGAAACCAGTATTCTCATACCATCCAATCAAAGAAAATTCAATCAAGCCTCCTACAGGGGTAGCCACTCCTGGTGGCACATAAGAACCATACATCGCACCCACCTTTCCTTCTATGCCAAAGTGCATAGCATTAAATAGCGAAGGAACCAAAAGAAGTATAATCATTCAAACCTCCTTTTCAGGTTAAGATTATAAACTTCTAATGCGTCAAAGTTACATACCTCAATGCATGTGTAACATTCAATACACCTTGAATAGTTGATAAGTATATTACCATAAACCATTGATATGGCCCTTGTGGGACAGTTCAAAACACATGCCATACAACCCGTACAATTTTCCCTTTTATACCTTGGTTTTCTGGGAAAGGCAACCCTTCTCAACCTGCCAACATACGGAAGTCTGAGAAGTGGCCCTGATGGAATATCAATAGCAGGCGGAGGTGGCAGTTCACCAATTATCTCAGGGTATCTAAATCCCTGTTCCATGGAGAGATTCCTGAGGGGAAAGTTCTTCACATTCAGGTAATCGGCAACCGCAATATCAAGTGCAAGAGGATCTCTGGAAATGGCAATGAATCCAGTCTCAATTGGGTCACCATTGTTCGGACCATTCCCCTGCATCCCGATTATTCCATCAAGTATGGTCAGGTGGGTTTTAACAGACCTGTAGAGGGATAAAAGCATTGAAGAAAAAGAATAAGGGTCTGGATGGGATACATGATAGGACTTCTTGGGTCTTCCTGGAATAAATCCATAGAGATTTTTCACACCCATTGTCATAACCGTAAGAATATGGGTCTTCAGTCTTGGCAAATTCACAATCACATCATAATCCTCAATCCTTTTCGCAACAGGAAAACTGTTTATATATTTCTTTTCATTCTCATTGTCAAAAAAATAGTATCTTGCAGGGATTGAATCAAGCCCTGCAACCCTGATAATTCCATCAATTGAATCCGCATTCCCTGGACTGTCCGCAATATCCACATGTGCACCCATTTCAATAAATACCTCTGCAACTGCCTTTATCATCTCATGTTTTGATATGGCAAGTGGTTTATCCGTAAGGAGATTGGGCTTTAATAAAACCCTGTCACCATTTTTTAATCTTAGAAGTCTGTTTCTTTCAATTGTATCGCCAATGATGTTTTTAAGCCCTGAATAATCATGCTTTTCCTCAAAAAATACCTTCACCTGAGCCTTCTCCTTTTAGGAGATATTAAAAGGGAAATGAAGAAGAAGAAGGAAACTACAAGAACAATTGATGCACCCGATGGAATATCAAACTGATAGGAGAGGTAAAGACCTATAAGAGAAGATACAACACCAAAGGTGATACTCAGAAACAGCATAAGGGAGAACCTATGTGTTAATTCGTATGCTGCTGCAGAAGGAATGACAATCATTGCAAAGACAAGTATCACTCCAACTGAACTTAGGGATGTTGATATGGTAAGCCCCAATAGTATAAGAAAGGCATAGAATATTGAACCAGCAGGTATTCCAGTGATTTCAGCAAGTTCCTCATCAAATATCACAAACTTAAGTTCCTTGAAAAAAAGAATGAAGAACAACAAAACAAGGAAAAGATTGATTGCAAGATAAATTATATCCTTCCATGACACAGAAAGAACACTCCCAAAGAGAAAATTCATCACCCTTGGGTCATATCTCTTCATAAGACCTATAAACATTATGGCAAGTGCCATGGTGAATGAAAACATAATACCTATGGGCACATCAATTTTAAGCCCACCCCGTCTCTCTATGTATCCTATAAAGATTGCAACAACCACTGCAAAAATAAGGGAAAAATAGAATGGTTCCATGCCAAGCAGTAGTGCCAGTGTTACACCTGCAAATGAGGCATGTGCAATCCCTGCACCCATAAAAGACATACCTTTCAAAACAACAACGATTCCAACCAGTGAACAGGTTAATCCAACAAGGATAGAGGCAATGATGGCCTTCTGCATAAATGCATAATGCAAGAGTTCATGCATGTGAGTCCTCCACCAGCACACAGATGTTGCCATTCCTCTCAAAAACATCAACGGGTGCCCCATAGAGTTCGCTCAGTACTTCCTTTGATAGCACCTCCTTTGGATTACCTGCAACATAAATCCTTTTCCTCATGTAAACTACAGTATCAAGATATGAGGCTATCTGGTTTATGTTATGGGTGACAAGGATAATTATGATATTCCTTTCTGTGTTAAGTTTGTGTAATAAGTCAAGAATAATCCTTATGCTTTTTACATCAAGCCCACTTGAGGGCTCGTCAAGAATGAGTATATCCGGGTCACCTGCAAGTGCCCTTGCAATCATGACCCGTCTCTTCTGCCCACCTGAAAGATGACCGAAGGGCTCCTTTTCCTTATCCAACAAGCCAACAGTATCAAGTGCCTGTCTTGCCCTTTCAACATCCTTTCCTCCAGGCCTTCTTATCATACCAATGTGTGGATAAAGACCAAAGAGAACAACCTCAATGGCTGAAAATGGTATGTATGGGTCATCATTGAAGAACTGGGGAACATAGCCAATCCTGTTCCTCACCCTTACAGGAGGATGGCCAAATACCTTGACTGTTCCCCTGAATGGAGTAAGTGAACCCGTTATCACCCTCAATAGGGTTGTTTTACCAGAGCCATTTGGCCCTATTATACCTGTAAAACTCCTTTCCTTTATACAGAGGTTTATGTCCTCAATTGCCACCTTGCTGTCATAACCTGCTGTAACCCCCGCAAGTTCAACCACACAATCCATCAACAAGCCTCCTTATGTTCTCCTTCAAGAGGCCAATCTGAGTATCTATTCCCTCCTCCATACCAACCTGTGGAAGAAGAATAATAACCTTCACACCAGTCTCTTTCACTATAGCATCACTTATACCAAAGTCATTGAATGGGTTTGATACAATAGCAGTTACTCTATTCTTCTTTATTATATCTATTGCCTTAGATATTCTTCTGGGTGAGGGTCTTTTCCCTGGTACATTGATGACTGTGTAGATGTTTTCAAGGTCGACGTCCTTCAGAAGATAATCAAAGGCAGGAAACATTGTAACAACCTTTCTGTGCTTCAAACAATCTGATATTTTTATTGACTTCACCATGGACTTAAAAACAACCAGCCTTCTCTTAAAGTATGTTGAATCTTTAGGCATAATCTTTACAAGTCCCTTCTCCACCTCCTCTGCAATCTTCTCTGTATACTTGATTGAAAGCCATATATGTGGATTCCCTTTTATACCCAGAGAATCACTAAGTGAGTACCCCTTCTCTTTGAGAATGCCCTCAGGAAGCCAGTCTTCCATATGAAGTCCAATGATGAATATTAGATTAGCCTTTTCAAGTTTTTTGAGGTCTCCTGGCCTTAAACTGAATGTATGGGGATTTTCAACACCCTGAAGTATGCTCAAGACTTCAACCTTATTACCTCCTATCTCCTGGACTATTGAAGCAACCGCTGGAAGGGAACAAACAACAAATGGTTTTTGGATAAATGCTAAAACAAGCCAGATAACCATCTCTCCATCACCCCCTCAATTTCATCAAGCCTCTTTTCAAGTTTTTTTGCTGGCATAAGTTCAATTATAACATCTATATGGTCATTATCAATATTATTAAAAATCTCTTTCCAGTTCAACTTCCCCTCCCCGGGAAGCAGGTGGTCATCCTTTCCAGAAAAACGAGAATCTGAAGCGTGAACTTCCTTTATCAAACCTGAAATATTGTTCAGAACAACATAATCAACATCCCCATTGGCAAAAAGGTGGGATGTATCAAGGCATATTCCAACTTTATAACCATCTGAAAGTGCCTTCAGGGTCTCAAGGTCTGAACCTGTTTTGGGAGGAAATGGATTCTCAAGAACAACCTCAACACCCCACTCCTCAGAAAAAGGTATTATCTCATCAAGGCTCTTTCTGATAATGGAAATCTCTGTGGTGGAGTTTGCTGGATGGAGGATTATTCTCTGGATACGTAGTTTTTCAGCAACAAGGATACATTTCTCAACCTCTCTCACTGAACGCATCCTCTCCCATTCATTCTGCGAACCGATGTCAATCCAGTCAGGCGGATGGAGGGCAAGGGGTGTTACCCCTGCCCTCTTCAATGTTGCCTTCAGTTTCTTTATGGTCTCAATATCTTCATAGTCAAAGTGTCCACTCTTGCACCTTATCTCAATGAAGAGAAACCTCCTCTCCCCCATCAGCTCTATAAGGGGAAAGATACTGCTATCCTTAACAAGGGTAGAAGATATACCTATCCTCATTCCTTCTTTTCTTCTGCCATATCTTCAAGTGCAGAAACAACCTTCTCGGCAATATCCATCATTGCATTGTAAACCTCAGAACCCTTCAAAACCCTTATAACAGGTTCTCCTTCATCGGAGAGTTCAACAACCCTTGGGTCCATTGGAACCCTTCCAAGGAATGGCACTCCAAGTTCCTTTGCAGCCCTTTCACCACCACCCACCTTAAAGATCTCAATCATCTTTCCACAGTGTGGACATCTCAAGCCGGACATATTCTCAACAATCCCTAAAACAGGAACCTCCAGT
>Ga0180300_10000948_pt1 | contig 13220 bp, 12 predicted proteins | sample GuaBasSediGuay15_FD_121798 | JGI IMG/M metagenome (GOLD analysis project Ga0180300, IMG submission 121798) | Subseafloor sediment microbial communities from Guaymas Basin, Gulf of California, Mexico - Guay15, Core 4569-2, 21-24 cm | ecosystem: Environmental > Aquatic > Marine > Hydrothermal... | reverse complement strand
GCATAATCCCTCATTGTCGCAAGGGCTTTTGCCACACTGTCTGAAGGTTCAAGGGTAACAATGTCTTTTGTCATGAAATCTTCAACTTTTTTCTTCCCGAATTCTTCTTTAGCAATCCTTTCCAGAAGAGTTATATCACTTATTACACCCAAAATTGTTTTTTTATCCTTTCCAACAGGAAGTGAACGCAAATCAGTCTCAAACATAAGTTTGGCTACAATGCTTAGATCCTCATCTAATTCCAAAATCGGGGCGGTTTTATAAACATCCTTAACCTTAGCTTTGGTTGGATCCCACTTCAAGTGGGAGCGAATTATCAAATCCTGGGTTAGTACACCCTTGTATATCTTCCCATCAAAAACTACAATTAAGTCTGGGTCTTCCTTCTCAAAAATCCCAATCGCCTCAGAAAGAGGAGCGTTTATGTCTATTTTTGCAAATTTTTCTGTCATAACTTCCTGGACAGAAATCCCGACCATTCTTGACACCTCCTTCAATTATACATTGGTTTTTATTCCATTTAAACCTTTCCGAGATAGACTTTATTTACATTAAGTTAGTAAAGTTTTCGATCCCTTAATGCTTCAAATTTATCTCAAATGAATACTTTCTTTTGAGAACTAGGTACAGAGCAGACAAGCCTCCAAGTGCGTTCATAATACTATCCCTTACTTTGTTCACAGTACTTTCATGAACAAACGAGATCTCACTCTCACTAAGCTTTTCAGCGACTTCCCATCCAAAACTTAGAAAGAAGAGGGTTAAAAACGAATAAAGAATTAGCCTTCTCCTTGTTAAATTTAGATACCTCCCATTTGACAGGTTAAGGAGGATTTCGGCTGTAATGAGCCAAACAACCATGCCTCCAAGAAAATGACTCAGCATGTCTGCGTTTCTCCACTCTTTATGAAAAAGGTCAATTGTAGTAAAAGGAACGTTTACGAGTGAAACATGCACCGCTATGAATATCCCTAAGAGCGCCATTGTTTTTCTATTGTAAAGTGGGGCTAAAAAAGACCTGAGTTTGTAAGGTGGATTGGGAAAATACTTCTCAACCATATCGGGGATGTAAAGGCCCATTAACGCTACAAAAGTTCGATATATATGATCCACCCTTTGGTGGATAAAAGCTGTTATAAGTCCAAGGAAAACGATGAACCTGCTTATATTGAGCACCGTCTTGGACTCTATAGAGATCACCAAAATAGCAATATGAGAACATCCCATTTAAAAGTTTCTGAAAAATAAAAAGAAATCAGCCGATAGCAGCCTGAACAGCCAAGTCTGCTCTAACTATGCCATAGCCGTAGTATGCATCCCATCCATCTGAATTGAGATCATCAGCCGTCACATGTAGAATTCCTCTAACAGTGCTTGTGGTGAGGTCGTCAAATGTCCCAACTGGAAGGATATGTCCATATTTGTTGTAGTACGCCGCTTGAATTAGCGCTACAACTCCACTCACATGAGGTGTCGCCATTGAAGTACCGCTAAGTGTCTCATAAGTATCGTCTGGATACGTGCTTAATATGTCAACTCCAGGAGCACTAACTTCTACTCCTCTGTTGCTCCACCATGGTACTTGGTCATTAATGTCAGTTGCACCAATGGCTATAACCTCAGGATATGCTGCTGGATAACTTGGACTTGATGCACCATCATTGCCGCTCGCCGCCACAATGACCACCCCGTAGGTGTATGCTTCTGTGATCGCATCGTGGAATGATTGAACATCACTCGAACCGCCAAGGCTCATACTTATAACTTCTGCTGCATCATCTTCTGGATCACCCACTATTATTCCATCTCCATCACTGTCAAGCACTCCATCAGGACCAAGTAATGCCTGTTCTATTCCAAGGATTATGTCGCTATACGATCCCCTACCACTTGCATCAAGAACCCTAACAGCATATATTTCCACAGCCGGAGCAACTCCTACCACTCCAATGTCATTATTGAGTGCCGCTATGGTTCCTGCAACGTGGGTTCCATGGCCATTCCGGTCCTTATAATCCCTAGGCTTTGTTGATACCTTCCCTCTAAGAACGCTAACTCCCCATGCCAGATTAGTTTTTAAATCTGGGTGGTCATAATCGATTCCTGTATCAAGGATTGCAACTTCAATTACTCCTCCACTTGAACCATCGGTTATGCTCCACACATCCGGGGCTTTTACCCTTTTAACCCCCCATGGAATCTCTTGTGAGGGCTGTGAGGGCTTTGGCTTGCCTACTCCCGGTGGTTTACCCTTCAATATCCACACTTCAGCGTCATATTCTACTCTCACAACACCTTTCGCATTCTTTAGTCTCTCAACAGCTCTAGGTGGCAGCTCTGCAACAACAATGGGGAATATTCTTCCTTTTGCAACAACGTCCCCCCTAAGTGCAAAGATAGAGTTCTCGTTAAATCCCTTGTCTATTGTTAGTATTACTCGAACTTTCTCAGGGGGAACTGCCCCAACTATTCCTACTGTAGCTCCAAACACAACAAAAACCAACAGCAGAGAAAAAACCTTGTTAAATTTCATAGCCTGTTCACCTCATATTTGTAAACTTTTTTGTTTCTTTATATTCTATTTTTGACCTTCAAACTATTTAATGCTTTAGGTGTTCTATTTGAACTAATTACAGCACCCTCTAGTTGAAAAAGGAAGCTAAAAAAAAGCTTAAAAAAGTTTTAAGGTGAGTTTTATTGCTGCTTTCATTTTTCTCCAAAATCCTTATAATGTATCACTGCGAATGAGTAACGAAGTCTTGGCACTCACGGGGTGATGATATGGAGACCGTTGTTAATCAGATAAAATCAAAACTCCCGGAAAATTTAGAAGGGCTTTTGGATCTAGGATATAATTACTGGTGGAACTGGAATAGAAGGGCCACAAAACTTTGGGAAAAAATAAATCCTGAACATTGGAGAGAATATAAGAATCCCATCAAACTTCTCCTTGATACTCCTGAGGAGAGACTAAAGGAACTTTCAAAAGATGATGATTTCATAAATCTGTACGAGCTTGTTATTGATCAGTTTAGACACTATATGGAATCCGAAAGCACTTGGTTCTCAACGAATTGGCCCAAATGGGAAGAACCTGTTATATATCTGTGCATGGAATACGGAATAAGTAAAAGTCTTCCCATATACTCTGGTGGACTTGGAATACTCGCAGGAGATCATGTGAAAACTGCAAGCGACTTAGGACTTCCTTTTATAGGTGTTGGTCTTCTTTACAAGCATGGATACTTTAAACAACAAATAGATAAAAATGGAAACCAGATAGAGGTATTTCCGGAGTATGACCCCCATGAAATGCCAATAAAACCCTTAACAACAGAAAAAGGGAAACCAATTCTCATAGAAGTTCCAATAGAAGATAGAACAGTCTATGCGAGAGCTTTTGAAGTTAATGTTGGTAGGGTAAAACTTTATCTTCTTGACACAGATGTTCCTGAAAACTCCCCAGATGACAGGACGATTTGTGACTATCTCTACAATGCCGAAATTGATAAGCGAATAAAGCAAGAAATTCTCCTTGGTATTGGTGGGATGAGGCTCTTGAGGGCATTAGGGATTGAATCAGCAGTAATCCATCTAAACGAAGGCCATCCCGCCTTTGCAAACTTCCAAAGAATAGCATGGTATATGGAAGAAGGTTTGAACTTCTTAGAGGCTCTAACTATTGTAAGAGCAACTACCATTTTTACAACTCATACGCCGGTACCAGCTGGCCACGATAGATTTCCCATAGTAGAAGTGGAAAAAAGATTGGCTAAATTCCTTGAAGGAATTCCAAAAGAAGAATTTCTTAACCTAGGTCGTGAAGGTGAAGAATTTAATATGACTCTTCTTTCGATAAGAACTTCAAGCTACGTGAATGCCGTAAGCAAACTGCACACTGCCGTCACCAAAGAAATGTGGAAAGAGCTCTGGAAAGGTGTTCCTTCTGATGAAATGCCTGTAGAGGGCATTACAAATGGAGTTCATACAAAAACATGGCTCCACAATGAAATAAAGAAGCTCATTGATAGATATATTGGAAGAGTTTGGAGAGATTATGCTGAGTTGGAGGGGCTTTGGTACGGCGTAGAGAGAATTCCCAATGAAGAACTATGGGAAGCCCACCTAAAGGCAAAAAGAGAGCTCATAGACCTCATCAAAAGAAATATGAAAGAAAGGAACAAAAGACTTGGCATTGAAGAGCCTATACCAGAAATAAATGAAAATGCATTGTTAATTGGCTTTGCAAGACGTTTTGCAACATACAAACGCGCAACAATGATCTTCAACAATTTAGAACGACTCAAAAAAATAGCAAACAATCCAGAAAGGCCGGTATATATCATTTTTGGAGGAAAAGCGCATCCAATGGATACTTCAGGTAAAAAATTCCTAAAAAGGACCTATGAAGTTTCCCAAATGCCAGAGTTTAAAGGTAAAATCATAATATTCGAGAATTATGATATGGGTTCAGCTAGGGCCATGGTATCGGGAGTGGATGTATGGCTCAATACTCCCCGACGACCTTTAGAAGCTAGCGGAACGAGTGGAATGAAGGCGGGCCTTAATGGTGTCCTTAACCTAAGTGTTTACGATGGCTGGTGGGTTGAAGGATATAACGGCAAGAATGGGTGGATTGTAGGAGAGGAGAGCATTGAACCAGAAACTGAGGGAGATGACATAACTGATGCAGAAAGTCTGTATGAATTACTCGAAAATGAGGTTATTCCCACATATTACGAAAATAGACAAAGATGGATTTACATGATGAAAGAGAGCATAAAGAGTATTGCACCACGCTTTAGCACACACAGAATGCTTAAAGAGTATGTGAACAAATTCTACTCAAAGGCTTTAACTAATGCCGTTCTCCTACAAAGAGACAAATTCAATGCAACTAGAGAGATAGCCGCATGGAAAGCAAAGGTACTTAATTCATGGAGCAAAGTCAATATAGAAAGGATTGTCACTCATGACGCCATTGTTACTGAAATAATAGTAGACTTAGATGAACTCGCTCCTGAAGATGTAAAAGTTGAAATCTACTATGGTGTTAAAGCAGAGGGATATGCCATAGAAAAGCCGTATATAATAGAACTCAAACGTCCTCAACACCTAGGAAATACAAAATGGCTCTACAGATACAAAGGGAATGCTCTCAAGAACCTTGGAAATCCATGCTGGCACTATGCAGTGAGGGTTTATCCATACCACGATAAATTGCCCCATAAATTCTTGCTTGGTCTTGTTAAGTGGAAGGGTTTCTTTGACTTTTAGCCTTCCAAATCTATTTTTGGAAAATGTTATAAAGCAAAGTTCTTCAATTTAAGGAGGGTTACCATGAGGATAGTATTTGACATAGGTGGATCTGTTCTAGTCCCAGATGAGCCTGATGTAAAGTTCATAGAGGAAATTGCCTACCAACTGACAAAAATCAGCGAAGATCATGAAGTGGCTGTTGTGGTCGGAGGAGGAAGAGTTGCAAGAGAATATATTCAAGCAGCAAAATCTTTCACACCAAACGAAACTTTCAAAGATTATATAGGAATCCACATAACAAAAGCCAATGCCATGCTCTTGATTGCAGCTCTCAGAGAAAAAGCATATCCCTTTGTTGTAAGTGACTTCAGAAAAGCTTGGGAAGTTATGCAACTCAAAAAGATACCTATAATGGGAGGAACTCACCCAGGACACACCACAGATGCTGTAGCAGCACTGCTGGCAGAATACCTTCAAGCAGATCTCTTAGTAGTTATAACAAACGTTGATGGAGTTTACGACAGCGATCCAAAAAAGAATCCAAATGCAAAAAAGCTGGACAGGATTTCAACTGAAAAACTTGTAGAAATAGCAATGCAAAGTGAAAGCAAAGCTGGAGGAAGTGGAGTCGTTGATGCATTGGCAGCAAAGTTCATTCAAAGAGGAGAGATAAAAACCCTAATTATTGGTAAAGATGATGCAAGAACCCTTTTTGACGCCATAAAAGGAAAACACAAGGGTACATTGATTGAACCTTAATTTCACAATCTTTTTATATTTATTGAGGTTTCTTTTATATGGTGATACCGCAATGAAGATTGTAGTGATTGGTTCTGGAACAGCCGGAAGTAATTTTGCACTCTTTGCAAGAAAGCTTGATAGAAAAGCGGAAATCATTGTAATAGGAAAAGAAAAAACAATGCAGTATTCCCCCTGTGCATTACCATTCGTTTTAAGCGGGAAAATCCCAAAGCTAGAAGATATCGTTGTATTTCCTAACGAATTCTATGAAAAACAGAAAATTCAAATGATGCTTGAAACCGAGGCAAAAACCATAGACAGAAAAAGAAAGGTTATAATCACAGATAAAGATGAAATCCCATACGACAAACTTGTATTAGCTACAGGCTCCAAAGCATTCATTCCACCAATTAAAGGTGTTGAAAAGAAAGGAGTCTTCACATTAAAAGAAATGAGAGACGTGAGAGAAATACAAAAGTACATAAAAGAAAGAAAGCCAAAAAAAGCCGTTGTAATAGGCGCGGGCTTAATAGGGCTTGAAGGAGCCGTTGCATTTAGAGAACTTGGAATGGAAGTTCTCGTTGTTGAACTTCTCGAGCATTTACTTCCAACAATGCTTGACAAGGATATAGCCTCAATAGTACAATCCCATCTAGAGGAGAAGGGAATCCAATTCAGATTTGGAGTTGGGGTGAGCGAGATTATCGGAGATCCAGTAACGGCCGTAAAGATAGGAGAAGAGGAAATTGAATCTGACATAGTCCTCGTGGCAACCGGTGTAAGGGCAAATGTGGATCTTGCAAGAGAAGCTGGATTGGAAATAAAGAGGGGCATTATTGTTGATGAATACCTGAGAACAAGTGATCCCGACATATATGCTATCGGAGACTGTGCTGAAGTCTATGATGCCGTGACTGGAGAGAGAATACTAAGTCAACTAGGTACAACAGCTGTTAGAATGGCAAAAGTAGCCGCTGAGAATGTTTTTAATAAAAACGTGAAGTTTAAGCCAGTGTTTAATACAGCCATAACAGAACTTTTTGATCTGGAGATAGGTACTTTCGGAATAACACAGGAAAGAGCAAGAAAAGAGGGGGTTGAAGTGGTAGTGGGCAAATTCAAGGGATCAACTAAACCAGAGTATTATCCTGGAGGAAAACCAATAACTGTAAAATTAATCTTTAGAAAAGATAATAAAAAGCTAATAGGGGCCCAAATAGTTGGTGGAGAGAGAGTATGGGGAAGGATAATGGCTCTAAGCTTTGCCGCCCAGAAAGAGACTACAGTTGAAGATATCGCCTATGGAGAAACAGCTTATGCACCCCCAATAAGTCCGACTATTGATCCAATAACTGTCGCAGCAGAAATGGCACTTAGAAGATTTAAATGACATTTGCTCTTTTTCCTTCTTTTTTGACTCTTTTTTGATTCTAAAGGATAAGAGTCAAACTTTTCACCATAATGACAAATAAGGTTGGAAAAGATTTTTATAGATGCTCTCCATTTTAATGCGTTGATGTACTATGATATTCAGGAGTGAGGGTTGATTTAAGGGGGAGGACGTTTTTACACGCTCCTCGCTAAAAACTCACGACGGACAGACCCCTTTTATTCACTGGTAGTTGGATGATACTTAGATACTTTATCGCCACTCTTACAGGAGAATTAACAAAAGCTAATCCAGGAGCATTCTTTGATGCTCTTGCCTTTAGTAAAGAGGCGCTTCTGTGGCAGTTTATAGTAATAGCAATAACCATAGGTATAGTAGCAATAGGAGTTCAAAAGGGAATTGAAAGAGCCAACAAAATCATGATGCCGGCCCTTTTTGTGCTTCTTATCATGTTAACAATAAGAAGCATTACACTTCCCAACGTCTGTAAACTACCCCTCGCTTACGCAAGGGGTTTTGCACCCTGAAGGTGCGGGCATGTTTACGATGCCCCAGACACTCGGGAACATTGCCCGAATGCCTATATTCACACTCGCATTAAAATCCGCATTGGAGGTGTAAGAATGTTCACGACAAGAAAAAATAACACTTTTGCGGTAACCTACCGCACCACAAACGTGGCATCGCTTAGAGGTGTCTCTCGCATTGACAAATTTAACATAGATTCCTTCCCAGTTAGCTTTGTAAAGAGTGTATTTAGCAATTCTGCCGTGAACCCAGTTTGCAAGTCTTCTATTCATGTCTTTTCTTCTCCTACCCCTCTTTGGTCTGCTCCACCGCAAATCTTCCAGAGCAATCATAGCATTATTCTCTTTAGCAACTTCAACAATTCTCTTGGAAACATTATGAGCAATCCAGTCGTTTATTCTTCTGGTTTTTCTCCAGAGCCTTCTAATTTGCTTACTGCTTCTCTGCCCTTCTGGAAGGAGAGATTTGAGGTAGTCTATCCTTCTCCAAAGATACCTAATTTTATCAAGGAGTTTTCTATACTTCAAAAATTCAACATCGGTGATTTTGCCATCTCTATGGAGAACGGTAATTACGGCGAGGTACCTCAATCCAATATCAACACCAACAACCGTATCTCTCTTCTCAACGGATACTTCTTTTTTGATTGGAACAATAAAGTAATACCACCCATTTCTTTCAACAAGTTGCACAGCACCAAGTTTGTATTTACCATTAAGAGCATCTTTAAGCATCCTTCTCTGGTATTCCCCACACTCGACAGGTATTGCATATCACTTATCCATTCCATTAAGTTTAACTTTGAAAAAGAACGGAAATTCTTTACCATGCTCAAAAATAGACACAACACGAGGGTAATTCATTCTGATGGTGAATCTCTCGACCTTTGGAAGAGAAGGCTCTTTTTCAAGTCTTCCATTAAGAAACTGCTTATAGAGTTTAGCCCACGAATTATACGCTTCTACAACTACATCTCTGGTTTCTTGGATAGTTTGAGAAGACACATTAAAAGTATCTTTAATTTGCCTGTAAAATTTCTGGTGCAAAATATTTTTCAAGTCTTTTGCAGTTATATCATTAACAAGTTTTTCATGGAGTTCATTCTCCAGAATATAAGAAGCATAAATTCTTGCTATGGATTGGTAAGTGTTAACAAAATCACGAATAGCAAGAAACTTACGCATATTAATCTTTTTGGATACCTTAAAGGTAAGGCTCTTCGCAACCTGCATATTAATAGGAATGCGAAAATAGGATATAAGGTTTTCACAATTCCTCCCCTCCCTTTCGGAAGGGGTCTCCTTGCGGAGGTGAGTAGATGAAGGATTCAAATTTTACCTCTTATCTGACTGGAGCAAAATGATGAGTGGAAAAACATGGATGATAGCCCTATCACAGATGTTCTTCTCTCTAAGTGTTTTAAGTACTACAATGGTAGTTTACGGAAGCTACCTGAAGGAGAGTGATGACATTCCCCTATCAGCAATAGCAACAGCTTTTGGAGATACAGCGGTAGCAGTCACAGCGGGCTTCTTAATATTCCCTGCAGTATTCTCCTTTGGAGTCAAACCCTCAGCAGGATCAGGACTAGTTTTTGTAGCACTCCCCATGATATTCCAAAAAATGCCTGGCAGGGGTACTCTTTGGGATGTTGTTCTTCCTCTTGTTGATATTCGCTGGATTGTCCTCAACAGTTTCAATGCTCGAAGTCTATGTTGATTCAGCAATTACAAAGCTCAATATGAGTAGAAAGAATGCCTCGGTCCTCCTAGGTCTGGCGACCTTCATAGTTGGAGCCCCCTCTGCACTAAGCCCCTCCTACTTTGACTGGATTGCAAACATCTCCACTGTTTATATAGGCCCATTAGGAGCCTTAATAACAGCTTTAGCATTAATAAGCCTTGGAATAGAGAAGGCCTATGAAGAACTCAGAAAAGGTGCCTTAATAGAAGTCCCAGAAGCCTGGAAACCTTGGTAAAATACCTTTACCCAATAGTGATAATAGTCATATATATCTCACAGTTTGTACTGGGGTGATAAAATGGACATAGTCTACCTCATAGCAATATTTGTAGTATTAATAATATACGATCCCTTGATATGGGCCTTATACCGGCTTTCAAAAACTTCCACCCCTTAATTTTTTTGGTGAGTCCCTATGGCAATAAAAGACGTTAAAAATATGGGAAAAGATTACGGAAAGGATTTACCAAAAGGAGACTATTTAGACTGCGCCCTCGCACATAATCCATTTGGATGCTCTACACTGGTGGTTGAGGAACTCAAAAAACTTAGTTTTCATGATATACACTTATACCCTAATAATGATGAAAAACTCAAAGAAGCTCTTGCAGAATTCTGGAATGTAAAAAATGAGCAGATTTTCCTCGGCACAGGCTCTATGGGATGTCTTCAGAAAGTTAATAAGCTTCTCACTCCTGGCCCAGTTATTCTTGGCCATTCTCCCCAGTTCCTTCCTTATATTAACGACGCCCGTTTGAACGGAGCGGTTTACCACTATGTGCCCCTACTGAGGGAGGCAGATTTTACTATAGATGTTTCCAGAATAATCGCCCAAATCGATGAGAGAACGACCTTCGTCTAGGTGGATAACCCAAATAATCCTACCGGTCAGGTCTTAAAGCTAAAGGAGATTGAAGAACTTGCAGAAGAAGCTGGAAGAAAGGGGCTATTCTAATCGTTGACGAAGCATTTGGAGAGTTTATAAAGAAAAAGAATTCCACAATAAACCTCGAATATCCAAACATTGTGGTCACGAGGTCATTCTCAAAGAGCTTTGGGCTGGCTGGCCTGAGAATCGGATACTGTGTGGTAGAGGGCAAGGAGATGAGAGAGTTGCCTTTTAAGGTCGATTTTCCATTCTCGATCACAAACATCTCAATACGAGCCGCTCTAAAGGTGCCTGAGGACACAGAATTTTTGAAGAAGACTATCAAGAAGACCAAAAAGAGCAAGGAGAAAACCATAAGGGAACTTGGAAGAAGATTTCATATAGCAAAGACTCACAAAACAACCCCAATCTTCCTGTGCGGTGGTCAAAAAGATACATATGGCTATTTCCTTCAGAAAGGAATTCTCACAGTCCCAGGAAGTGAATTCATGAACCTTGATGATTCGTTATGTTAGAATAAGAGTGCCGAAAGATGTAGATGGGCTTCTAACAAGAATCAGCAGTGTCTAAATTTTATAACTGCCTCCGTATGAAGAGTATGGAGAAACATATCTACCAGAATTGCATCTTCAATTTTATAAAGCCCTTTCAAGTTCTGATAATCCCCGGTAAACGCCAGAGTGTTACATGAAATGTAGATTATGTTTTCTGGTTTTCTCGTCTGAAGAGCAGAACACCCTCCTTTTAATACTTTTCGGGAAGGATCGACAGTTACTATATCATAGTTCCTTACTCTCAAAAGCCTCACCCTTTAAAGCAGGATGGGTCACATGCTGCCAGAGGCAACCACCACGTCTTCCAAAATGTCTACACCAAGATGAACCACAAGCTCGTTGTTGATCACTCCCCAAGCAGAATTAAATAATGGACAAGGGAGATTATAAAAACCCTGCCATTATGAATTTGTTATCTAAGCTTAGTACCCCCCATTCCAGAAAAGTAGACACCTATCATAAAAAGGAGAGCAACATAAGAGGTTTAATCCTCATTTTTCTCACCTAAAGCTTTCCGAGCAGCATTAATATTCCAAAGAGAATAAACAGCACTCCCGCTCCCTTGTGGATAAGCTCAACAGGTAGGGTGTCGCCTATTTTGTCCCCTAATATTGCCCCAATCAAATTAACGGAAGCCAATGCAAAAACTGCTCCCAGAAAGGCCTTTATCCATCCATATTTAGAGGCAAAAGCAATTGTCGCTAGCTGGGTCTTATCTCCCAGTTCCGCAAGAAAAATTGCTGCAAACACATAAAGGACTTCTTTCAAAAGACCTCCCTCCTTTAAAAAGATAATTAAAAAATCAAAGCTCTTCAAGAGCTTTTTTCATTCTCGCCATTGCTTCCAATAAGTTCTCTTGACTTGTAGCATAGCTGATTCTTATGTAACCCTCCCCGTTGGGTCCAAAGGCAGTTCCTGGGATAACTACTACTCCAACCTTATCTAAAAGCCATTCTGCAAACTCCTCACTTTTCATCCCAGTCCCCGTTATGTTTGCGAAAACGTAGAACGCACCTTTGGGTTCAAAAGCTTTTATATAAGGCATTTCTTTCAAGTGCTCTAGAACTAATTTTCTTCTCTTCTCGTACTCTTTCCTCATTTCCTCTACAGCCTTCCAGCTTGCTTCTTCCCTAAGTGCAGCTGATCCAGCCACTTGGACAAATGAAGCAACATTTCCAATGATGTAAGCATGAAGCTTTATCATGTCTTTGATGACATCTTCAGGGGCGATTGTAAATCCTAATCTCCATCCAGTCATTGCAAAGGTCTTTGAGAAACTATTCGCCAATATAGTGTTATCTGAAGCATATTTCATCATCGGCACGTGCTTTGCTCCATCATAAAGGAAGTGTTCATACGGTTCATCACTAAGAATGTAAATATTATAATCCTGGGCGATATCTGCCACGGCCTTAGCAACTTCATCATCCAAAGTTGCACCAGTCGGGTTATTCGGGTAGTTTAGGACTATCATTCTAGTTCTCTTTGTGATTAACTCTAGAAGTTCGTCTGGATCTGGCTGAAATTCATTTTCTTCTTTTAATGGCAACCGAACGTACTTTGCTCCAGAAACTTTTGCATCCTCAACATAGCATACAAATGCAGGGTCAGGTATTATGACTTCATCTCCTTCCTCGAGCAAACTTTCAAAGGCAAGATAGGTGGCTTCATAAGCTCCAGCAGTTACAAGAACATTCTGGGGTGGGATTCTCATCCCATAGTGACTGGCATAATATTCTGAAATTGCATTTCTTAGCTCTGCAATTCCAGCATTTGGGGTGTAGTGTGTCCATCCCTCATCAAGAGCTCTTTTTGCAGCTTCCTTTATATTTTGGGGTGTATCAAAATCAGGTTCTCCTATTCCAAGTGAAATGACATTTTTCATTTTTGATGCTCTTTCAAAGAGCTCCCTAATCTTTGACCTCTGGATTAGATTTATACGACCTGCAACGAAATACTTATGCTTTTTATAACGCATTATTCATCCCCCCAATAGCACTTATGAATGGTGGGGAAATTCTTATAAATTTATCGAGAAACACTCAAAAATGAAGACAAAGTATAGGGATTCTTCAAGATTTAAACAATGAACCAACGATTTGAGTAATGTTAAAGG
>Ga0180300_10000947_pt1 | contig 13227 bp, 13 predicted proteins | sample GuaBasSediGuay15_FD_121798 | JGI IMG/M metagenome (GOLD analysis project Ga0180300, IMG submission 121798) | Subseafloor sediment microbial communities from Guaymas Basin, Gulf of California, Mexico - Guay15, Core 4569-2, 21-24 cm | ecosystem: Environmental > Aquatic > Marine > Hydrothermal... | reverse complement strand
TGGACAAGCATTGTTACAGGTGTGACGCCAGAGAAGCATGGCATATATGATTTCTTTTATTTTGATAATGGCATAAAAGTTGTTTCTTCCCGCCATCGCCGCATGCCGGCAATCTGGAATTTACTCAGTGATATAGGAAAAAGAAGCATAGTGATAAATGTGCCTGTGACATATCCTCCGGAGAGAGTGAATGGTATCATCATCTCGGGATTATTAACACCTCCAGATGAGAATTTTGTTGAGCCCAAGGAAATAAAAAAGATGCTTGCTGATTACAAAATGGAACATCTGATTGTGGACGATTTGCCAATAAGAATGGCAGCATATTATAATCCAGAAAAGGTTAAAAAAATACTTTATGAATGGATAGAGAGTAGAACAAAAGCAGCCATAAAATTAATGAAAAATTTTGACTGGGATTTTGGCATGATTGTTTATAGAGCCACAGATTTGGTGCAGCATTTTTTATGGGATAAAGAAGAGGTGTTTGAAGTATACAAAAAAGTTGATGAAGAGATAGGCAAGATAATAGAAAAATTCAAAGCGAATTATTTTATTGTTTCTGACCACGGCTTTTATGGTATAAAAAAGAACGTTTTTTTGAACAATTTACTCTATGAAAAAGGATATGTTGTTGCAAATAAAAAGCCATCATCGCTAATGATAGGAAAAATGCTTACTAGGCTTCTCTATCACATGCCCAAAAACTTCACCCGCCTTCCTTTCATGCGTAAATTGTTGTTTTCAATTGCTTTCAAGGAAAAGATAATAGATTTTGAAAAATCAGTGGCATTTTGTCTATCTTCCAGCTCGAGGGCAATAATATGCAGGAAAGAAATTAAAGAAGAAATCATTGAGTTAATCAATTCTTTTGAGGATGATGGCGAGAAGATAATGAGGCTACAAGAGATGTACAGCAAAAATGGCATGAGTTATTTGGTGGCTGAACTGAAAGAAGGATATGCAATAATGGATATACTGAATTTTGGAAAAGCGCTGGAAAAGCCAGGTAAATTCCATTTCAAAGGAGAGCACTCAAAGTACGGCATTTTCATGGCTTATGGAAAGGAAATTAAGGAATGGGATGGAAATGCAAGTGTGATGGATGTTATGCCAACTGTTTTACATTCAATGAATTTGCCATCGCCATCATATGCTGATGGCAATGTTATTGATATATTTAAGAAAAAGAGGAAACCGAAAAAGGTGGAATGGCAAAAATTTGGATTTAGTAAAAGAGAAAAGGAAATGATAAAAGCGTTGGCAAAGCTTGTAAAATAATCAGGCTTTTGCATCAACTGTTACAATTCTAAAGTAAATTCTTGCATCTTTCTCATTAAACAATCCGCTATTGCCGTCCTCGCTCCCATCAGAAACTTTATATGTTCCTCCCTCTGGATATTGATGGCCTACTTTGTTTCCTACGTAATAGTTTATAGTCAGTGCCTTTCCTGTTTCTTTATCGGCATCCTCTCCATTTATGTCAAGGGGTTTATCTCTGTTGAGAATATCTTTGTAATATATCTCGATTTTTATTGTGTGATAGCCAATGCTATCATCCACATTTTGTTTTACACTCCAGTTTACAATAACATCCTCATCAATAGGAATTTCTTTTACACCCTCTTCAGGCAAAACATACATTACGTCATCGATATATATCTTAGCATATATTTTTGCCGTCTGTTGATTCAGGACCAAATAATCTTTTACTCTTATCTTGTAAATCTCTACCTTTATTGCTCCATCGTTATATGGCAGATAATCCTGGCTATCCAAAATGCCATCATTATCATCATCATTATCTGCATTATCCCCTATACCGTCTCCATCACTGTCTCTCCATTCTTTTGGGTCATTAGGAAAAGCATCTTCATTATCAGGCACACCATCTCCATCTTTATCATGTACTGGGTTCAGAACCTTTTTGTAATTCTGATATACAAAAGGAGCAGCTATTATGACAATTATAATTATGATTACAGCCATAAATAGAAGTAACTGATTTCTTCCTGACTTAATATCCTTCATTTTAAAGATAATTGTAAATAAACTTAAAAACTTATTTATCAAACAATGGCTATGCTCACAACATTACTTCCTCTCACAACAACCCTGCCCAATCTTTTTTCTCCCCCTTCCTTTTCCTCCCTTGCATCATCTAAGACCAGATTCATATACTGATCGTAGCCAATCAGTTTCCCATTTAATATCCTGCCATCTTTGAGCAGCAAAGAAATATCTCTATTTAAACTGACTTCTAGCAAATCAATGGGCAATACCATAAAAAGGAATATACTTCTATTTTATATATCTTTACCTTAACATCCAGCAGAAATTTCCGAAAATCTTAATATCAAAAATCAGTTAAATCATGATGCACTGGCAATTTACCCCGTATCTCCTCCCTCTTATCGCAGTAGTGGTTGTATCAGTTTCACTTGCAATTTTTGCATGGCGGAGCCGCCCTTCTGCTGGCATATTACCCTTTGTTTTACTCATGGCTGGTATAGCAATGTGGACATTCGGCTATGCAATGGAGATAGCAAGCGCGGAGCTATCTGCAAAAATATTCTGGGCAAAGCTCCAGTATTTTGGTATTGTAGCCACTCCAACAGCATGGCTTATTTTGACTTTGCAATACACTGGAAAGGAAAAATGGCTTAATCGTCGCTGTTACGTTTTATTATCTATTGAACCTCTCCTGATTTTATTTCTAGTTTGGACAAACGAATTTCATCATCTTGTTTGGAAAAATATTGGAATAGAAACAGGCGACATATTTTCTGTATTGAATGTAGTTCATGGTGTAGGGTTCTGGGTAAATGTTGCATATTCTTACTCTTTACTTTTAATTGCAGTACTTTTGCTGAGCTATGCTCTTATTCATTTTTCATTACTGTATAGAAAACAAATTGCTATCTTGCTAATAGGCGCAATAGTTCCTTGGATTGGAAACATGCTGTATATATTTGGTTTTAATCCATTTCCTCCCATTGATCTAACTCCTTTCACTCTTTTCATAAGTGGCTTATCTGCCGCTTGGGCGGTATTGCGTTTCAGGTTTCTGGATATCGTGCCTATTGCAAGAGATATTCTCATTGAAAATATGGAAGAAGGCGTTATTGTGTTGGATATGCAAAATAGAATTGTCGATGCCAATCCTGCTGCAGAAAAGATTATAGGGCATCCTCTGGCTGAGACAATTGGACAACCAGCGGAAAAAGTTTTATCGACACAAAAAGAACTGCTCAAATGCCTGCAGAATTTGAATATAAAAGATAAAGAAATTTGCCTTTATAAAAAGGGAAAGCAGCGTTATTATAACATATACATCTCCCCTATACACGATAGACGAGGTTATTTGGCAGGACGCTTGATCATTCTGCGAGATATAACCAAGCACAAAAAATATGAAAAAGAAATAAAACAACTTAATGAGGAGTTGCAACTGATAAACAAAATCATGCGACATGATATCCTTACTGATTTGCAAATCATTCAGGGCTCTCTAGAGTTATATCTAGAAGAGAAGGATGAACATCTCTTGGATAAAGCGATTAAAAGAGTAGAAAAGAGTATCCAGATGATACATCGCATGAAGGATTTGGAGGCATTGCTGGCATCTGGCAAAGAGTTAAAGGAGTACAATATAAGAGAGGTTATAGAGAATATTCTCAAAAATTATCACATAGAATTTGGTATAGAGGGAGACGGAATTGTAATGGCTGATGATGCAATATATTCTGTTATAGATAATATTATAAAAAACGCTATTATCCACGGAAAGACAAACAGAATAGATGTGAAAATAGAAAGCGAGGACAATATCTGCAGAATACATATTGCAGATTACGGAAAAGGAATACCCGATGAAATAAAAGAGCATGTATTTGAGGAGCGTTTCAGCTATGGAGAGACAAAGGGGACAGGCTTGGGACTGTATATTGTAAGAAAAATTATCGAAAGATATGGGGGTTCTATTCGCATTGAAGATAGTGAGCCAAGGGGAACGATTGTGATTATAGAATTGAAGAAGAAATGAATCATCTTGCAATAATATGTATGATATCGCCATTATTCAATTTATAGTCTGCACCAACTATTTTTTTTGTTCTTACATCGACAGCTTTTATGAAACCCTCTGCCAAATCGCTATGCACTTTATATGCCAGATCAATGACAGTCGAACCATGAGGCAGTAAAAATACATCTGGGAGCACATTTCCATCTTTATCACAGAGTTTATGCTCATCTTCTACTGGATAAACAGCTATCAGGTTGAGCAAATCAAAAACAGCTTTGTCAATACATTGCTGCACTCCTGTTGAGCCGAATCTATCCATTACATGGGTTTTTATATATTCAAGACCTTTCTTCTGCTTTTCATCCATATCCTTAATTACTCTGAATGATGAATCTCCCGGCTTGTATTCTATATAACCATGTTCTGCTGCCTTAACTAGGGCAAGCTCGGCCATAGCAGATGTTGGAATGGCGTATTCTCCTGCGAATTTTTTCACCATTTCCTCCGGAGCTTTGTCTGCTTTATTCAGCGCGAGTAAAATAGGTTTTGATTCCTGTCTTACCTGTGTTGCAAATTTGAGTAAGTCATCATCTCCCCACAGCGTTGCATCTTCTGGAAGAGATGTTTTTCTTATAGCTGCTCTTATCTCTTCCTCTTTTATACCTAGTCCAGTTAGCTTTTCTGCAAGCATCTTTTCAATTTTTGTTCCTTCCAGTTTACATTTGGTGCTGATTCGTCGCCAATCCTTTTCAAGCAGCCCTTTAATCCAGTAATCGATTTCTTCCTCAAGGAATTTTATGTCATTTGATGGATCGTGGCTGCCAATACTACACGGCCTGCCTTCCTCATCAGTAGAGCCAGATACATCTACAATATGTATCAGGCAGGATGCCTGTCTCAAATCATCCAGAAATTTGTTTCCTAGGCCTCGTCCTTCATGAGCCTTTGGCACTAGTCCAGCGACATCAATTGCTTCTATTGGAACATATCTTATGCCGTCTATGCAGCGGGAATTCTTCGGATTGCATTGCACATTGTATTCTTTGCAGGGACATTTGGTTCTAGCGTACATTACTCCTCTATTAGCGTTTATTGTTGTAAAAGGATAATCAGCCATCTCCGCATTTGCATGAGTGGCTGCATTGAAAAAAGTGGTTTTTCCTACATTCGGCTTACCAACTATTCCTATTTGCACCATAATATCAGCTAAAATAATGTGTCGCTTCTTCCTTATCCTTTTTCTTTCTCACTTTCTTTTCCTGAATTATATCAATGGCTAGAATCATGCCTATTGGGATTATCCTTATAAGCCCCTCTTTTGGACCATGCGAAGAATCCATTTTTATGCATATTCCTCCCTCATCTTTTGAGATATATGAATAGCCTACAAAAGTGCCACTTGTCTGCATAATTTCTTTTTCTGAACCAACAGAATAAACAACATACTTGGAGCCAGGCACCAGTTCAATTTCCTTTTCTTTCATTCCAGATACCTCCTTTCTACAAGTTTTTGAAGATGGGCTACAGTTTCAGCATAATTCTCCATCGCCACTTTTACATGAGCTTCAACGAAATTCCAGGCTTTGGCAAGGTTACCATATTTAAGACGATACGTCTTTTTAACCTTTTTGCCCTCTCCTTCTTTGCCCTCCTCGAGTATATCCATACTTTTGAGTTTATTTAAATGCCTGTAAACTGTTGCTTTTGTAGCTTTTAAAGTTGCCATTAATTCCTCGACAGTCCATTCCTTGGTGGGGTGGAGTAGAAAACATTCAAACAATTTATATGCAACAGAATTTTCATCTGCATTTTCTGGCATATAGCCTATTAATTTCAAAAATTTAACAGCAACTTTTGTATAATCATCTTCACCGGTTAAAGGGCTGCTTTTAACAACTCTTATTTCAAATTCCATATTGATTTAATAGTATAACAATTTATAACTTTATGCAATCACAGGATTTTGACGTAAGAGACAACGTCAGTTTCTTCGCTGTGTCCTGCCTTATCAACTGCAACAACCTTTATTTTGTTAAATGATAATAGAAATTCTCTTGGCAGGTCTGTTTCATATGGAGCGACATAATCTCTCCATAGAATTTCGTCATTGAGAATAAATTCTACATACTGTATACCAGATGTAGAATCTTCTGCTGTTGCTGTGGCAACAAATTTTCCTATAATGAATGTATTGCCAAATAACGTTGGCATTATGCGGCGATTTGCTATATATATGTAACCTTCCTCTGGAGCAGTTAAGGTTACAGTTGGTTTATTTGTATCTATCTTAACTGTGAAATTCTTTTCCTCCTCAACATTTCCTGCATTATCTACACTGTAATAATGTATAACATGCTCACCGTTTACAGAGAAATTGAATGCCCCTTCATATTCTTGCCAATCTCCATCATCTATCTTATACATTGTGTAATTAACCCCTGCCAGATTATCTGTTGCCTCTAAAGTTATAATTGCATAATCTTTAATCCAGTTATTCTGTCCATATGTTGCATTTATGCTGTAATTTGTCTCGGGAGGAGTTAAATCTATGCCAACTGTGAAATTCTTTTCCTCCTCAACATTTCCTGCATTATCTACACTGTAATAATAAACTGTATGGATGCCTTCTCCACTAACTGTAAAGTTCTCTTCATATTCCTGCCATTCATTATCATCTATCTTATACATTGTGTAATTAACCCCTGCCAGATTATCTGTTGCCTGCAAGGATACAGTAACATTTTCATTATGCCATTCTTTTTCTGGTTCGAGCGTATAGTTTGTTACCGGAGGAGTCACATCAACCAGAACTTCTATGATATCATAGTCGCTTGCTCCATCATTATCATATACAGTTAAATTAACGGTGTAGATGCCCTCCTCATCATACTCATGGCTTACAATTTCTCCCTGCCCAGCTTTTCCATCTCCAAAATCCCAGCTATAATTTACAATATATCCATCCAAATCATATGATCCATTGCCATTAAATTCAACAGTAAGGTTATCGGATATTATATCCTCCCCAGCATCTGCAACAGGAGGAACATTCAAAATAGTTATTTGTTTTTCCACATAATCTGTATTTCCAAATTTATCAATGACAACAAGCCTCACAGTATATGTCCCATTATCTTCATATTTATGAACGGGATTTTGCTCGGTGCTGCTTTTTCCATCGCCGAAATACCATATCCATGCAATAATGTCTCCTGTAGAATTGTCATAAAATTGCACTTCTTCCAGATCAGTTGGAGTTTCTGGACTCCAGTAAAAATCTGCATGCAAACTCACTGCTTGCACATTAATAAAAGCAATTAATACCACTGCCAACAATCCTACCGCTGCCCTTTTCATACAAATCGCTTCTAAAATTTGTTTTGATTATTTATGTATTTCGATGAATAGTGAACATGTCTTAGCAGCATGGGAAGTTAATGATATGAAAAGGAAATCTCAATGAGATAAGAAGAGAGGTCTCTCCATTTTTCCTCCCATGTAACAATATATGTTTTATATTGGAAACTGATTAAAATTAGATGAACGAGCTCTTGCCGAAAAGATATATGATTCTTCTAGAAGTTGCAACAGGAGAATACTACAACTTAAACCAGATTGCGGAGAAAATTGGCATAACAAAGCAGGGAGTATATGAATATATGAAAAAGATGAAGGAAGATGGACTCATTGAGGTTGTAGAAGGAAGATATAAGGCAACTGTTAGGGGAATAGAAACTCTCTTTTCCTATCTGGAACAGCTTGATAAATATCTCGAAGAAAGAAAAAGAAAACTGAATATCATACAATGCTGTGCCGCGATTGCTGGAGAAGATATAAAGAAAGGAGAGAAAGTATACCTTTTGATGAAAAATGGATATCTGTATGCATATAAAAATAAGCGCGCTTCTGCCACAGCCATAGCGGCAGAAAATGCAAAAAAAGGCGAGGATATTGCAATTAAAAGCGTTAGAGGAATCATTGAACTTTCTTTTGGAAAAATATATCTCTTTTCTCTCCCCTCAATAACAGAGGGGGGCAGCAAAAAAGCAAATCTGGAAAAGTTAAAGAAAGCGCTGGAAAAAATAAAGGCTGATAAAATAGGCATAATTGATGTTGTTGGAAGGGCATCGCTGGAGAAGATCAAGGTGAAATATGATTTTGAATTTTGCCCTATTCAAACTGCCTTAGAAATTGTTCAGAAAGGATTAAATGTTGTACTGGTAGGAGAAGACAAAGAAATAAGATATGCCATCTCCAAAATAGAAGAACATAATGTTAATGCTCTGGAAGAAATAAAGTATGAAGTTTATCATTTTTAATAACTGAAAATATCTGCCTTCATTATTTCTCTTAGCAGAGAAGTTGCATAGCAACCTTTGGGCAGGAAAAATTGTAAATGCAGATTTTTGCCGTCGAATTGCCATTTAAGATGCTTGACTGGAACAGAAATTATCCTTCTCATTCCCCTGCATGCAAGTTCTGGCATATGAGGTATTTTAAATTCGTCCTCTGTGATGCCTTCTTTTTCCATAACTTTTTTTTCTATATCTCCCATTATCCCTTCTGCTTTTAATAAATCATAGCCAACTATGGCAGCAGATGGGAAACATCTGTGCTTCTTTATCTGTCTGTTTATCTTATCAATATTATTCTTATTAACCTTTATCCCCTCATAGCTCTGCACAACCATTTCCTTGTCCCAGATTATTATGATATCTCCCTCCAACGCCTCATCTATTGGTAAATTCTTTTTAATCCTGCATGAAAGGATTTTATTGAAAAGGTAAGACTGATATGCATGCAAAAATATTCTGACAAGATTTTTTGGAAGCCTTAACAAAGCGTTTTTCCATTCACCAGGATGAGAGCAGAGATACTCTATAATTCTTCTTTCAAAAACCAGTTTTCTTGGATATATCTTTAAAGCTTCTTCAAAATCTCTAGTTTCCTCCAGAAATTTCCTTGCTTTATAGCTTTCCTCATCCTCGCCCTTTATTGGATTTGCTATATAAGTCATAACAGCCTTTTCCATATCATTTTTTAAAATATATTTTCCCACGATATGAGTAATGGGGCGTGCGATGCCAAATCGCTGCACCCCAAAGAAATTTGGAATGAGCTTCAGATTCTCTATTTCCTTCATTATTCTTTCCACATCCTCTTTGCTTCCTTCAACATCTCTTATAACAATGTGAAATCTGTTGCCTATCAATTTTCCAGAATAAACTGGCTTGGACGATTTATATAGAATCTCTATTTCAACATCAGGTATGCTTATATTCTTTAATTTTTCGATATCAACTGGAAAAGACATTAATTGAGTTGTAACTGCTCTTTTGTCTTTTATACCGGCATATCCTATTGAATTGGAGGATATTTTCAAATTATGGGCAAGTTTTTCTATAAGACGGTTTGTTTCCCAATTTCTCGATGTTACTCTTGCTATAACATATCTTCCATTTGATGGTTGTGGATATATTGGCACTTCTTCAACAATAAAATCTTCTGGCTCCTTTTTTATTTTCCCTCCTATTCCCTTTGATTTTGTAATAAAAACCTCTATCCCAATATCTTCCTCCATTAATTTTATTCCTCCAACTGCTGGAGCAATTCCTCTATTTCTCCCTTTAATTCTTTTATTGCTTTTTTTATTATATCCCTTACATTACCTTTTTTAACTCTTACATAAAATTCGGGATTGGCTATCAGTGGATGCGCAACTTTCCATTCTGCATATTCCACTTCATCATACTCCAGCAATTTTTGCTTTAGCGGATTCAATATTGTTTTTTCCTTTATAACTTCAAATTCCAGTTCCTTATCACTTTCCTTTTTTATTTTTATCTCCATTTAAATCACCCTGTCTAAATTTCCTTCACCATAATCATCTGCCATTTTTCTTTCTTCCATCCTCCCACATGAAGGACACTCAAGCAAATCATTTTTTCTTATAAGAGGGTTTCTACAATTTGTACAATATGCCTTTATTGTCCCAAACTCTTTTCCTTTTGTTGAAAGCTGTATTGCTGGTTCAACTCTAATAATTTTTGCTCTTATAATATCTCCTATTCTATATTTCTTTCCTATATCGTCGACAAACTCATCTGCTATATTTGATATATGTATTGCCCCATCTTTCTCGCCGGCAATCTGTCTTTTATTTCCAGCAATATGAATTATCTTTACAATAACCATTGCCTCTGTAAGTTGCTTCACCTCACATATTGCTGTATCTCCTGCCTTTAAAACTAGAGGTATCTTTGTTAATGGCTCCACTATTGCTGCCATCCTCTGTCTGTCCACTCTAAATCTTCCTATAATGCTGGCTATGATTTCCCCATTTTTTTCGTAGGTTCCTTCTCCTGGCTGAAGTTCTTCGCTTATCGCCACCTTATCTCCTGGCAGTACTGTGCTACCCTCTTTAATCATGCTTAGTAATTTAATTACCATTTAAATATGTTGCATTTACTAAAATGCCCTAACACTTTGCTTTCATAGTCGGGATAAAAACTTTTATTTTATAATCAATGCTTTAAGATGAGTTGGTGTAGCATCAATTGCTTTAACTTTTATGAACTCTCCAAGTTCCCCTTTATCAACAAAAACAGATTTGTATGAATTTGTTTTTCCTATGTAACAGCCTTTATATTCCTCCAGCAGCAAAGCATTGTAAATTTTTCCAATGCATTTCCTGTTATTTTCATAAGCAATCTCATTTGCAATGCATGTCAGCTTTGATGAGCGCTCCTTCGCAATTTGCGTTGGCATCCTTTCCATTTTCCATGCATCTGTGTGAGGGCGAGGGGAAAAGCGGGTTATGTTTGTTACATCTGGCTTGAGTTCCTTTATTGCCTCAACACTTGCCTCAAAATCCTCTTCACTTTCTCCAGGGAATGCTACTATTATGTCTGTCGCAAACGTCGAATCAGAAAATTTATGACGGAAAGCTTCAACAATCTCCTTGAACATTTCATACGTGTAGCCTCTTCTCATTGCCTTAAGTATTCTGGGCGAAGCAGATTGAAGGGGCAGATGAAGGAACTTGTACACCTTCTCATTTTCGTATGCTTCTAGCAATTCATCCAGAATTTTATACGCTGATAAAGGATGCATCATGCCTATGCGTATTCTAAAGCTTCTTTCTATGGAAGCAATTTCATTTATCAGCTCTGCCAAATTTGTTTTGATGTCTTTGCCATAAGAAGCAGTATCTTGGCATGTGAGACGAATTTCCTTGCAGCCCTTTTCTATTGCCTCCTTTACATCCTTAACGATATCTTTTACAGGATATGAAATAAGGTTGCCCCTCGCCTTTTTTGTTATACAGTATGAACAGTTAAAGATGCAGCCATCTGCTATTGGAATATTTAGGCGCAAATCTATTTTTCTTGGTACGCCAACTTTTGGCTTCAAATGGAATCTTCCGCCGCCATCAAGCACATCAGCGATATGATGAATGTAACGAGGAGGCAAAAGAATCGCATCTTTTGCAACCTTCTTAACCAATTCAGGCTGTGCAGAAGCCATACAGCCGGCAACAACGATCTTCTTTGCCTGCTCCCTCAACTTTCTTATTTTGCTAAGCATTCTCTGCTCAGTTGTTGAAATTACAGTGCATGTTACAATCACAGCAACATCTGCCTTGTTTACACTATCAACCAATTCATGGCCTTGCTGCATTAATATGCCCTGCATTATGGATGCGTCTCCTTGATTGGCTGCGCATCCATATACTTCCATGTAAACCTTCACGATTTTTATAGGCGGAGGTATTTATATATTTGGTGTGAAAAATAAAAAAGGATTACTGGCAAATGTTATAAAGGGACAACAGATGATAGAATAAAATGAGCGTATCAGTCAGAAATGGTTGATAGTATTTATATGGGGGTTAGCCATTGGATGCTTTATTATTTTTATTGACGAAATCATCGGTTTTCTCAGTTGGAAATCTGATAGCACAATATATGTTATTTCTCCAAGCCCTCTATTTGGCTTATTAATCATTGGATTATTCAGCTATTTTTATCTTCGCTCTTTACTATTAGGGGCTTTATGTGGGATTGCATGTAGGGTTCCATTCTTTCTTAAATCAATCTTTATATTTTCTTCTCCTGTATTGACAAGTATATCTTCGTTTCTCATTTCTGCTGTATTTTTTGCTTTGCCTAGTATCCTCGGAGGATATTTAGCAGAGAGAAAACAGAGCTAAATTTTTTACCTTCTTTTCATTTCATATCTCCATTCATTTATTTTTTTCTCATTATTTCTATGCCATCTTTTTTGCCTACAATAACTTCGCTTGTCAGTCCAATGAATAAGCCATTTTCCACGACTCCTGGCAAATTATTTATCTCCGCTTCCATCTCCTCAACATTTTCGAGTTTATCATATTCACAATCCAGAATATAATTTCCATTATCTGTAACAAATCCATGCCTTATATGTGGCTTAAAATTTAATTTTGCAAGCTTTTCAGCTGTTCTTTTCCATCCAAACTTTACCACTTCCACAGGCAAAGGAAAGGAAAAGCTGCTAACTATCTTGCTTTCATCAACTACTATAATCTCTCTTTTGCTACAGCTTGCTACTATCTTTTCCCTTAATAAAGCTCCACCTCCTCCTTTTATTAAATTGAGATTATTGTCAACCTGGTCGGCCCCATCAATGGTTACATCTATACTTTCATAATCATTTATGTCTGCAACCTTTATGCCAGCCTCCCTTGCTATCCTTTCACTTTCCAAAGATGTAGCAATGCCTACAATATCCAAGCCATTTTTAACCATCTCTCCAAGCTTCAAAATAGCATATTTTGTTGTGGAGCCTGTTCCAAGCCCAACAATCATTCCATCCCTAATCTCCTTAACCGCCTCGTATGCAGCCTTTCTCTTCAACTCCTCCATAAACGTAAGTATCAAAATATTTAAAAACCATGCATATAATAAATGGAGCTAGGAGTGGGAGGGCGGCTGACGGTTCCGCTTTGCGGAGCTGAGGAAATACCCTCCTCATTCCTGGGCCAGGGGCGTAAAAGCCGGGGCGAGAGCCCCGCCGGGAGGCGCAGAAACGCCACAGCCTGCAGCGAGGATGATTCCCTGAGGATGACGTTGCTGCAGGATTTGGTGAAACGGCCCCCGCCCTGGAGCAAGTCCAAATACCGGGATCGGTTGCCCAGGACCGCCCGGAGGTAGGACGCT
>Ga0180300_10000946_pt1 | contig 13232 bp, 14 predicted proteins | sample GuaBasSediGuay15_FD_121798 | JGI IMG/M metagenome (GOLD analysis project Ga0180300, IMG submission 121798) | Subseafloor sediment microbial communities from Guaymas Basin, Gulf of California, Mexico - Guay15, Core 4569-2, 21-24 cm | ecosystem: Environmental > Aquatic > Marine > Hydrothermal... | reverse complement strand
AGAAGGATCTCCTCTTCGAACTTGCCGAGACGAAAAGGGATAAGGAGGCAGAACTGGCCAATCTGAAGCGGATGATCGAAGATAAGAAAGAACTTCTTGCGTCAATTCGAAGCGAGAAGCGGAAAGGGATCCAGCTCGAGAGAGAATTGAAGGATGCCCAGGCCCGTCTGGAGCGACTGATTGAGGATCTCATCGCCAAGAGCAGGGTCGCCAAGATCGGACCGATGGCGAAGAATCTCACCTGGCCCTGTAAGGGAAAGGTGATCTCAAGGTTCGGCCGTGTCCGCCATCCCAAATACAACACAACCACCAGAAACAATGGGATCGACATCCGGGCGGAGAAAGGGACACCGGTCTACGCCATCACCTCGGGCACCGTCTCCTATTCTGGGCGTTTCCTCGGTTATGGGAATATTATCCTGATCGAGCATGACAATGGCTTCTACTCCCTTTACGGCCACCTGGATCGGATCATGGTCCGACTCGGTGATCGGGTCGAAAGGGGGCAGCAGATCGGGACGGTCGGTGAGACCGGATCGCTATCAGGACCGATGCTCCACTTCGAACTGAGGAAGGGTGGTAAGCCGGTTGACCCTCTGGTCTGGTTGAAATGAGATTCGAATCCATAATCGGCCAATCCCGGGCCAAGCGGATTCTGAACAATCTGTTGAAAAGGCCCTTCATCCAGAACCTGCTCTTTACCGGTCCCTCCGGGGTTGGGAAACGGACCATGGCTCTCCTCTTCGCTCAGACTCTCAACTGTCCGAATGGTGGATGCGGCCGGTGCCGGAACTGCCTCCGGATCGAACGGTTCACCTTTCCCGATCTCTTCCTCCTCGTTCCGATCTCATCGGGTGAGTCTTTGTCAGAGCGGACCCGGGACTATGCCCTGGGCAGAGTTGCCCCCTCCCTCCGCCAGAATGAGCTTATCAACATCGATCATGTGCGCGACATCATCATTGAAGCCCAACATCCTCCAGTAGAAGGGAGAAGGGTGGTGATCATTATCCACGCCCACCGGATGCGCTATGAAGCAGTGAGTGCTCTGCTCAAGGTTATTGAGGAGCAGCCTAACGACACCATCTTCATCCTCACCACCCCTCAGCTCAGCGCAATTCCGGAGACGATCCAGTCTCGCTGTCAGATCGTCCGCTTCAACTATCTCAAACCGGATGAGTTGACAACCGTGCTTAAGCAAAAAGGGATCACCACCACCACGATCATCCCGGGCAGCCCTGGAGAGACGATTCGATTCATTACCTCCAACTCCTTCGAACTCTCACGCGAGCTCTTTCTCGGATCACCCTATCCAGACCGTAAGATTCCGTCCCTGATCGATCAGCTCCGTTCCCCAACCAATGATCTGCGCGGTCTGATCCAGGATCTACTCCACTGGCACCAGCTCCTCCTCTATGCCCGTATCAATCCCGGCCTCATCGATGATCATGAGATCATCTCCAAGGCAAAAAAGGTTGCGGAAGAACGGATCACCAAATCGATCGAGAATCTGCTCCAGCTCAATCGGGCTATCGATTACCATCCCAATCGTAGGTTGTTAATCTACAAACTTTTGAGGAGCTTATGTTAATCTTTATCATTTTCCTCCAATTCAGGGAGATAGATTATCACGGTTTCACCCCCGGTGTAGAAGCCCTGGCGATGGGTGGGGTCCCGGTTGCTGCCTCACTCAGCAACCCATCCTCAGTCTATTACAATCCAGCCGGACTCTCCATCCTTCCGGGAGCAATGCTCCGATACGAACGCTACTACTTCCGTGATTGTGGCGAGGATACCGGCCGATTCCCCAACTGGACCATTGCCTTCATCTCCCCCCAGCTCTCCTTCACCTATCATCCGACTATCTCTTTCGATGAAACGACCGAGGTGGTAGATGGATCGGTATATAAGCGGGAGCACAGGAGGGTCAACCTTACCGAATTCGTCCTCACCCTCACCTCCCGGACCGGCAATGAACTCACCTACCGAGAGCACCTTTACCTCGGACTCAACTTCAAACTCTATTCCGGTAACTTCTTCGATCTTAAGGTCAAAAGGGTGGGAAACCTCTGGCAGGAACCCGAAGAGATCATCTCATCTACCCTCTCACCCGGCTTCGATCTTGGTGCTATCCTCTGGTATAATAAGCTCACCTTGGGGGCGATGGTTGAGGATGTCTACACCCGGATTGCCTGGAAGGGAGGCGATCCTTTTACGCTCAAACGGTGTTATCGGATGGCCTTGGGGGTGAGGCCGACATCGGATTTCATCCTCAGCTCCGGTTTAGAATATCGGGACCGATGGTTGATTGGGGGCGGGAGTGAACTCTTCCTCGGTTCAAGTAGAGGCGGCATCTTCCTCCGGGGTGGAATAGATTATGATCCGGATCGAAGTGATTACCACTACTCTGGTGGCCTGGGGATCTTCTCGCCCCGATTTCGACTTGATGGTAGTATCCGCTATCTCGATCCCGGGATGGTAATCGTGGTGGCCCTCACCACCACCGGGTATTAGTCGGCTCTCTGATAGAGATCGGTCTCGATCTGGCGTTCAATCCGATTTAATATCTTCAGCAACCCAGCAATGCTCTCCAAGTGACCCGGGAGTTCATTAAACATATGCTCGAGAGCCGACCGGGATAATCTGATCCCCTTCTGGATTACCCCCAGCGTTCCCCTCTCCTCAATCCGACGCCACTCCTCATCCATCATATCATGCGTTCCGGAGACGAGTCTTCCGGTCTTGGCGTAGATCAAGGTGTGGTACCAGATGAGATCCTCGTAATCATCGGCAACCTCAGCTGGAATCCCCTCCCTCTCCAGGGTCTGGATGAATCGGTGGGCAGCCTGGAAGTACTCTCGGGCCAGACGGTAGATGACGAAATCATTGGGGTTAACCTTGGGATATTCCTCATCATCCAGCTCATCGATATCGATCCCCTCCTTCTCAGCCCATTCCCGGATCATCGCTTCGGTCCTCTGGAAGATCTCCTCCAGATCTCTCGTGAATACCTCGGGATCATCCGGATCCTCACCTTTGAGGTAATGCTGAAGCAGCCTTTCCTGATCCTCCCGATAGACAGCACAGCGGTCACGCTCCGAACATCGATCGCATCGATAGTCACAATAGCTATAGGGAGGGGGTTTGAATCCCATCTATCTCAAAGATCCTTGGTAAACTCTAAGAACTTCTTGTAGGGGATGGCTGTCCAGGATTCGGCCCGAAAGGCGCCGTAGGCAAGACTGATCATCGAAACCTTTGCGGCCACCTCCTCATTCGGCGCCTCATAAATATCCATGAAATCGTAAGGACCGAGGAGAAAGTAATGGGCGATGAACTTGACTTCGGGGCAGGTCTCCTTCACCTTCTCCAGCCACTCCCGACCGAGCTGGCCCCGCTCTTTCATCCGCTGAGCCAGCTCCGGTGCCAGTTTGGTCATCAGGATAAAAGTAGGCATCATCCCTCCTTCTTCATCGAAAGGCTCTCGATCTTGGCCCGGGCCTTCTGGACCAGGGTGCCTTTAAGATAAGGGTTTAGTCTGATTACCTTCTTAAAGTATGAGAGGGCCTTCCCGGTATCCTTTCTCGCCTCATAGATCTCCCCCAGGATATAATAGCTATCATCGATCAAGCTCTTGGGCATGAGATTCTCGATTGTGGCCCGGGCGTAGTATTCAGCAGAATCGAACTCCCCTTCCCGTTTAAATCTTTCCGCCAGTCGGAAATAGGCCATCCCCCTGGCAATGACCAACCCCCCATCGAGCCCCTGGGCGATCAGATCCTCAATCAGCGCCAGGGCTTTTCCATACTCACCTTCTTCGGTATAGCATTCGATCAGCATCCGCTTAACCTTCCAGACTCGAGTCTTGACGGTCTCACTCTGAACAACGCTCAAAAGGATCGGGATCGCATAGCGGTAGTTCCTCTCCCGGTAGTAGATCTCACCGAGATACCTTATTTCAGAACCCAAATTTGGATTGGGGACAATCGCCACCAGATCGGCAAAGAGAGATTCCGCCCGCTTATAGTCATTAACCGAGATCTGCTTTTTGATCGAGGCCAGATAGACCCTGGTTATCGAATCGCGGTAAGTGGTATCAAGTTCGACAACCACTGAGAAATGGGTCTTCGCCTTGATCAGATCCCTTTTGGCCAAGGCACAGATACCGAGCAGGTATCTTGCTTCGGCGTCCGGCTTGTCCCGAAACGGAAGGAGTTCACCTTCGGCCTCACGATAGGCGAAACGGCTTATATACTCCCTCGCCCTCCTTAATCTCTGGGCACGATCGCTACAGAAGAGAAAAAGGAGAAGAAGGATGGTGAGAGGGCGCATCGATCAGAGCCTCTGGACAATCCCTCTTATCAGCCTCGAGAGCTTCGGTTCTGCCTTTTTGGCGGTCAGGACTATCTTCAGAAGATTCATCGGACCCAGAGCATCGGGGAGTCCCATATCGGTTATGACTGAGACCCCCAGGACCTTAATCCCCATATGGCGGGCCACAATAACCTCGGGGACCGTTGACATCCCCACAACATCTCCTCCAATAATCCTCAGGAACCGATATTCGGCTGCGGTCTCAAGATTGGGCCCCTGAAGGGCGACATAAACCCCGGTGTGGACAGGGATCTTGTTATCAAGGGCAACCCGCTTGGCCAAGGAAACCAGCTTCTTATCATAACAGTTATACATATCTGGAAATCTCGGACCGAGGCGATCATCATTGGGGCCACGCAGAGGGTTCTCCGGCTGGAGGTTAATATGGTCGGTGATGATCATAAGATCCCCGGCCTTGAACTGGGGGTTGAGTCCACCACAGGCATTGGAGACGATCAGGGTCCTGACTCCCAGAAACTTCATTACCCGGACTGGAAGGGTGATCTCCTTAGCGCTGTAGCCCTCATAATAGTGGAAACGGCCCTGCATCGCCACAACTTCCTTCTTCTCCAAGCGGCCGAAGAGGAGGCGTCCGGTGTGGGTCTCAACCGTCGATACTGGGAAGTTGGGAATCTGTTCATAAGGGATGGCAACACTTAGCTTTATCTCTCGGGCCAGACGGCCCAGACCGGTTCCCAGGATGATTCCAATCCTGGGCTTCATCTTGGTTTTGGTCCGGATGAACCGGACACTCTCATTGATCATCCTTCTCAGCTCACTCAACTTTCTTCTCCAGCCTCTCTAATAACCGCTGATAAGATTCCAAAAGGCCTCGAAACTCAGAAACCATCAGCAGCTTTTGATGTTTGAGCATTGCAATCTCCTCGCGGATCTTGGCCAGTTCTGATCTCGTCTCATTGAGGATCCTTTTCGCTTCGGTCTTGGCATTCTCAACGATCATCTCTGCTTCCCGCTGGGCATTCTTCTTCAGCTCATCGGTAGCCTTCTGGGTCGATGTCAATGTATCCTGGAGGATGCTCTCCATCCTCCGATAATCCTCAACCTTGGCGTCGAGGTCCTTCACCTTCTCCTTCATATTTGACCACTCCCGGAGAAGATTCTCCATCTCAGAGGCGACAAGGTCGAGGAAGGTCCTCACCTCACCGGGATCATAACCCCGGAAAGTCTTCTTAAACTCCTGCTTTCTGATCTCAATCGGTGAAATGGCCATCGCAACTCCTTTTTAGAATCATAGCCAGATCGCCATCCTCGTCAACGGTTTGGGTTCGTGGCCGGCCCAGAGCCATTTCGGCCGGAGATACCCCGGTCGTGCAGAGTGGAGGGAAGAAGAGATAACATAATCTGATCGCGACATCGTGACGCGGCTGGGATGAGAGAGAATGGAGAATTCTTAATCCATGGTGCGGGTCGACTTCTATCGAAGGCCAAAAAATTCTTATAACCGCTTGACATTACTCAAAATCTCGGTATAATATTAACAAGTATGTTACTACGAAAAGTAGTATCAAAAATGGGAAAGGAAGTCGAGGGGTTAGTAGATATCGGCTTTACGGTCAACGAAGCCAAGATTTATCTGGCCCTTCTATCAAAGAACAGCCTTACCGCTTCCGAGATTTCCGAGATTGCCCGGGTCCCCAGACCAAAGGTCTATGGGATATTAGCGAAGCTTGCAAAGATGGGGGTCTGCTCAACAAATCTTGGCAAGGTGAAGAGATATAGTATTGTCGATCCGAAGATCGGTCTTGAGAGAATGCTCAAGCACCATGAAGATGAATTGGCCAGGAAGAAAGAACTGATCTCGAATCTCTCGAGGAGTCTCAGCCGGATCTATCATCGCAATAAAGAGAAAACCGATCCGTTGGAATATATCGAAGTGATCAAGGATCGCTATCGAATCATCGCCAGATTCAATGAATTGGTAAACAAAGCCCGGTTTCAAACCCTTGTCTTCTCAAGGCCTCCATATTCCTTCAAAAGTGATGATGAGGTAAAGGCTCAGCTCGAGGTTGAGTCTGAGGTCCTTAAAAAGGGTGTTGAGTGCTGGTCGATCTATGAGATTCCAGAGGGTTCCAAAGAAAAAAAGTGGCTCTTCCGCCAGATCGATTTTGCAGTCAAGGCCGGTGAGAAAGCGAGGGTCGTCAAGAGGCTGCCGTTGAAGATGGCGATCTTTGATGAGCGGATCGTTATGATCACGCTGGAGGATCCGATCTTAAAGAGGCCCTCGATTACTACCTTGTGCATTCAACATGAGAGTCTGGCGAGGACCTTGAAGATCGTTTTTGACAAACTCTGGGAGGAAGGGAAGGACTATCATGTCCTTCTCAAATAAATAGAAGGAAGGAGGTAGAAATGAGTAATTGGAAGATCGCGATGATCTTGGTGATTGCGGTTACATCACCGATCTTTGCCCAGGATCCGGTCTGGGTGAGGATCTATGATGGCCCAGCAGGGGGGTTTGATCGGGCCTACGCCCTGGCAATTGATAATTCGGGGAATGTCTGTGTCACCGGGACAAGTGAAGGGTTAGGGCTTGATCATGATTTTGCAACAATCAAATACGACTCCCTCGGGAATGAGGTCTGGATCGCGAGATGGAATGGGCCAGGACCTGATAATCTTGGCGATCGGGCATACGACATCGGAATCGACGGTTCTGGAAATGTCTATGTAGTGGGTGAGACCGGTGATGGGGGAATTGATCAGCGAATTGCATTAGTAAAGTATGATAGAGATGGTAATGAGCTCTGGTCAAAGATCTATGACGCCACCGAGGGGGTTGGTGAAGCCTTAGCGGTTGATGGTATCGGTAATGTCTATATAACTGGTGAGATCTATGATCCTTCAACGACGTACTATGACCTGATAACCATGAAATATGATACCGATGGTAATCTCATCTGGGCCACTCGTAGCGGCACCGAATTCTACGACTGCGGCCATGATATCGTGGTTGATCGCTCAGGCAATGTCTATGTCACCGGTCAGGCTGGTGGTGCACCGTCATCAGATAATGACTATATCACGATCAAGTATGACTCACTCGGTAATGAGGTCTGGGTTAGGTTCTATGATGGACCGATCCAAGGGCATGATCTGGCGATGGCGATTGCCCTCGATGAGTCCGGAAATGTCTATGTTACCGGTGGAAGCCCTGGTCCGGGGACCGGTTGCGACTATGCAACGATCAAATATGACAACAATGGACAGGAGCTCTGGATTGCCAGATATAACAGCTCTGGAAATGGCCTTGACGATGCCAAAGCCATTGTTGTTGATGATCTCGGAAATGTCTATGTGACCGGTTATGGGGGTGCGACGGTAAAATACGATGCAGATGGCAATCAACTCTATACCAGTGAGATTGATGATGGTTGGTTTCTTGCCATGACCATCGATAGCTCTGGATATATCTACATCACCGGTAGCATCGGCGCCGATTTTGCAACGGTGAAATACGATTCCACCCTGAAGGAAAACTGGACTGCGACATACAACGGGCCAGCAAACTCAACCGATCGCGCTTTCGATATTGCAGTTGACGCTGCAGGTTATGTCTACATTACTGGGATCGCAGATTGGAGCGGTTGGTCTGCAAACTATACCACGATCAAATATTCTCAAGAGATTGGTATTAAAGAGGAGACGGTCGGCGCTCCTAAGCATGAAAAACTCATCGTTCTCCAGAATCCTGTCCGGGAAGAGATCGATCTTCTCATCCGCTCAAAAGGGCATCGAGTAACCATCAAGCTTTTTGACACTACCGGAAGGATAATCTCGAAACTCTGGGAGGGATATCTACCTTACGGTCAAAATCGGCTCTCACTTAAGGCTCCGGTCAAGAGTGGAATCTACTTCTTAATCCTTGAGGATGGTGAGGAGAGGACAGCGGAGAAGATAATCTTCCTCCCGAGGTAGTCCAATCGGCGGCGGGAGATGGCGGGATGATCTCGGTTAGATTCCAAACTATACCTCCTATATAAAAGGATTGACCCGAGAAAAATAAAATTCGAAATGACATCTCGGTGGTGTAGAAATGGCCTATAGCCGTTTTATCGGAGGGACTTCAGCTTTTTCTTGAGCCCTTCATTCTCTGGATCGAGCTCCAAGGCTCGACGGTAGACCTTCTCGGCCTTCTCAGGCTCATCCAGTTTTAGATAGACATCACCGAGATGTTCTAAGATCACCGCATCCTCAATGATCTCCTTAGCCCGGAGAAGCTCCTTTAATGCCCGCTCATACCTACCCATCTTGAAGTAGATCCAGCCGAGACTGTCGATGTAGTAGCCATTGGTGGAATCGATCTCGAGGGCACGCTCAACCAGATGGAGGGCGAGCTGGAGGCTCTCCCCCCTCTCAGCATAAGTATAGCCAACATAATTGAGCGCAACCGCATCGGTTGAGTCAAGTTCGATCACCTGCTGGAAATATTCCATCGCCTCATCATACCGTCTGAGATCATCACAGACATTGGCCAGGGTAGATATGATCTTGAGATCCTTGGGGTTCAAGGTGAAGGCATATTTTAACTCGAGATAGGCACCCTCTAAATCCCCTTCCATCGCCTTTGAGAGGCCGATGAGATAGATCCCCTGAGCCCGGTCAAATCCGTGACGGATCGCCCGATAGAAGTGACGGCGTGCCTCCTTGAATTTTCGTCCCTCCAGCATTACCAGGCCAAGGTAGAGGTGGGCATCCTCAAAGTTTGGATCAGCAGCAATTGCCGCCTTCAGGAAACCCAGGGCCTTATGATATTGCTTCCGTTCGAAGAAGATCCGGCCGATATAATAATTTGCATAGGCATCGGTGTGGTTGATCCCGACCGCAACGAGGAAATGGTCTAATGCCCGATCATAATCCTCCTTCTTATAGTAGAGATAGCCAAGCGAACGGTTCAGATCGGGATCATGAGGTGAAACCTTCAGTGCCTGTGCACCAAAACTCTCAGCGGCATCGAGACTGTCGAGCTGGATATAGAGGTCGATGACCCGCTTCAGGACCGAGAGGTTGGTGCTGTCGAGTCTCAGGAATCTTCGATAATAGCTTAGGGCTGAGTCCTTCTGGAAGAGCTGATCATGGGCGATACCGAGATGGAGATAGTAATCGGGATTCTCCTCCAGCTCGACACCACTCAGGATCTCAATCACTGCCCTGGGATGACCGAGCCGGCCCATTATTGAGGCACTCCTCAAGGCAGCCTCGGGATTGGCTTCACGGATCATCTCATAATAATTGAGGGCCTCATGCAACTTTCCCATCGACTCTAAGATCGTGGCCAGATGGAAGATAAGAAAGTCATCGCTCTTGAGCTGGAGGGCACGCTGGTAGGCCTTTACCGCCCCAATGATATCACCCTGTTTCATCCGGATATCTCCAAGGAGTTGATAGCAGTCGAAGTCCTTCCGGGGAATGGAAGCGATGACCTGATCTGCGGCCTGATAATCACCTTTCAGAAAGAAGGCCCGGGCGATATAGTAATCGATCTCATAATTTTCTGGAAAATAGGCCTTGGCCTTCTCATAGCAGTGGATCGCATCCCGATAGTTTCCGGCCTGTTCATAGCGGAAGCCCCGGCTGAAGTTGAGATAGGAGAGGTAGAGGGAGTCGGCCGAGATGGTAAGGAGGAAGATAATCAGCATCAGAAGATCACCTCGATGCCGAGGATCGACATCCGATCCGGATTCTTCAGGGGATCATCGCTATAAAGAAAGTAAGAGAGGAAGGGAACGAAGGCCCCCCGGCGGCCATAGAGGGCGAGTTCGGTCCGGATGACATGGCGCTGATAGAAATTCCGCTCCTTCCTCCGGATCGCATGGGAGGAGAATAGCAGTCCGAATCGGAACCCGGATCTGGCGATGATCGGCAGAAGAAGATCGAGTTTAATCTCATACTTATAGTCTGCCCCCCAGTTGGTCCAGGCATAGATCGAGGGAAACTGGGGATAGGATCCAATCATGAGTCGCCAGAGCGGACGGGAGTTATGATCACGGCCACGGTTCCGGAGATGGAATGCAGCGGGCTCAAGAAGGAGCCGGAATCGGTTGAAGACCGGGGTGCCGGGGTTCTCAACATCGATATCGTGGATACAGTCGTGGACAATACAAGCGGTGAGGATGAGATCGCCGATATCGAAGGTGAACCCTGGGGTAAGGTAGTAGTGGACCAGTCTGGGATCGAGGGAGATCGCCTTATCCGGCTGTTTACCCATATAGAGCTCATTACGATAGTCGATGAAGAAACGGAGCGCCTTGAACTGGAAGAGGTCACAGTAGACCTCAACCGCAGCATCAGAATTGTAGAGGGAATCATCCGGAATGTATTTGGCGATATAGCCCCGACCATGGGTCTCAACCAGAAGGGAGAAGAGAAGGATCAGCATCTCTTCCCCACCAGCCGGTAACCATCCCCCGAGGTTATCTCCACCTCAACCAGTTCACCGATCCGGCCTTCGACCTTAACGACCGAATCGACCCCAGGGGCATCGAACTCCCGCCGGCCCCGGCCCTTTTGATCGATCAGAACCTTCACCTTCCGCCCGATAAATGAACGGTTGAACCGATCGGTCAGGGTAGCCCCGATCTTGCCGAGATGATCGAAACGTTCATCAACGATCTGCTTTTCCACCCGATCGGGGAGCGAGAAGGCGGGTGTTCCCGGCTCGGGTGAGAACCGGAAGATCCCCAGATGGGCAAAGCCGATCTCCTCAACAAACTGGCAGAGCTCGAGAAAATCGGAATCAGTCTCACCAGGGAATCCGACCATCGCCGTGGTGCGGAGGGCGACACCAAGCTCTTTAAGTTGAGAGAATAGTTTAACCAAATAAGATTTTCTAACCTTTCTTCCCATCTTTTTTAATATTTTATCTGAGGCGTGCTGGATCGGGATGTCGAGATAGTTGCAAACCCTGGAGTCCTGGAGGAGCTCGATCAGTCTGGGATCGAAGTGGGCGGGATGGAGATACATAAGCCGGAGCCATTCGAACCCCCTGACTTTTAGCAGCTCCTGGATCAGCTCGGGTAGGAGTGATCTCCCTTCCAGATCTTGGCCATAATAGCCGGTATCCTGACCGACAAGGATCAGCTCCTTTATCCCCAATCGGCTGAGTGCTTGGGCTTCTGCCACCACTTCCTCGATCGGAAAACTCCGATAAGGGCCGCGGATATCGGGGATGGTGCAGTATCGGCACCGGTTGTCGCAGCCATCCGAGATCATGAGATAGGCATAGGGGAAGGTGGTGATGAAGCGGGGATGGGAAGCGGGTCGTCTGATACCGATGATCTCGGGGAGTCGACCTTCCCCCTTCAGGGTGAGGAGGTGGTCGATCCCGGGATACCAGGCCTTAAGCTGATCCTGAAATCGGTTGACCAGACATCCGGTAACTATGATCTGACGCCCATTCTTGGACTTGAGGAGACGCTCGATCCACTCCTTCGACTCCGCTATTGCATCCTCAATGAAACCGCAGGTCTTCAGGACGACGATGTCGGCAGAATCGGGATCAACAATCTCAACCTTTTCAACGAGGGCGCCGAGCAGCCTTTCGGTCTCGACCAGATTCTTGGGACAGCCGAGGGTGATGAAGGAGACCTTCATATCCGGACTAACTTGGCTCGTCCCAGCGCCACGATCTGATCATCGGCAAAGAGCTCCCCCTCGGTAAAGATAACCTTCCCCCTCATCCCGGTTATCCTCCCCTTCCCGACCAGGCTGGAACCGACCGGGGTCGGATTCTTAAACCGGACCGTGATCTCAGCGGTCACGGTATCGATCCCTTTCAGACTGGCTGCCCAGACCATCACCTCATCAAGGAGGGTGCAGACGATCCCCCCATGGATGAGATCGGACCAGCCCTGATACTCCCGGGGGAGGGTGGTCTGGAAGTAGCTTCCACCATCACGCTCCTCAATCTTCAACCGGAGGCCGATCGGATTTTCTCCCCCACAGGCAAAGCAGTAGTTGTCCGTGCTCCTTCTCATTGCTCGATCACCTCAACATCCTTGGGTAGTTTCAACCGGAAGATCTTATCCGAGATTGGGCGGTTGAGGCTGAAGCGGTTGAAGTCGAACTTCGACTCATTCCCAAAGGGATCGATTGTGGTCACCCCCTTGATCAGATAGGACTTTGAGATTACCAGGATCATCTTCCTGATCCCCTCATCCTCACTCTTGGGGAGGAATTCGATCTCATAGGGTGGAGTCGCCTTGATCAACCGGTAGTTGAACCTCTCCCGGCAGTCGCGGATCAGGCTCTTAAGATCGAAGAACTCCTTTCTTATCTTTGTCTTCAGGACCTTGCCCTCCTTGGGAAAGTAATTCCAGAGATATTCCCCATCGATGAGATCGATCCGATCCTCAGCCCCTTCGATCTCAATCCTCATCTTATTGGGGGCCTTATAGGCGACCCGACCGATATAGCGCTTGCAGGTTCCCTCTTCACTGTCACAGTAGGTCTGGACAAACTCAACATAGTAACTTCTGAGATTGACATAGTGCTCCTCAGTCTTTGTGAGGATGGTATCGACATCGACCAGAAATAAAATCAATGCAATCATGGCCAGCAGAGCTGGCGAGCGGACTTGAACCGCTAACCTGCGCATTACGAATGCGCTGCTCTACCATTGAGCTACGCCAGCAACCATCCTCCATTGTAGGCCAGAAAGATCCGATGTCAACGATTGTCGTTGCAACTTTTATCTCAAGGGCCGGGCCACAGCCCGGCCCTCAATCTGAGCTACCTCACCACCACCAGCTTCTCCCTCCCCTCATTTCCTTCCGGTCACCTTGATGACTTTTTTTGGTTTAATCTTCAGGCCTTTTAGGACAATGAAATATATTCCATTGGGT
>Ga0180300_10000945_pt1 | contig 13232 bp, 12 predicted proteins | sample GuaBasSediGuay15_FD_121798 | JGI IMG/M metagenome (GOLD analysis project Ga0180300, IMG submission 121798) | Subseafloor sediment microbial communities from Guaymas Basin, Gulf of California, Mexico - Guay15, Core 4569-2, 21-24 cm | ecosystem: Environmental > Aquatic > Marine > Hydrothermal... | reverse complement strand
CCGATGGTCCGGATCCGGACCATCGGATCCTTGTGGGTAAGCCCACCGATCAGGACCTCCTCTTTCCCCCTCCCCATCCGGAATAAGGCCTCGGCCGCAATGAGATCGAGCGGCCAGATCCCCTCATCGACGATCTCCCCAAGGAACTGGATACTGCTGGTATCCCTTATGATCCCGAGCCCTCTTATCGCCTCCTCCCAGATGGTGGGATCCTTTACCGCCATCTCCTTCTTTAACTGCTCACTCGCCCACCGATCGCCCAGGAGTCCAAGCCCGATCGCTGCCGCAATCCTCACCTCCGGCTCCTTCCTCCTCCGCAGCCTTTTAAGATATGGGATCGCACGCTTCAACTTCATCCTGCCACAGTAGTGGCAGGCAGCAACGATGATCGGGACCGATTTACCGCTGAGCATCTTCACAATCCCGGGCTCAACGATCCCGATTCTGGCCATCGCCTCGATCACCAGCCTCCGCACCAAGGGCGATCGGTGCTCGAGCAACGGTCTCAGGTATCGGCCATTGATGGTGTCCGGAATCCGGGCAAACTTGTTGACCGCAATCGCCACCAGCTCGTCATCATCGGAACGGAGGAACTGGATCAGGAGATCCTTGGCCTTACTATCCCCGAGCCTGGTCAGGGCACCGGCAGCATTCACCCGCACCTTCTCTGACTCATCCTTGAGACCCTCCTCGAGGACCGACCTCGCCTTAACCTTGGGATCGACCCGACAGGCGAGGATGGTAAGAATAATGATCACAACCTTTCTCATATCAACCTCTCCCGCCAGATCATCTGGTCCGGCTCCGGTCCGACCGAGATCCCGACGATCCTGACTCCAATCAGATCCTCAACCATGGCAACATACTCCTGGGCCTCCCTCGGGAGCTGATCAAACCCCTTAACCCCTGCAATCTCTCCCTCCCAGCCGGGAAGACTCCGATACTCAGGGACGAGATCATCCCGGGTCGGATCGAACTCCTCGGTCGGTCCGGAATCGGTCTGATAACCGGTCCCGATCTTTATCTCCTTAAGTCCGGAGAGAACATCGAGCTTGGTGAGGATGATCGCATCGATCCCGTTGATGATGGCTGCAAACCTGAGGGCGGGAATATCGAGCCAGCCTATGCGGCGGGGCCTTCCAGTGGTGGAACCATACTCATTACCCTTCTTCCGGAGGATCTCACCCAGCTCGCCTTCGATCTCGGTCGGAAATGGTCCCAGACCGACCCTCGTCGTATAGGCCTTGACAATCCCGATCTTGAGAAGCCGATTCGGTATCATCCCGATACTGGCCCCGATACCACCGACGATCGGGTGGGAGGAAGTAACATAGGGATAGGTTCCGAAACTGATATCAAGTAGCGTTCCCTGGGCACTCTCAAATAGGATCCGCCGATTCTGGAAACCTTTCAGGAAATAGGGATCGCTGACCGCCAAGGGTCTTAATCTCCGGCCAAACTCCATATACTCTTTTAAGATTCTTCGATCATCGAGCGGCTCACCACCATAAAGCTCAATCAGGAGGAAGTTCTTGTGGCTAATCAGATAGCGGAGCCGATCGGTATCCTCAGCGATAAGATCACCAATCCTGATCCCGATCCGGGCGAACTTATCCTCATAGCACATCCCAACCCCACGCCGGGTTGTGCCCAAGGGTTTTGCCTTACCATCCTCCCTCATCCCATCGATGGCAATATGGTGGGGGAGAATGACATGGGCAAATTTACTCACCCATACCCGATCCCGGGTGTCGATCCCGATCCCCTTCAGCGCCTCAAGTTCCTCAAACAGCCTCCGCGGATCGACCACACAGCCAGAGGCGATCAGGTTCTGGACCTCGGGGTGGAGGACACCTGAGGGGAGCTGGTGGAAGATGATCTTCCGATCACCCCGATGGACGGTATGGCCGGCATTGGGACCCCCCTGATAGCGGACGACGAGATCGAAACCCGGAGCAAGGATGTCGATTATCTTCCCCTTCCCCTCATCACCCCACTGGAGGCCAACGATCACAACCTTATGATCACCGCTTACCTTTCCGTCCATAACCGAGCTCCTGACGATATTTGGTCACTGTTCGACGGGAGATGACAAAACCCTCCTCAGAAAGGATCCGGGCGATCTCGGCATCGGAGAGCGGCCTCTTCCGATCCTCCTGACGGAGGAGCTCCTCGATCCGCTTCAGTATTCGACTCCGCTTCTCATCCACCTGACCGGAGATGAAAAACTTCTTTAAGGGCATGATCCCCCGGGGTGATTCGAGATACTTACCCGATACCGCCCGGCTGATGGTGGAGACGCTCAGGTTAAGATTCTCGGCGACATATCTCATGGTCAGGGGCTTGATGAAATCCTCCCCCTTGAGAAAATACTCCTTCTGGGTCTCGACCAGAAGCTGGGCCAAGCGATTGAGGGTCTGATTCCTCTCGGCGATTGCAACCAGCAGATTTTTTGCCGCCCGGAGTTTCTCCCGGGCAAACCTCACCTCTTCCTTGGTGAAGGCATTGGGCGCTTTGATGATGTCGATTAGCTCACGGCGGAGCCTCACTCTCGGGATCGGATCATCATTGTGAAATCCGATCAGGTCATCACCATGCCAGGTGACGATGATATCCGGGATCACATACTGGGGGAGATCCTTGGAATATTTAAGCCCTGGTTTGGGATGATATTTGGAGAGCTTCTTCAGGATCTCAGGATCGACCTCCTCTCCGGAGAGGCTGTTCAGGGCCTGATACTCTGGTGAGTCTGGACCATAACCATCGGCCTCGAGCTGGGCCTTGAGGGCCTCGATTGAGTTGTAAGAGAAACAGCCCACCGGATCGAGCTGCTTCAACCTCGCCCGAATCTCGGCCACCAATCTGGTCTCGACTCCGAGTTTGGCGGCAAGCTCCTCCTCAGGGGTATGGAGCATGCCCTCATGATCGAGATCGTATAAGAGGGCCAGAGCGATCCTCAACTCCTCACCCCTGAACCTTGCCCTAATCTGCCGATCTAAGTGGCTGAAGATATTCTCCGGTGGAGCGGGGACATTCTCGAAGATGTTGGTCTCCTCCTCCCTGCTCTCGGGAAGATAGAGATCGAGCTCGCCAAAGATATCCTCGATCTCCTCTCCGGTCTCCTCTTCACTCTCGGCCTCGATCTCCTCCAAGGCGGGATTGGTCTGGATCTCCTGCTTGAGTGTCTGGACCAGATCGAGGATTGGTAGCTGGAGGACGGTAAGATAGTGGATCAGCCTCGGGGTAAGGATGAGCTGGAGTTCACCCTTCAGTTCGCTTCTCATATCCGGAACTTCTCACCGAGATAGAGCTCCCTGGCCCTGGGATCAGATATCAGCTCCTTGGCGGTGCCGGAGATGAGGACCTTCGAGTCATAGATGATGTAGGCCCGATCGGTGATCTCTAAGGTCTCCCGGACATTGTGGTCGGAGATGAGGATCCCGAGTCCTTCCTGACTGAGCGACTTGATTATCTCCTGGAGATCGGCACGGGCGATGGGGTCGATTCCGGTGAATGGCTCATCGAGAAGGAGATACTTGGGTGAGGTGGCAAGGGCCCGGGCAATCTCAACCCGCCGCCTCTCACCGCCGGAGAGGGTGTAGCCGATCCGATCCTGGAGATGTTCGATCTTCAGCTTCTTGAGATAACTGAGGGCAAGATCATCGATCTTCTCTTTCGGTTTGCCCAGTAGTTCCAGAATCGCCTTCAGATTCTCAAAGACGGTGAGCTTGCGAAAGATTGATGGCTCCTGGGCAAGGAAGTTTATCCCGAGAGTGGCCCGTTTCCAGATCGGATAGCTGGTGATGTCCTCACCATCGAGGGTGATCCGACCAGAACTGACCGGGATGAGACCCATCACCATGTAGAAGGTTGTCGTCTTACCAGCGCCATTCGGACCGAGGAGACCGACGATCTCCCCCGGTCCCACCTCAATATCGATCTTATCAACCACGCACCGCTTACCATAGTATTTGGTCAACCCCTCAGTCTTCAACATTACGCCAGGTCGTTACCCCCCACGGGTTTCCCTCGGCCTCAGCCTTAATGATCGAGCCATGAGAGAAGAAGAGCCTGAGCTTCCCACAGTTGAGCCGATCGATCCGATCCCCATCCTCCCGTTTCACCTTCGCATTGGTAATCACCATCGATTCGATCTCACGATCCCCGATCCAGAAGGAACCCGAATCTCCAGTCACCCTATCGGTAGTCGTTGCAATCTCAAGGTTGAAGAGTCTCCCCCGCTCATCACGATTATAGTAACGGAGGAGATCACACCGGATGGAAAGATCCTGATCCCTGATCCGGACCGAGTCGACCAGCCGGAGTTCATCGCCACTCCGGTAGTAGAGGATCGTTTCTGCCTCGGCCACGATCGGACCGGCAGTATCACGAAGGATCTCTAAGGTTGGATTACCAACCGTCCTGCCGATACCGGAATTTAGGTTATAGACAAACTCCCGACCGTAGAGGAGAAGATCGTTAACGGTATCGGAGATGACCACCGAATCATAGCCATGGATCTGATCGAGGTCAGGATCGTAACGCAGGCTCTCCGATTGGACGGTGAGGGAGCTCTCCTTAAGGGTCGAATGATAAAAAACCCCTACCCCGGTGTTGATCTGATAATAGAGGCTCTCCGCAGTAATCGTTGTTGTTGACTCTTCAAGCTGGACATGATTGTAAAGCCGGGCGATCTCATCTCCGATGATCGTGGCCTGATCGCAGGTGATCCTGAGCCCCTCCCGTTGAAAGGTGACATCGCCAATCAATCGAACGATCCTCTTCCCCTCTTCACTCACAATCTCCACCTTCTCCGAGGCGGTAAAGGGGAGAAGCAATGGCAGGATGATGATCATCGCTCCGGCTCCAGAGGTGTCATTCCCTTAATTTTACCCCCGATCTCGATTCGGGTCAAATCCGGAGTGGTCACCAGACCTATCCCCGAGATTTCGGTCCCATCCGGTCGCCGGATCCAGACCGGGCTCCCTGTCCGGATCAGTGTCGACTCGTTCTTAAAGAAGAGCGAGTCGGTGTGGAGAGAGGAACTATCGATGGTCACCGCCTCAACCCCACCGCAGGCGACCATATCATGAGTCTTATTATCCAGCCTCCCCTCGGGAGCAACAATTGTTGCGGTTGTCTCCCCTTTCTCGCTGAAGAACAATAGCCTCAGGTTGTGAACCAGAATATACTTATCATAGACATAAGCCGAGTCTCCGTAGAGAATCCAGCTCTTCCTTCCCTCTCTGGTCTCGATCATCTTAAAGTCATGGATCAACTGTTTGTAGGGGAGCTGCCCGCCTTTCTCCCCGCCCTCCTGGGTGCAGGCGAGAAAAAGGCTAATTATGAGCAAGATAGAACCACGCATAGTGTTCCGGATAGGACCTGACAAGCTGATGGAAATCAACCCCGCTCAGGAGATAAATCCGGTTGCGGTGCGGAACGACCGCACCCTTTTTCACTTCCACCCCGAAGAGGGTGGCCAGCCGCCGAGCATTCTCCCATCTTGAGGTGAGCGAGTCACCATCAACCATCATCCCGATCATACCACCCGATCTTAGAAAATCCCGGATCTTGAGAAGTTCATCCGGATAGAATGTCTCAACCCCGAGTCGTCTGCGGAAATTCCTCAACCAGTGATGGAGGTCACCATCATATCTCCGGGCAATGACCCCGAAACGGACCTTCTGGGCCAGGGCATTGCCAATCAGTTCCCAGGGTCCGAAGTGGACGGAGACTCCGATGGTTCCGGCAAAATCACCGCCGTTTACCACCACCGGCCGGGGTCGACTCATCAGTGCCAGATTGCGACCGAACCGATAGGCGATCCTCAAACCCAGTCGAGCCGGAAGGCCGGAATACTTCAGCCTCCTTATCATTATCCGTCGCCGATGGGTTAGGAGATAATAGAGGGAGATGGTAAGGCCAACTGCGAAGCTGACCGCAAGGAAATCTGGTAGCCGGACCAGAAGCTCAAGAATGAGCCTTACCAGGATGACCCTTGGCCTTTTCAATCGCATTCTTAACAAAATGGAAGAAGATCGGATGGGGTCTTAAGGGGCGGGATTTGAACTCAGGATGAAACTGGGTGCCGATGAAGAAGGGATGATCCTTCAGCTCGATAATCTCGACCAGATTCCGATCCGGATTGATCCCGGAGAAGACCATGCCCGCCTGGGCCAGGGTATCCCGATACTCATTATTCACCTCATACCGGTGGCGGTGGCGTTCATGGATCAACTCCTGACCATAACATCGCCAGGCCAGACTGCCAGGGGTGATCCGGCAGGGCCAGGCCCCGAGTCTCATCGTCCCACCATAACGCTTCAGATCTCGCTGTTCCGGCATGAAATCGATGACCGGATACCGGGTCTCGGGATCGAACTCGGCTGAGTTGGCATCCTCAAGACCACAGACATGGCGGGCAAATTCGATCACCGCACACTGGAGGCCGAGACAGATGCCAAAGAAAGGGATCTGTTTTCTGCGGGCATACTCGATGACCGCAATCTTCCCCTCGATACCCCTCACACCAAAACCGCCCGGGACCAGGATGCCGCTCGATCCCTTCAGATCCTGATCGAGATCGGTGATCTCATCGGTCTCGATCCAGTTGATCTTAAGCCTAACCCCATTGGCGGTGGCGGCATGGTGGAGGGCCTCGATGATGCTCTTATAGGCATCCCTCAGATTGACATACTTGCCACAGACCGCAATATTCACCTCCTCCTTGGCATTATTGGCCCGCTCGACAAATCTCCGCCACTCACTCAGATCCGGATCGTGGCACTCGATCTTGAGCCTACGGACAATAAGATCGTCAAGATGCTGCTCATGGAAGACGAGCGGAATCTCATAGATATTATCGACATCGACCGCATCAATAACCTGCTCATAAGGGACATTACAGAAGAGCGAGATCTTCTCCTTGGCTGATCGGGGAAGCCGGGATTCAGAACGGCAGAGGATAAAATCGGGCTGGATCCCGATCGCCCTCAGTTCCCGGACCGAGTGCTGGGTCGGCTTGGTCTTAAACTCCCGGGCTGCCTTGATATAAGGGATCAGTGTGAGATGAACATAGATCACATTCTCCCGGCCCGCCTCAAGACCGAACTGGCGAATCGCCTCCAGAAAAGGAAGCCCCTCAATATCTCCCACCGTCCCCCCGATCTCGGTGATCACGACATCAACCCCATCACGATTGGCCAGCCGCCAGACCCTCTCTTTGATCTCATCGGTAATATGGGGAACGACCTGGACCGTCTTACCCAGATAGTCTCCCCGCCGTTCCTTCTCAATAACTGCATTATAGATCTGACCGGCGGTAAGGTTGTTGTCCTGAGACAAAGAGACATCGATGAATCGTTCATAATGGCCAAGATCAAGATCGGTCTCCGCACCATCATCGGTAACGAACACCTCCCCATGCTGGAAAGGACTCATCGTTCCTGGATCGACATTAATATAGGGATCGAACTTCTGTAGGGTCACCTTGAGACCGCGCGATTTGAGGAGGAGCCCGATCGAAGCGGTTGCGATACCCTTACCCAGTGAGGAGAGTACTCCGCCGGTTACGAATATGAATTTGACCTGCTTCACGTGATTTATAATAATCAGCAGATGGTAGAAGTCAAGCTTACTCTTCTCCACATTGACAGAGGTGATACCGATCAATATACTAAGCCATGCCAAAGGGGCTGGTGATTATCCCCACCTATAATGAAGTGGAGAATATCGCTCAGGTAATTAAGCTCACCCTTGATCTCCCGGAGCAATTTGATATCCTGGTGGTCGATGACAACTCAACCGATGGCACCAGGGAGATCTTAGAACAGATGAGTGCTGAGAACCCCAGGATCCACACGATCTTCCGAAGCAAAAAACTCGGGCTGGGAACCGCCTATATTGTCGGATTTAAATATGCTTTTAAGCACAATTTCCAATATGTCTTTGAGATGGATGCCGATCTCTCCCACGATCCCAAGGATCTTACCCGCTTCGTTTCCGCTTTAAAAGAGCACGACTTCGTGGTTGGATCGAGGTATGTAAAAGGGGTGAGCGTCATCAACTGGCCAATGTCCCGGCTTCTCCTCTCCTATTTTGCCAACCTCTATGCCCGGTTCGTGACCGGGGTTCCAATTAAGGATCTAACTTCTGGCTTTGTCGGCTATCGGACCGAGATTCTTAAAAAGATCGATCTCGATAGGATAAAGACCGATGGCTACGGATTTCAGATTGAGATCAAATATAAGCTTTACCGTCAGGGCTTCCGTTTTTCAGAGATACCGATAATCTTCATCGAACGGAGATCCGGCCATTCTAAGATGAGCAAAGGGATCATCTGGCAGGCCTTCTGGTTAGTCTGGAAACTGGGTATCTTTGGAATCTTCTCGAAATGATTGAGGCGGTTGTGATCAATTATAACAGTGGCGAGTTGATTCTCAGGTGCTTAGAATCACTTACCCGCTATGGTATCCCATATCTCCTCATCGATAACAATTCCACCGATGGTAGTCTTGAGTCCATCAAGAGGAAATTTCCTGCTTCTCGGATTATTGAGAATCGGAAGAATCTCGGCTTTGCCAGGGCGGTAAATCAAGGGGTGAGGGCCAGCAAGGCACCATATATCCTCCTGATCAATCCTGACGCCGAACTAATCAGCGGAGTGGAATCGATTATCAGTTTTCTGAATGGTCACCAGAAGGCAGCGGTTGTGGGTGGATTGGTCCTTAACCCGGATCGGACCCGACAGCCATCCTGCCGGGGGATTCCGACCCTCTGGAATTTCCCCTTCGGGCGAACCTCAACCCTCACCAGACTCTTCCCCCAGAACCCCCTCTCTCGGAGCATGCTCCTTCCCGATTTTGATTATCGTTCCCTACAGAAGGTTCCGGCGGTATGTGGTTCATTCATGTTTATCCGCAGGAGTGTCTTCGAGGCCCTCGGGGGTATGGACGAATCATTTTTTCTCTATGTTGAAGACATCGATCTCTGTAAAAGGGTGTGGGAGGCTGGTTATGAAGTCTGGTTTCACCCTGGCTCCTCATGCATCCATTATCTTGGGGAGTCTCATCGGAACAACATTATCCGCTCCCGCATCCATCACATCCGGAGCATGCTCTATTTCTTGAAGAAGCATTATCACCCCGATCAGCTCCTCTCCACCCTTCTCTATCTCGGCGCCGGACTCTCAACGATCTACTTCATGGGGTGGTTCCCATTAAAAAGGAAGGTGAGATGGTAATCTTGGGTTTGTTTTTGACTATAAAATCGATCACCATGTTCACCAACACAAATTTCATCTACGATCTGGCCGTCTTTGGTAAGGAGTTCGCCCTGGCAACATCCGGTGGGCTCGCGATTTATGATCAGACTGAGAAGAGCTTTACCGTCCTCAACAATGGTGATGGACTACCAACCAATATCTGTTATTCGGTGGCAGTTACCCCCGATACCACCATCTGGTTGGGAACAAGAAAAGGGCTATCCCGAATCGATGAGGAAGGGATCGAAAATTATCCCTTACCGGCGATCGTCTCAGCCGATATCCGGGCCATCGTCCCCTGGGGTGATACCATCTTCCTCGGCTCCAGCAATGGGTTCCTCATTCTCGATACCAAAGGGACAGAAACCTTCGACGATGATGAGCTCACCATCATAACCCGAATTAACCACCTCGTCTCCGATCTGGTGCTTACACTTCATATCGATACGATGATCTGGGTAGGGACCGATCAGGGGATAAGCCGATTCCACCACGACCTCTCCTATGACACCTCATTCACGGTAGATGATGGACTGCCGTCGGGTCGAATTCTATCTCTCTTTGGTTCTGATTCGATCCTTGTCGGTACCGATAGTGGTCTGGCCGTAATCCGAAACGATAGCATTCGCCTCCTCTTTACTGGCGAGGAGATTTATGATCTTCTCCCCCGTGCCGACACCATCTTCTTCGCCTCCAATAAAGGCTTCGGCATCTATTATCACGGTGGTTACTGGCACCGGAATGATTCCTTATCAACTAAGGAGGTTAGAAGATTGGCATATATTGAGGGGAAGTGGTGGATCGGTCTTGGGAATGGTAAATCCCATCACCTCTGGGGCGAGGGGATTGCCTATTATGAGAGATATTGGCATCAGATCAAAAATCCCGGACCGAACTCGAACTGGATCTCGGATATCGAGATTGACGATGAAGGGACGGTCTACCTCAGCCACGGTTATCGGGACTGGATTTACTGCTGCGGTGCCAGTGCCCTCACCGCTGATAGCTCATGGCTTGACCTCAACACCCTCCTCCCCGACACCATCGGTCCCTTCCATATGACCCACCGGCTGGCCAAGGATCGGGTGGGAAAGATCTGGTTCATTCAAAACTGGGAAGGTGGCCTCATCTACTATGATCCCAGGGACAAAAAATGGGGCATCTTCGATTCTCTTAAGGCAGGGGTTCCAATTCGGGGAGCCTGGGATGCAGAATTTGATCGCGACAACAACATGATCGTCTCGATCGCTGAACCACAGGGCCTCGCATCGGCCTTGGTCGACTCCAGCTTCTCCAAGGTCACCTATCTCCCCGGAACCGATGATTTTGTCGTCGAAATCGAGGTCGATACCGGTCGTTACTGGATTGCTTACAATTTTGAAGGACTGGAGCTGATCAAACACAACGAGACCCCCTTCGAACTATCCGATGATCGGGTCTATTATCTAACCAAAAGCGAAGGCCTCCTTTCGGTTAATGGCCGTGACATCCTCACGGATGGCAAGGGCGGACTCTACTACCTCTGTAGTGATGGGCTGGTTTATGTGACCGAAAATAATGGGGTATTTGACTTCACCAACTATGATCACACCAACTCCCCTCTGGTAGAAGGTTCACATCTCTACGCCCTCACCATGGACTCCCTCAAAAGGATCTGGATCCTCTCCGATGTTGCCATCTATTGTCTCGATCCGGATCTCAACCGTTGGGATATTTTCTATTTCTCCGACCTCGGTCTTGATCTCGAGTTCCGCCCGATTGAGGAGTTTCAAAATCATGGCTTCTACTTCGACTATACCAGGGGGGTTATCTGGTTCGGCAGTATGAATGGCCTTATCAAGGCCACAGTTTCTGAGACGAGCAAGACCACCCTTGATAGGGTCATCGTCTATCCCAATCCCGACACCACCGGCCTAATCACGATCAAGAATCTTCCCGATAATGCTGCAGTGACAATCTTCTCCCTTTCCGGGCGTAAATTATTTGAGACGGATCGGATCGACCAGGTCTATAAGGCGGTGCGCTGGAAGTGGTGTGATGATGATCGGGTCCGAAGCGGTATCTATCTTGCCCTGATCAAAACCGATTCCGCTAAGAGAACAATCAAATTTGCCCTGATCCGCTGATGCACGAGTTGGCCATCACGGAATCGATCCTTGAGATCGTGCTGAAGGAGGCAAATCGGAATAGAGGAAAGCGGGTGAGGGAGATCGGCATCGTCTTAGGCCGGATGAGCAGTTTTGTTCCCGAATGTATTGAATACTACTTCGATTTCCTAAGTCGGGGGACAATAGCCGAAGGGGCCAAACTGAAGTTTACCCTCATTTCTCCGGTTATTGTCTGCCGCCACTGTGATCAGGAGATCGAGATTGAAGACCCCTTTATGGTCTGTCCGATCTGTGGCAATACCGATACCAAGCTCATCTCAGGTCGTGAGTGTTATGTTGAATATATCGAGGTGGAGGATGAAACGGATCAAGATTGACGAGGCCATCCTCAGTGCCAACGACCTGATCGCTCGGGAGAATCGGGCGATCTTTGACCGCCATCGGGCCTTGGTTCTGAATATTATCTCCGCCCCAGGGGCTGGAAAGACATCCCTCATCCGATCGACGATCGAGAAACTCTCCGATCTCAGGATCGTGGTTATCGAAGGGGATATTACCGGGAGTCTCGATGCCCAAAGGCTCGAGGACATCACCCCCCATATCCTCCAGATCAATACCGGCAGTGCCTGCCACCTCGATGCCCGGATGATCCGGTCCGCCCTCGACTATCTCCCCCCCGGTCCAATCGATCTCATCCTGATTGAGAATGTCGGAAACCTCGTCTGTCCCGCCGAGTTTAGGGTCGGTGAGGATCACAAGATCGCCCTCATCTCAACCGCCGAAGGAGATGACAAGCCACTAAAATATCCACTCCTTTTCCAGCTCGCTTCCCTCCTCCTCATCAACAAAATCGATCTTCTTCCCCACACCGACTTCAGTATCGATCGGGCAATCAGATGGGCCGGACAGATAAACCCCAAGATCGAGACGATCACCCTTTCCTGCAAGACCGGTGAAGGGCTGGAGAGATGGATCGAGTGGATCTCCCGGCATCTGAATGCTAAGGGTTAGAATAAGAGGGATCGTTCAGGGGGTCGGATTCCGACCTTTTGTCTTCCGGCTCGCCCAGGAGCTTGGACTTAAGGGTTATGTGCTCAACTCCGCCTCAGGGGTTGAGATCGAGGTTGAAGGGAGGGATGGCTCCCTTTCCGAGTTCCTCCACCGTCTTCGGGCCGAACTCCCTCCCATCGCCCGGATCGATGAACTGAAAACTACCGAACTACCGGATAAGGGCTATGAGAATTTTACCATTCGAGAGAGCAGCGGGGAAGGTGGGGGTGGATTGATCTCACCCGATCTTGCCACCTGCTCCGACTGTCTTGATGAGCTTAGGAATCCCGACGACCGCCGTCACCACTATCCCTTTATCAACTGCACCAACTGTGGACCTCGATATAGCATCATCATCAAAACCCCTTACGACCGGATCAATACCACGATGAGGATCTTCAAGATGTGTCCCGACTGTGATCGGGAATATCATAATCCCAACGATCGCCGTTTCCATGCCCAACCCAATGCCTGCCCCAGGTGCGGTCCGGAACTCATCTTTCTGGATAGGAGTATGCAACCGGTCGATGGTGATCCGATTCTACTCACCCAGACCCATCTTAAGGCGGGAAAGATTGTCGGCATCAAAGGGATTGGGGGATTCCATATTGCAGTCGATCCCAGAGTCGATGGGGCGGTTGCTGAATTAAGAAGAAGGAAGAATCGCCCCCATAAGCCATTTGCGGTTATGGTGCGGAAGGAGAACCTGAGCGAACTTGTGGAACCGGAATCGATGGAGCTATTGTCTTCGGTCCAGGCCCCGATCCTGCTCCTGAGGAAGAATCACCCCTCCCCCATCTCCCCCTTGG
>Ga0180300_10000944_pt1 | contig 13235 bp, 25 predicted proteins | sample GuaBasSediGuay15_FD_121798 | JGI IMG/M metagenome (GOLD analysis project Ga0180300, IMG submission 121798) | Subseafloor sediment microbial communities from Guaymas Basin, Gulf of California, Mexico - Guay15, Core 4569-2, 21-24 cm | ecosystem: Environmental > Aquatic > Marine > Hydrothermal... | reverse complement strand
CTCCTAATCTAATGTTGGTTCAGCTACAAGCCAAACCCAAGGGGCATAACGGCTTATGAAAACAACTTTATATATTCCATGATAGTGGGTTTTTGCATACCACACTATGATTATAGTATAGGTTATGAATATGCCCAAGGCAATTAACAGATAGTGATACCATTTTAGATTTTTAAGATTCATATTTTCGGTTTTGCCCCCTTTACCATTTCTTCAAGCATCCCAAGTGGGGTTTGTTGCATTTTTGCCTCTAAGGCTTTTATCCTACTTTCATGGTCTCTTAGAAGACCGTTAGCCCTACTTTTGAAATCTACAAGGGTATTGTCAAGGTCTGCAAGTTTGCCCTCTGCAAGATTTAAATCGTTTTTCAACCTTTGCACTTGTGCATTTAATGGGTCTATTAACTCAGTTTGGATTCTTGTTTTTGTTGTTGAAATAAGATTTTCAAGCTCTGTTTTTGCATCTTCAACCCATCCTAAAACTGTATTGTTTATCTGATTTCCTTTGTCTGCACCATAGTTATAGGCACTTTGATAGACATTATCGTAAGCCCATTGCACTATGCCTACAAGGGCATCCTCAATTAAGCTTAAAGGCCAAAAGTCTAAAACCCATGTTGCCCTTATTCCTTCAGCAATGCTTTCATATTTTAAATATGTTGAATATTCGTTTAGGTAGCCCATTAGTTTGCCTATGGGAGTGTCTCCCTTTCTGGGCTCTGGGTCTTTATGTTCTATCTCGGTCATGGTTTACACCATAAAAAAAGGGGGGGTTGGGGCTCATTTCTTAGCCTTCTCATAAGCTGTTCTCATATCAAAACCGAAAAGAGCACCGTAAAGAGTGAAAAGGGCTATGAGAGTTTGACCGTCTCCTTCAAGCCATAATTTCAAGCCCGTGATTAAGGTTGCACAAACTGCAACTATTTCTTTCAAGTATCCCATAAATGACACTCTCCTTTTAGAATAGTATCATGCCTAAGAATATGACCGCAACACCGATAATTAGAGACCATTTAGCCCCTAAGAATTTGAACCATATTATAGCTATTCCGACAATGAAGGCTATTAGTTCTCCAATGGTTAGGCTGTGTTCGCCCCATATTTTCTTATACGCATAGGTTTTCATGGTTTCAAGGCTCATTTTTCCACTCTCCTATAGCACATATCTTTCAAGGACTCTGAGACCTGCATTAGTTCCTGCTGAAGGGATGTTTGGTTTAGAGTAGAGGCTTGCGAATTCGTGAGCGGGAAAACCATCTTTCCATTCCAAAAATGCATAACCCGTGTCTAAAGTGTCAATTCCTATTTCTGCCCCGTTTTCTGCTCTGAGCAAGGTAACGGGCACATCGCAAATTGTTACTTCTCCCTCGGGTTTTCTGCCTAACAGCTTGATTTTGTTGAATATGGTGTTACTTAATGTTCCGTTGTCATCCATGACATAGAGGTAGCCGTAAATCTTGTAGGCTCTCTCGTGTTGATAGAGTTGTTCTCCCGTGTTTGTGCCATATTTTTTCCATTTAAGATATTTTTCAACAAGCACTTTCCAGTTGGATAGGTCTTGTCCTTCATAAGCTGATTCGACAACAACAATGTCAATATAATGTTTGTTGCCCGATGCGGGGGCATTATCTGTTATCTTTAAGACAAGGCTTGTGAAAATCCATGCTGGTAGGGGCATGGCATCGGGTATTTTTGGGTCTGTAAAAAAGATTTCATATAAGCCCGTTGCGGGTTTTCGCTTGTTGATTTTCATTATTTGTTTGCACATGCCCGCAGTCATGTCCTTGAGATATTTGTTGCCATTGGCTATTAGCTGGATGTTTGTTAAGTCATCTGCAAGTTCTGAGGGGTCATAGGTGTCGGCGTTGCTCTCATAAACTGTTATTATTATTTCGTGTATGAAGTGGTCTCGGGGCAAGTCTATCTCGAAAGTTTCGGCTGTAGCGGCTGAGGTTGAAGACACTCTTTTAGCAAGTCTTTGCCATGCTTTTGTGGGCTTGAGCCCCGCTTTTTGCTGGGTGCTTAGCATTGCCATTTTCGGTTTCACGTCTCCTTAGAGGTCATATAGAATATGCTTAGAGGCATATTTATAATGCTATGGTATGCGTTTGATTTTTGCTTTTATTCCATGTTGTGTTAAATATTGCAAAAACAGTAAGGGTTTTGTATGCGGGTCTTTAAGTTTCAAGCCTTTTATTTTCCATTTTTTAAAGTATCGTTTGTATGGGAATTTTTCATATTCATAGTTCATTATATCCATTGTTGCAAGGAGAAAATAGGCTAACCATCCTCTATAATGCCCGTCTGTTTCTGCAATGAAAATTATGGCTTTTTCTAAAGCGTCTAAGAATCTTGGGAAATTTCCATCTTGATAAAACCTTTTAGGATGCCCAGCTAAGTTTTTCTTTACCTCTTTGAAAATTCTATGCACAATTTGGCTTATAGGTTGTTTTTCTTCTATTGGTGGAATTAACTGTATTATTTGAGGAGTTATAGCATTGATTATTGTTTTGGTTTGATGTAGGATTAAGTCTTCAGTTTTCATAGACTTTCACGGGCTTGCAGATTATAGGCTCACTTCCTACTTGATAATAGATGAACCAATGTTTAGGCAGGGTCTTAGACATCAAAATAATTTCTTTGGGTATGAATTGGCTATACCATTCAACATCTTGCGGTAAGAAGGTTCTAAAGATAAAGTGGTGCTGGGCATTGGCTATTAGGTTGTTGTGCACTTCTGCAACTCGTCTTGTTGTAAACCATATTGATATGTTTCTATTGCCCCCTAAATCAACAAGGTCTCCCAGTTCTGGGGGTATGGTGTGCTTGCTACAGAATTTGCCTATCTCATCCACTATGAAAACTTGATTTCCTTCTTTCCATACTTGTTTGCAAGTCTTAATAAACATGGGCTCTGAAAGGCTGTATCGGGGCTTGATAATTTTCTGTCGGTCTGGGTATCTGGGTTTGAAATTGCCTATTGCCCCCAGAGTGTCGAAAGCTGTATAGTTGTTTTCAAGGTAGTGCATAAGCCATTTTAATAGTGTGGTTTTGCCTTCTTGTCTCATTCCGACAATGCATACACATTCTTTTAAGGGGTTTAAGATTTGAATACTTGTTTGATAGTAGGGCATGGTTCTTTTCTCCTTTTGCGTTTGTAAAATCTGGGTTTTGTGCGTAATCTAAGTTTATGTATTGGACAATAGGGTATGCCTTTAATCATCAAAGCGTCTTCATGTTTTACCCAATGGTTGCCTTTTGTGCACCAATAATAAAGGTCATACCAATAGAAAAGGCTCATTAGCGTCTCCTTGCTTCAAGTCTTATGGCTTTGAGCCAGCATCGGGGCTTGTCTTTGTGAGGGCAAACGAATTCTTTGTTGCAGAAGACGGGTTTGCCCGCAACAACTTCTCCTTTATGGGGTTTGTTGTCTCTTAAGGTTATGACTACTTGGTCATTGTAATAGGGACACCATGTTTCTATATCAACTTCATAGTAGGGCACGGTCATTCAGTTTTCAACTCCTTAAAAAATGAGAGAGGGAGAGAGAGGGAGAGCCTAAGAGAGTTTAGTTTGAGGTCTCTCTTTTAGGGTTTTGAAGATTTCGGGGCACATTGCGGGGTTGATTTCAAAGATACCATGATGTTTGTGTTTAATATATTCAAAGGTTATGAGGGCTCTTATCCAACGGTCTATGGCTCTTTCGTCTATGATGTTTCGAGTTTTCATTATAGCCTTTTCAAGGTCTTTGCGGGTTACTTGATAAACGTAGCCTTCTTTTAGTAGTTCTTTGATTATTTTTTCGCATACTGCTTGTGCGTTCATTAGACACACCATAAAATTACACATTAGAATCCTTCTTTTGTGGTCTTTCAAAGAGTAGGGCTATGTATTCTTTGATATTGCCTTGTTTGTCTTTGAGTTTTAGGGCTTTGACTTCAAACTTTGGGATTATTTCCATTAACAGTTGAATCTTTGGTATTATCTCTAAGAGCTCTGAAGGAATGAAGGGTAAGCCTATTCTTTCAATCTCTTTTACTGCAAGGTCTTTGAAACTCATTTTTCAGCTACCTCTATGATTTTAGCTAAAATTACTCTCTCATCCATTGTCAAGTCTGAGTTTTTCCTTCTTTCAAATTCCTCTCTTGCTTCTTTTTCAGTTTCAAAGTATTCAATGAGTTCAACATCACAGTAAATTTCGTTAAAAACTATGTATCGTTCACTCAATTTTATCCACTCCTCATTAAGTTTTTGAAGAATCCGACTTGTTCAGCTTTGGGTAGTTCTTTGGGTTTTGGTTCTTGTGGTTTTTCTTCTTGCGGGGTCTCTGTGCTCTCTCTCTCCCTCTCTCTCTCATTTTTTGGTTTTGGGGGTTCTATGATTTTTTCTTGTTTTTGTTTGCGTTTTTCCATCCAGTAGCCTACGATTCTGGGGGCTATGATTACTATGGTTGTGAAGGATGCCCATATCATTGGGTTGGTTGCCATTTGGGGTGCGTATTGTTGTAAGACGGGTAGCCATGCTTCTGCGAGGGCTTGGGATTCTTGTTTTGTTAGTTTGAAGTCTGGGTATTTGGTTAGGTCTGCGACTTTGGAAAAGAGGATGTCGAGGGTTGTTTGTAGTTTTTCTGTGGTCATGGGAAAAGCTGGATATGAGGGCATTACTGGGGCTTGCGGGGGCATTTCGATTTGTTCAATTGGGATTTCTTCATATGTTTCTTGAGTTATGGGTGTTCCTGTGGGCTGTAGTTCGGGTTCTTCTATTGGGATTTCGGGGGCTTTAGGGATTTTTACTGTGGGTTCTACGGCTTTTTCTATCGGGGTTTCTCCTATGAATTTGCTTACTTTTCGTAGGGCTTTGTAGCCTAAGGCTTTTGAACAGTTGAGTTTTTCAGCTATGTCGGGTATGGCTTGTTTTGCTGTTTCTTTGTCTGGGTATTTGCTTAATTCTTCTATGAATTGCTGTAGTTTTGTTTTTTTCTTTTTGGGTTTTTCTGGGGGTTGTTCTATCATTGGGGCTTGTGGTAGAGCCTCGAAAAGTTCAAGGTCTTCTTCAGTTACTGCCATGTTAATGCTCTCCTATCTCTAAAATTGCAGTTTCATCTACTTGGGAAATGTAGATTTTAATGTATGTCCCAGAGTCCATGAAAATCATCTTTTGCAGAAATTCAAGGATATCAACGTAATGTTCAAATTGAAGTCTTATCATTGTTCTAAATCCTTCAGTTTTTTTAGTGGTTGTATGGGGTTGATGGGGCATATTGCGTTTACAAATTCGTCTATGGTTAGCCTTTGGTTGTCGTTTGAATTGGGGTTTATTAGGTAGCCTGATTCTGTTAGGTGTTCTTTGGCTATTTGAAGTATGATTTTTGTGTAGGCTTTTTTGTTTGGTATGCGGATTTGTTTTACAATGTTGATGTGTTCTTGCAGTTTCATTTTACATTTCTCCTTGTTTCAGTTGCTTTTCTATTTCTGCAATTACTTCTCGGGGGTCTTTCAAAAATGTTGAATAGGGATAAAGAGCTATGCAAAGAGCCATTCTTGATATACCGTTTTGGTCATCGAGTCTGCATTTGCCTTTCCAAAAGTCGCATCTTTTACAATTTTCTTCTATGTATCTTTGTAGGGGGCTTATGAAGGGTTCTTTTGGTGTGCGGTCTATGATGGTTTCGGGGGGGTTGTTGGGGCTTTTAACTTCATTAATTGTCATGGTCATTCATATTCAGCCTCTAAAAGTTCAGCTTCGACATCTTCAGAGGTAATTAAGCCTATGGTATAGCCTTCAATATCGCCGTTTTTCTTCATTTTTTCCAATATGGTTTTTAACATATAGACATTTTCAAGGGGGCTTTTCACATCTGCATCAAATTCTATTATGATAGTTGTTGTCAAAACATCACCTCTCCTTTTGGTTTTGGGAGTTGTGGTAGCGTTGAATGTCGGATAAGTAGGGGTTTGTTGGGGGTGCTTTTTCGCATGGGGTTTTGCAGTTTATGCAAGCTGTAGGTTTAACCCATAGTCCGCTTTGTTTGCAGTAGATTTCTTTGATTTCTTTGGGGGTGTTCTTGCGTTGTTTGTTAAACCATTCCCTTCTTTCCCAGCATTTAACGCAAGCTATTAAGGGAATTTGTAAAGGTTTGCCTTTGGTTCTTTTGGGGTTATCGCAATAGATGCATTGTAAGCCTGTTTTTGGGTCTATGAATTTGTCTTTGCTTGCGTAGTGGCATGGGGGTATCGGGTAGGATGGGGGGCTATTTACTTTTTCAAGAAATTCTTTGCGGGCTTTTAGTGTTTCTTGGGGTAATGAAGGGTCTAAAAGGTTTCTTTTGGTTTCGGGTAAATCGCTTGTGGGTGTTTGGTTACTTGTTTGAAGTGAATCTTTGTTAAGAATCAGTTTCTCAAAGAATTTAACCAATGCTTCACTTTGGCTTAAGCCACTCTTTGAGTCATAACCAATGTAGTTAAGGATTTTTTCTTTGAAAGATTCTGTGGTATAAAGAGCTAAGGTTGTTTTCTTTTCCTTCAATACCAACTCCCAAATCTATTATTAGCTCAGTTAATTTTTAAATTTTTGGGTAACAAAAGAAGCTTTAAAGAGCCCCTTTAAAACGAAAAAAGCAAGGAAATTTAACGGTTTTGCCTATAAACTGTAATTCGTGCCCTTTAAAGATTTTGTAAAAAATGGCAATCCTTTAACATTCCCTTTAACATTAAATTCGGTTTAGGAGAAAATTTACAATTTCTTTTACAATTTTTTTTACATTTTTCCATGCTTTTATGGTAAAGTAAGATAATCCAGAAAAAGCGTTTTTTACATTCCTTTAAGCTTCTTTTTTGAAATAGAGGCTTTTGCTTTGCTATTTTGCCTATCTAACAGTTTTACTTTAAAATGCGTCTGGGTAAGTGCGTCTGTAATATAGAATATTTCTTTGCATTTTGCACACATCCAAATTTCTCCTTGCGGGTCATCTGCAAGTTTGAATATGTCATCATCAAGACAATATGGGCAATACTTTTTTTCTTTCATAATTGAATAGGGGCGAAACGTAAAGAAAAGAATTGTGGATTTAAGTTCTATATGCTAAATGCCTTAATTTCAAAGCATGAAAAAATTGTGGATGTTTATCATAGTAGTCGAATAGTTCATTTATTTGCCATCTATATTTTGGCATCATATTTTTGCCCTCATTTTTAAGCCATTCTTTTGAATCATCAAAGGTTTAAGCTGTTCATATCTTTTTTGATAGTGTGGATGTAAAACCTTGTCTATCCATTCATGCCAAGGAATAAAATCATACTTGCCTAAAATTAGAGCTTTCAGCTTGTCCTTGCCTACACCTAAATAATATTGCTTAAGAGTTGATGGGTCTGTGCCCGTTTGCTCTGCAACATCATCAAGCCCGAAACCATGCAAAGACGCAAGGCTTACAAAAGTATGTTTAAGCAAGTGTGTTGTTGTGGGCTTGCCTTCATAGATAACTTTGTCCTTTTTCTTGCCTAAGATTCTGTATAAGCCCGCATTTAATCCAGCTTTCAAAAGCCTATTTCTTGCTACTTTGTATCTTGTGGTCTTGCTTTTACCCCATTTGAAAAGTCTGCCTACAACATTGAAGTCTCTAATGTATTGCCTTAGAAATTGCATTGTCGAATCTGCAAAATATCTTTCTTCAAGCTGTTTAACTTTAGGTTCATACATTAGAATCATGTTATGTTCCCATGCTATCTTATCAGTTGAAACATCTATAACGCTTGAAAATCTTGCCCCCGACTCAAAGCCTATTCTTGCAAAAACTAAAGTGTCAATTTCAGTTATGCCATAGATAAAGCGTATTAGCTCATCCTCTGAAAGATACCATGTTTTCTTTCGGGGCTTACGCTTTAAGCCCTTAGTCTCAAATTCTTTATAGCGTTTTAAGTCATAGCCCGCATAGCTTATTATGGCTCTCATAGCTACTGCATTATGAAAGGCAATTGCACCCGTCTCTGGGTCTCTAAATTCGGGTCTTTGCCATGCTTCACGGAAAAAGTTAAGGTCTAAAGTTGCGGGGTCTATGTATCTGCCATATTTTTCTTTGGTCATTCTGAAAAGGGCTAACCCCATCCTTAAAAGCACTTTTCCATGTTGTTTCAATTTGCCCGTTTTCGGGTCTGTATAGTCCTTAAGGATTCTTTCATAAACTAAAGTTTGCTTGAAGTCTTCTACATATTTCGGTAATCCTTTGCGGGGGGCTCTCTCCTCTGGCAAGCCATGCGGATATATCTCTAAAATCTTGTAAATCGTAGGTCTGCTTAAACCCGTAACCCTTGAAGCTTCACTAATCTTTTTCCATTTGCCTTTCTTAGGGTCATACTTCAAAACTTGAAACAGCTTACGCAACTTAGAAGGTTCAACTCTTAAGCTCATGCCCCAATACCAACTCCTACTTGCTCTAAGATTTACAGTTTTACATTTTTAAGATTTTCGCAATAAGCTTTAAAAACCAAAGTTTACAATTTTACATTTTAGGGGGCTTGCCCATTCCCGACTCGTTAGCCTTGCCTTCAATACCAACTCCTACGGATTGTTGTCGAGGTTTAATGAGTCGGGGGGCTCAAAGCTCTATTATTTCTCTTTAAAAAAACTAATCTTCAAAAGTATTTTCAAAACCTTAGAGAGAGAGGTAAGTTAAAGTGAATCATTCTCTTTCATGGGTTAAAGTTTCAACTATTTCTCTATGTGCCCATTGCCAAAAGTTGATGCGTTCTCTATGATAGTAAGGGTCTTTAAAAAGAGGTAAACATGACAAAACTATAAGCCCTAATAGAATGATGATTATTCGAGTGTGTTTTGACATTTTTTAGTTACCACCATGTCAAAGCAGATTCTGAAGTTTCTTATAAAACCACTGTCGCCGTGGACGTTGACATGACAATAAAGCTGAATAAGGTCATCCTTATTTAAATTTGAAAAATCTTCTGAAAATGTTAGGTAATCAGTTGCTGTTCTCTGTCTTTCTGTGCCTATGGGAGAACCGTTCTTGTAAATCCTACCATAAACCGTTCCAACACTCGCCCTCATGTCAAACTTGATTCTGCAACTTTCAATTGGATGTAAAATTTTAATTTCTTTTTTCTTAGTATAGTTTAATTCTGAAAAAGACTTTTCAGAGTCATTTGAATGTTGAATATTATCACTTGGAATTGCTTTATATGTCCATTCACTATTGCTTATAGTTTTTAAATCGGTTACTTGTGCAGAAGGCAAAGGATATTCAGTTGGGAAATTGGAAATTTCTTTTAAACTTGTTATTTGAGAATTGGGCAAAGGATATTCTGAAGGAAGATTCAAATCATGAAACATGGCTACATTAGTTAGCCAAATCTTTGCATCAGGGTCATTTGATGGTAAACTATCAAATAGAATTTCATAGATTCTTTTTGTGTCTGTGCTTTTATAGTAAAAGTTGAACCATGTATTCGCTTGTGCCATTGTGAAGGTTTGAGTTTCTTGAGTTGCGTCTGTAAATTTAAGCCTAAATCTTATTTGGCTATTGGCTATGTTGGTTTTGCATGAAAATATAAAAGCTAAGTCTTTAGCTCTGAAGGGGGCTACATGTTGCCCTAAACTTTCATCGTAAGGTATTACAGCAGCTTTTTTGTTTATGATTTCTCCTTCATTAATAGTTTCAATTACCCAATCACTCATAGCCCCAACCCAAAAGGCAAAACCGTCTTCAAAATCTCCGTTTCTGATAAGATTAGGTCTCTGCTCAAAACTCAATAACTCACTTATCTGTTCTACAAGCTGGATTTTCTCTTCAAGACTTAAAACTCCTTTCGGTCTCTCTCTCGCTTTACTTCTTATTTCATTAGCTTCAACTGATAAGCCCGCTTGCCTCAAAGCATCATACAAACTTTTCTCTTTCAAAAGCTGGTCTATAAACTCGCTTTTCCTCTCTCCCTTCAAAGCCTTACGAATCTCATCAATAAGGCTACTCATGGCTTATACTCTGCATACCAGCTTATCTCTCGGTCTGCACTTACAGCATTAGGCACAGTTATCGTAATGTTTGTAGCGTCTTTTGCAGAAACATAAGCGTCTGCAACTTCGCTATGCTTAGCCCCCAAAACCACAATTGTCGGTGTTCCAGCCAAACCATGAGCAAACGTAACACTTGTCTGCCCATTAGGTATGGTTGCGGTTCCACCGTTTTCTGTAATGTATCCCTGATTGTCTTTAACTGTGGTATTAGCTCCAACGTAAGAGATTCTTCTTCCTGCGGCACATTCTAAAAGGTTGTTTCCCATTATAATGTTGTAGTTGCTTGTGCCACGTTCATATATACCATAATAACCTGAAGGGACGTTTTTGACATAATTTTCTGTTATAATGGAGTTTTCAACGTTAGCTAAATCGATTCCTGAATGAGTTGGGTTTTCGATATAATTTTCAGTTATTGTTAGACCTGTCTTGCTTACTTCCTGTATTGCATGGTCTGTTATGTTGAAGATTTGGTTAAAGGCGATAGTGCTATAGTTGCCTGCTGAGATTCCAACTACGGAAGAACCGTCTTCACTTCCATCTATTAGGTTTCCAACTATTTTGTGATTCAACCCAGTCGCTATGATGTGCCTCGCTCCTGTCTCTGTCGGGTTTTTGATTCTTCTTATGACGTTTCGGTTAATTTCACATTTATTCACGTTCGAGTAGATGTATATGCCGTATAGTCCAGCACCATCAATAGTGTTCTTTTCAATTTTAACTCTTTCCGATGGTTGAATACTTGCTGTCTCGATAAAGATGCCGTAAGTTGCACTTGTTATAATACCGTCCTCGTTATAGATGTAATTGCCCACTATTTCGGAGTCATATATACCTGACAAGTCTATTCCATAATACCGAGCGCTTTTGATATGGTTTTGCTCTATTTTAACATCTTTAAACAATCCGTAATCAACATCTGAACCTGCAAGGATTCCTACAGAAAGCATATTTTCAACTCTGTTGTTTCTAATCCTTACCTTCTGCATATATCCTCTTCCCAACAGTATGCCGTTACCGTCAATTCCCGAGTCTCCTGTAACCAAATCATAGACATAGTTGTTCTCAATTAGAATATCTCTAAATCCATACGTGCCTGAGGCGTTTTCTGTTAAACCGATACTAATTTGAATACCTGCACGAAGACAATTTGAAATTTCGCAGAACCTTATCTTTATGTTTTTGTTGACACTGTTAACAGCTTCAATAAGAATAGCACTTGAAGTCCCTACGTCCAAATAGTTCTCTGGGTTCACATGATGTATCCGCAGCCTCTCGATAGTAATGTCAGAAACATCTTTACTGTAAAAACATCGCTCAGAAGTAAAACGAAGAAGAGGAAGTTCTCCTGTGATTTCAATATTGTCCTTAAAAGTTATTATCCCTGAAATATCATAAATACCTTTTTTGATAAAAATCCTTCCACCGTTTGTTAAAGCATCTATCGCCGACTGTAGAACGGGACTTGCTAAATCATAAGCCTTGAGTAGGGTGTATTTTCTTCCGATGTTTTTGTAAGCTTCATAATAGTCTGCGTTTGGGTCGGGTCTATGAACGATTACTGAGTAAGGTAGCCGTAGGTTTATGGGGTCTAGGGTTGGGAATTCGCTTGTCATGGTGTCATTCCACTTATGTATGCTGTTACTTTTCCAGCTTTTCCGCTTGTAGAGCTTTTGACTTGCACTTTGTAGTATGCCCATGGTAGAGAGGATGTTTGAAAGGTTGATGTGTTTGCTGAGAGTTCGGTTTCTGTTTGGATTTCTTCCCAATGGTTAGGGTCTATGCAAGCTAAGATTTTATATTTAATTGCGTTGGATGCGTGTTGGTTTATTATGTGTATGATTTTGTTTTTAAGGAGTCTTGCATCGAAAACTAGGCTGTCTTGATAATTGTCGGTTGTTAGTTGGTTGTGGAATACTCTTTGTCTTTTCCATAGGATGTGTTTTGTTGATTTGATGTTTTCTTCTGTGTATTGTTCTCCTATGCTTAGAGGTATGGGTCTGTGGGCTCTTTGACTCATTTCTTCTTTCCCTTCTTCTTTTTGCGTTTTTTTTTCTTCTTTTTGGCTATTTTCTTTAGGTTTTTGGCTAAAATGGCTCTACGGTAGGTTTTTAGGCTTACTTTGCCTTGCTTGTAGTCTCTTATGATTTGGTTTAGAATTTTGACTTTGATAGTGCCTTTTTTGGTAAAGCCTTCTTTGCCCCATCTACGTTTAACATAGTCGGTTAGGCTACCTTCTTCTTCAATGGCTCTGTGAATCCATTTTTTCTTAGCTTTTTTTCCCATGTTTAGATTCTCCCTTGCAGTGCTCTTTCGTAAAGCCATACAAAGATTAGGGATAGGGCAAGGCTTGTTATGAATCCTAAGGGGTCTCTGAGTAGGTAGCTTGTTATTCCGCTGAAGGTTAGGCTTAAGACCATTGCGATAAGGTAGCTTTTTCTTACGTCTTGTATGCCTTCATTGTCATTGGCAAAGAACCGTTTGGTTGTAGGTAGGCTTGAAAGTGTAAATGTGAAAAAGTGTTCTGTCATTATGATGCTGATGCCTACGTTTAGGGCTTTAATTGTGTCTGTCATGTTTTTATTCCCAGCTTTTGTAAGCCCCAAAAGGCTATGGGTAAGAGTATGGGTAACAGTAAGCCTTCAGAGAAGATTACAGCTATTATGCACACGATTAGAATGATGATGCCTAAGGCTATGTTTAGCCAATTCATTCTTTTGCACTCTCCTTTACGGTTTTGGCTATTTTTTCAGCTTTTCTGTAATTGAGCATAAGGTAGAATATTGCGAATATTCCGAGGATTAGAAGTAGCCAATACCAGTTTGCTTTAATTTTTTCCCAAATTTCCCTTATCATATTGGTTGCACCCCGTATTTTGTTCTTGACATGGGGCTGTATGGGGGGTATTCCTTTGTGGGTTGTGGTTTGGGGCTTTGTTCTACGCTTTCAGTTGCGGGTTCTTCTTGCTGTTCTACGGGCTCTATCTTTTCGGGTTCGGGCTTTTTAGCCTCAACTTCTACGGAAGGCACAAGCCCCAGCCATTTTTTAATCATGGTTTCAAGGTCAAACAAAATATCATCCATGTTTTTCACTCTCCTAATCTAATGTTGGTTCAGCTACAAGCCAAACCCAAGGGGCATAACGGCTTATGAAAACAACTTTATATATTCCATGATAGTGGGTTTTTGCATACCACACTATGATTATAGTATAGGT
>Ga0180300_10000943_pt1 | contig 13238 bp, 12 predicted proteins | sample GuaBasSediGuay15_FD_121798 | JGI IMG/M metagenome (GOLD analysis project Ga0180300, IMG submission 121798) | Subseafloor sediment microbial communities from Guaymas Basin, Gulf of California, Mexico - Guay15, Core 4569-2, 21-24 cm | ecosystem: Environmental > Aquatic > Marine > Hydrothermal... | reverse complement strand
GTATAAAGAGATAATGAATAGTGGGGAGACCCAATGCTGTCTCCCCACGACGTCTTTCACTGCTCCGTAAAACTCAGCTCTTTCTTCACTTTCTTGAGAACATAGAATTCCAGCTCATCTCCTTCTTTTACATCGTCGAATCTGGCGATCCTTATTCCGCATTCCTGCGGAGCTTCTATCTTTTCCACCTCTTCCTTATAATGTTTTAGAGACTCTATGGAACCATCGAAAATTTCTTCTGAACCCCTGTAGACACGCACACGCCCGTCTTTACGTACATATCCCTCAATCAATACCACACCTGCTATTCTTCCAACTTTCGAGATATTGAACACCTTGCGTACTTCGCCTCTACCTGTTATCTCCTCCACTTCTTCCGGTTCGAGCAATCCTTCCATGGCCAGCTTCACGTCCTCTATGAGGTCGAATATTACATCGTATACACGAATCTGTATATCTTCTTTTTCCGCTTCACGTCGGGCAGCACTATCAGGTTTCACTCTGAAACCAATGATGACAGCGTTGGTAGCTTCGGCCAGCATGACATCACTGGAATTTATGTTGCCTATTCCTGAATGCACTATCTCTATTTCCACCTCTTCGGCCTTCAATTTGTAAAGGGCTTGTTTCAGCGCTTCAACCGTCCCGAAAGAATCAGCTTTGAGGATCAAATTGAGTTTCTTCTTCTCTTCGGTGCTCATCATCTTGAGAAAATCTTCAAGTTTAACATGCCTTTTTCCAATCTTCTTTTCTTGTTCTTCTTTACGTCTCTCAACTATTTCACGCGCTGTTGCGAGTGAATCCACCACGTACAGCATGGAATGAACATCAGGTACAGATTCAAATCCAAGAACTTGAACAGGGTCAGAAGGGTGAGCTTCTTTGACGTTCTTCCCCTTATCGTTTAACATCGCACGCACCCGTCCCATTGAAGTACCCGCCACCACATAATCTCCTACTTTCAGAACACCATCTTTTACTATAACAGTTGCAGTGGGGCCCTGGAATTTATCCAGCTTGGATTCTATTATGGCTCCTCGGGCGCGTCCCCGGGGATAGCACTTTATCGGATTCATTTCAGCAACTATAAGTATCATCTCCAACAGATCATCGACACCATCGCCCGTTTTCGCTGATATGGGTACTACTATAGTATCCCCGCCCCAGTCGTCTGGAACCAACCCGAGTTTTGAAACCAGTTGTTGCTTCGTGAGCTCTACGTTGGCGTTAGGTTTATCAATCTTGTTTATGGCTGCTATTATCGGGACATTAGCACTCTTCGCATGATTGTACGCTTCTATGGTTTGAGGCATCACACCATCATCGGCTGCTACCACCAGCACCACTATATCGGTTGCCTGCGCCCCCCTAGCCCGCATAGCAGTAAAAGCCTCATGGCCGGGAGTATCTATGAAAGTTATCTTCTTTCCCTTTATTTCAACCTGGTACGCTCCTATGGTTTGGGTTATGCCTCCTGCTTCTTTTTCAGCTACCCTGGTGTTTCTTATCTTATCCAACAGAGTGGTCTTCCCATGGTCCACATGCCCCATCACCGTAACGACCGGGGGTCTTTCAACGAGCTCTTTATCGTGCTCTTCGTACAACTTCCTATAATACTGCTCGAGTTCATCGATTTTCTCCTCTCGTTCTGACTTCTCTTCCTTCTCTTTTTCCTTGATCTCCAGAATCACATTGTAATTCAGTGCTATATCTTCCGCCTGCGAAGGAGTAAGCTCCTGACCGGGTTTTAGAACCATACCCTTCATGAACATATCCTTTATTATCTGATTCTGTGAAACACCCAATTTCGCAGCCAGCAAATCCAGTCGCAACTCATCCTTAGAAATGATGGCTTCTCTTATTTCCTCCTCCTCCACAACCTCTTCCTGCACTTCTTGTTTCTTCTTCTTAGTCGCCTTTTTTACTTTCGTTTCCTCTTCAAAAGCTTCCACTATTAGATTCACAGTCTCGTCATCCAGGGTACTCATGTGACTCTTAACTGTTATTCCCCAGCTTTCGAGCTCTTCCATCAATTCCCTCGCATCTATTCCCAACCTATGAGCTAGCTCATAGATTCGAACTTTTCCAGCCATTTACATCACCTCACGATTTCCTTAACCTTCTCAGCAAGCCTTTCATTGGTAAGAGCAATGGCAGCTGCTTCGAAACGTCCAATAGCCATCCCCAGCTCTCGCTTCCCTACACCTTTCAATCTTCTCCATTCCACTCCATATTTCGTACATTCTACACCAAAATCCCTGTCTAGACGCTTGCTAGCGTCCCCCGCTATGATCAGAAATTTGACTTTATCTCTCCTTATTCCGGACTTTATCGCATCCCTTCCTATAAGTATGGCTCCCGCTCTTTTCGCTATACCCAGAAACGCCAATAACTCTCTTCTCATGCCAAAAAATTATAACATGCTAAACCCTGCGGGATTCATGGAACCGTATGGAGATAAAAGCTTAAAAATCGAGGAGTACTGGTAGCTAATGACCGAAGAGACCAGGAATAAAAACATGGAGACAAAGTGGCAGAATCACTTCACTGTTTTTCTCTCAACTATCTTAGTGAACAACGAAATCTTTGCAGGATGGATATCTTGACCCATCATCAAGGTTAACAATCTCCTCATAGCAAAGGAACCGAGCTCCAACTTATAGACACGTACGGTGGTTATTCCCCGTTCTTCTGCTTCTATAGAGTCATCGAAACCCACCACAGATACATCATCAGGAACTTTGATGCCCCTATTTTCAAGCTCTTCTATGACTCTTACCGCTGAAAAATCATTTGATGTAAAAATCGCTTCCGGTAGATCATAATTTCTCAACATCAGCGCCACAACCGAGTTCATGTTGTCATGAAAATCATCGAACTCAAAATATACGGGCATCAAATTATGGTCGATCATTGCATTGGTATAACCCGAGTATCTTTCTCTGAAACTATAAGGCTTTAAATTACCATGAATATGAACAATCCTCCTATACCCTCTATCTATGAACATCTTAACTACAGCATATGCTCCACCATATCCATCGCTTACGACAGCATCGATCCTTATATCAGGTATGTAATGATCTACAAGAACCACAGGTTTACCAGTTCTTTTGTAGGCTTCTATATTATCCTTGTCGAAATCGGCTCCTACCAGTAAAAAACCATCGGCTTTTTCGAAATAACCAGGATCAACAACCTTCAGTAACACTCCACTCTGTTTGGCGATCGTTTCAATGCCCATAAAAATATCAAAGTAAAATCCACGCCTCTTATCAAGGAATCTTCTGATCCTGGGAGTCATGACCACATACGCCGTAAAACGGTTTCTCGATGAAGCAAGATACTTTGCCCACGGTCGGGGATTGTAACCCAACTCCTTCATCACTCTTAATACCTTCAATTTTGTCCGTTCAGAAACCACACCACTATTGTTTATAACTCTCGAAACGGTGGCAACCGAAACACCAGCCTTTTCCGCAACCTCCTTTATTGTCACCATAACGAAACCGCTTCCTTTCCCGACTAATTCAGAAATTCATAAAAATTATAGACCTCTAATGCAAACAAATCAAGTAATTAGTGCTACAAAATAACGAAAAAGCCCCTTTCCGGGGCCTTAGGTCATTTGTCCTTCATCCACTTTTCGACTTCTTCTTTTTCTATATACGCTAACGCTATATAATTGTCGGCCGCTCCATAATGGATGTAATAGTACTTTTCGTATTCGACGAGGCTGTCACTGAAAACCACGTTAGGCACCCCTCCGAAGATTTCCCAGTCCTTTTCAGGCTCTAATATAGGCTCCTCCGAGCGCTTCAAAATCTTTCTCGGATCCTTAAGATCAAGCAACATGAATCCCAATCTGTATATTGGACGACTGGCTTTTTCCACACCATGATAGAGCAATAACCAGCCATATTCCGTTTTTATGGGCGGTCCACCTGCACCTATCTTGAGATTATCCCAGTAACCTCTCCTTGGCCCTGCTATGGAAACAAAATCGCTCCAGTGTATCAAATCATCCGAGAACGCTAACCATATATCCGGCTCTATCCTGTGAAGCATGACGTACTTGCCGTCTATCTTTTCTGGAAAGAGCGCAGCATCCTTGTTAGGATTCTGCGGAAGCACAACACCAAACCTCTGATAAGTTATGAAGTTCTTCGTCTTCGCCATTGCTACCTGTATTTTTTCCGGCGAGTATGCTGTATAAACCACATAATATTCATCACCTAGCTTTGTTATTCGCGGATCTTCAACACCGTACAACTCCTCTTGACAGGCTGGGGCAAAAACAGGTTTTTCCATCCTGTTCCAGTGCACTCCATCCGTGCTGACGGCGTATCCGAAACGCGACACCATGTCTTCACCCTGAGCCCTATACAACATGTGGAATAACTCTCCATCGTACACCACCGCGGGGTTGAAAACGAACCGGCTTTCCCAATGATGCCATGGTATTGGTGAAAGCAGTGGATTCGCGGCGTGCCGCTTTAAACTCAGTTCCATGCTCTTCTCCGCCTCCTTTACTTGAGAGATAGTGATATACCTTGAAAACTTTTCCACAGCTTTAGGAAAAACTTACAAGCTACTTTAAACCCTAGAATATCGCCATAAGAAGTGTAAAGCATGCAAAAATATTTCTTAAGTCATTATTTTGGTGTCTTCCTCATCTTCATCTTCCGGACCTTATCTAGAAAAATTATGTAAGTTAGCGATTCCCAGCATTTAAAAGCTACAAAAGTGTTGACAATAAACACATGTATACGGTGATATTAGCAGCCAAGAACAATCTAGAAAACAAACCGTGATTTATACTCATTTTTTTCAAATACTCCCCAAAATTTTCTTGGAATCTCGAAACCATTGGTTAAAGATTTTCCAGCACCCAAACGAATTTTGAGGATATTCTTTCGGGAGTATGCAATATGTAGAATTTATTCTGCTTTTCGAGCAAATTGCTTCGAACTTTCGAATCCTCAAGAACCATGCCGATTTTTTCAAGCATTTCCGCATCATCTTTGTAAGTTTCGAGAAATCCATCGAAAACATCAAAATATTTATTTTTCCTCGCAATTATTGGTGTCCCCCATCCGATTATCTGAAAAGCCGTCGATGAAAGGACGGCTCCTTCTCCCTTTTTCTTCCTTCCCTTGTCTAAAACAACCAAATCACTCGCCATGACATACTGTGCCCTTCTTTCCCAGGTTGATACCTCGATTCTCATATCGTCATACAATTCACCAAATCTTTCCAGGAGTATTTTGGAAATTTCATTTTTCTGCTCCACGGAGTATAAAAGAAGTAGGAGAAAGACATCTTCATTATCTTTCCTGTACTTTTTAAGAACATCGAATGGATCAACGAAATCGTATTCACCAAAGAGTAGGATTATCTTCTTACTCTTCGGAAGAGATAAAAATTCTCTCAGCTTTTCCTTGTTCTCTGAAAACTCTGGTTTTGGATAAGCTGGAAATTCAACTAAATAAAGCTTATCCTCAGGATAATGTTCCTTCATGAAATCCATTTGTTCAGGAAGAAAGTTGATAACAGCATCCCAATCGAACTTCCAAAATATGCTATCTTCTGGTTTCGGGATGTTGTCATGGTTCACCAACACGGTCTTAGCCTTTTCCTTTATTTTTGGGAATATTTCGAGCAACTCTTCCATAGGTAGCATGCCAAGATCTTCAGCAACAAACACATTGTAACCCTCATCCAATGTTCTTAACAAAACATCTCTATTAAAGGATGGTAGATCCTTCAACTTCTCTCCGCGGAGTGTATAACATCTCTCAACGAAACCTTCATCTTCAACTTCCAAATTAAACCCATGTGGTGTTTCTCTGTAATGTGTTAAAACTTTGACTTTGTATCCATTTTTGATCATCCAATAGGCAATAGGGGTTACATGTCTCGATACACCACCATCTGTATTCCAAGAACTCATGAAGATTACTCCTTCTACTTTGGAAGATACCTTCATTCTGCTACCTCCCCTTTTGGTGATATTTTTTCAGTATTCTTATCAGTGAAAATATGGTTAAAAAAGCCAAAATAACTGTGGATATGATAACAATCAAAGATTCAGGAGAATTGAATCCCAAGAAAACAAGAGAATATATCCCAAGAGCTATGAAGAAAATGGATACGAAGAAAACATAGAAATCTATGTACATTATCTTGCGCTCCCCAATTCCCAAGCTGGCATTTTTTCAACCATGTGACAAGCTACCAAGTGTTTTTCTCCAACATCCAAAAGTTTGGGTCTTTCATTCCAGCATTCATTCTGAGCGAATGGGCAGAAGAAAGCATATCGGCACCCCTTCATCTTCATTATTTCACTTTCCCAAACCTCCTTTTGAATGTTGTATTTCAGTAGAAGTTCCCTCTTTTTCAGAGCAAGCTGCTTGTCTGCAACTGGAGAAGCTAATATCAACGCTCGAGTGTATGGATGAACCGGATTGCCTATTATTGAATTTGGAGAACCTATTTCAACTATTCTTCCTCTCAGCATAACTGCTATCCTGCCACCACCATGGGAAAAGTACCTTGCAACACCTATATCGTGTGAAATCATCATTATCGTTATACCAGTTTCCTTGTTCAGTTCAATGAGTAATTTCACCACAGCGGCCCTGAACGACATATCTATCATGCTGACAATTTCATCCGCGAGTATTATCTCCGGTTTGGGGATCATCGCACGTGCTATTGCCAACCTTTGAAGCCCCCCTCCCGAGAGATGCCTCGGATATTTGTTGAAGAAAAACTCAGGTGGAACTATTCCAACAGATCTGAGAAGTTCTGCGACTTCTTCTTCCAATGAATTCGTATTTTTTCTATATCTCTTCAAAGGATCCGCAAGTACATCGAATATCGTACGTGAAGGATTTATAGATGCATAAGGGTTCTGATGAATGTACTGAACTTTTGGTCTAAGTTCTCTGAATTCCCCTGATTTTAGCCTCATCACATCTTTTCCAAACCAAAAAACCGAACCTTCAGTCGGTTTATCCAAACCGCAGGCTATCCTTGCAAGCGTTGTCTTACCGGATCCACTTTCACCTATTATCGAGATTCTTTCGCCTTTCTTCACATCCAAATTGATATCCTCAAGAGCATAGAATGGAATAGACTTTCTCAGAAATCTTCTCCTTACAAATACTCTGTTGATATTCTTCAAAGACATGACAATTTCACTCTTTCTCATGCAGCCAGCACCTCACGTAATGATTTTCATCCAGTTTGAAAAACGGTGGTATCTCTTTAGAACATTTATCCATTCTGAAAGGACATCTCGGATGAAAAACACATCCCTTTGGTGGTTCGAGTAGACTAGGAGGTTCTCCAGGAATTGGCCTTACCTTTTCTACATTTCCCGCCACAGACATGAGCGATGCAACGAGAGCTTTTGTGTATGGATGCTTTGGATCACCTATTACATCCTCTGTTCTTCCCCTTTCTACAAGATTCCCACCATATACGACACCCATGTAATCCGAAAGTTCTGCAGCAACCGGAAGATCGTGCGTCACAAATATCATCGTTATTTTTAATTTGTGGTGAACTTCATCGAGAACCTTTATCAACCTCGCCTGCGTTAAAACATCAAGAGCGGAAGTTGGCTCATCCAATATGAGGAGCTTTGGTTCAAATAACAAAGAAAGTGCTATGAGTGTTCTCTGCCTCATACCACCGGATAGCTCGTGCGGAAAAGATTTCAAAACCCTGTTCCCATCAAGTCCCATCATATCCAGCAACTTGTTAGCCTTTTCCCATACATCCCTTTGCAACCAATCCACACCGTGATCATTCACAGTATCCATAAAATGATCGAATATCCTCATTGTCGGGTTGAGTGCATTTTGAACTGCTTGTGGAACAAGAGCAATTTCACTCCATCTTAGTTTCCTCAAATCTTCCTCTTTTATTTCCACCAAGTTCATGTAATCTCCGTTCTTCCTATAGTAGACATTGCCACTAACTATTCTTCCATTTGGAGGAAGGGTTCTTGTCATAGCTTCAAGTATGGTGGATTTCCCAGACGCACTCTCTCCAACTATCGCCATTATACTTCCCTCTACCATATCCAAATTTATATCCACCGAAGCTTTTATACTCCCTTCCCTTACGAGATAAACTACACTGAGATTTTCTATCTTCAGAATCTTCAAACCCTCCAAAATTTCACCCTCCAAGTTTTCATTCGTAAGTTCTCAATTTCGGGTTGAAAATCTCTTCAACTCCGTAGGATAACAGTGTACATCCCATCAGCAGTAAAACTATAAAAAATATTATAGAAAGTGGATAGTGTATTGCGAATGGAAGATATATGGATCCTGTCTGTGTGACAGCTATGTTCAGCATAGCACCCCAATGGCAAGGATTGAATTTCAAGAGTCCGAGGAACATCAAGCCCTGACTTGCACCGACGGAATACTTTATCATGTTGACAAATTGCATGAATATGTACGGCATGAGATGAGGAGTTATCTCCTTAAATATTATGTGTGATTTTGGCATCTTGAGAAGCTCAGCAGCTTCAACAAACTCCATCGATCTTATAGAATAAACTCTTGCCCTTATCATTTTTGCGGGCCCTGCCCACATCCATATGGACATAAGAAACGCAGCAAAAACAACATTTACACTCTTGAATATCGCAGCCATTAACAACATTGCCGGGAACGAAGGTACAGTCATGAAAACATCTATAATTCCGTTCACAACTCTTCCAAATATTCCCCCGAGGTATCCTGCCGTTATACCTATAGAAACAGCCATCAGTATAGCAAACACACTTGGAAGAAATGCAAGAATTAGGACGCTTCCTGTACCGTGAATTATCTGTGCGAATATGTCTATTCCGAAGTAATCCGTTCCAAGAATGTGTTTTTTTGAAGGTGGGAGGAATCTTTTACTGATATCACTTTCCATGCTGAGGGGAACCATGAGAGGCCCAACAATTGCCATTATGAAAAAGCCAACGAGTATCAAAAAGCCAAGCAACGACTTTTTATTTAGCATTATCGGTCGGATGTATGTCATATAGATCTTTTTAAATATTCCAGTGTTATTTGTCATTCCTCATCTCTCCCTCGCTCTTGGATCAACGAGAGGATATATCAACTCTATAAAAAACATAGCTATGAGAACGGCAAGAATCTGAACTGTGAACAGACCAACTATCAACGGATAATCTCTCATTCCGAGTGCCGTTCCAAACTGATAACCTATTCCAGGATATCTGAAAATTGTTTCAGCAAGAGTTGCACCACCAAATAGAAAACCAACGGATGCAGCAAGATTTGTTATCAACGGAAGTATGGCGGGTCTCCTGACATATTTCTTCGATATAGTTTGATTCTTCAATCCTCTCATGACAGCGAAGTTAACGTAATCTTCCTGTATGACGGAAACAGCGGAGTTCCTCATACCAAGGATATATATAGCTATATTTTCCGCAGATAATGCTATGACAGGACCTATGGCATGGTAAAGGACGCTCCCAATGAATTCAAATGTAAAACCCGGACTTATCCACTCAGAATAGGCTCCTCCGAGAGGTATTATCCTGAATTTGACACCAAGAAATATCAGCACGAGAACAGCCATAACGAAACTTGGAAAGGAACTGAGTACTATCCCGAGTGAAAAGATCGAGGTGTCGGATGTCCCTCCTCTTCTCCACGCCGCATAAGAACCAAGATATATACCAATCATGTATGCCAAAAATAACGCTATGGAACCTATGAATATCGTCCAAGGTATCGATTTCGCCACTATTTTATTTATGCTTTCTCTATAGACAATTGATTCCCCAAGGTCTCCCTTCAACAGATTAGCAAAATATTCCAAATACCTAATCCATATAGGTTTTGATGGATCCCACGCCAAGCTATCCTGCGCCATCTTGTACGCTTCTTCAAATTTCACATCCCACTGCTGCATGTACATTGTTGCAAGAATATACGCCGGATCGCCTGGCATAAGATGCACAAGTATAAAAGTCAGTGATAAAGCAGCCCAAACAAACAAGGCAAAAATCCCAAACTTTTTTAGAATATGTTTTAAGCTCATCCCTTTATCACCACTCATTCATTATCGTTAGAACTCCAACTGGAAAATCGTGTAAAACCGAGCAAGCAAATTAGCATTCTTAGTTATTGAAATTCTTGCTAAGCTTCGAAAGTGATAATAACAAACACATGTACGTGATAATACAATTTAAAAATAACTTGGAGAAGTAGATTGTAATCTACCCACGATCTCTTCGAGTATCCTTTTTATGCTTAAAAAGGGAGGTAGCTTAAAAGCTACCTCCCTACATGTGTATTGGATTATTTTACAGGTTTCAACTGTCCTGTGCTTAGCAGATACACGTAAAATCTTTCAATTCCACCAGGACAAAGTGTCCAAAGTGGACTCTTTAAATCTGGCCAACCGGTTACCCTATCTCCATCATCGTGGTATACCATTATTCTCTTTTCAAGGAACGGTATGAACACAAGATTTTCATTGGTTATATATGCCAACTTTTCGACGATTTCTTTGGCTTTAGTTCTATCAGTTTGATAGATCAATTCCTCCGCAAGTTTTCTTGGACTATAGAAGCCCCATGGTGTGCTGTATTCCTTGTCAGCTGGGAATGCAGTTACACTTGCGATGTATCCATTTTCTCCGTATATTCTGTCATATCCTGCCCATGGTTCACCTGCACCCCACCATGCTGCTCCAAATTCTATCGCTACGTCGAATTCTCCTCCTCTAAGTCTTGTACCATATATATCATTCGGAATGAGTTCCGCTTCTGCTTTAAATCCAAACTTCTTGTACTGCTCTGCTATCTCTTTAGCAGCCATTACCCAGTCACTCCATGCCGCAGGCGCACCTATCTTGAATTCTATGAGCTTACCGTTCGGAGTTCTCCAGTATCCATCCTTCTTGATATATCCAGCCGCTTTGAGTATCTCTTCGGCTTTCCTCGGGTTATATTCATATTTGGTGAGCTTCGAGAGTAACTCATCTGAAAGCCATACCCTTTCGAATGTTTTTAGAATACCATGTGCATAGACATCTTCATCCGCACCATAAGGATAACATATCTCTCTAACTTTCTTTCTGTTGAGTGCGTAGATCATCGCTTTTCTGAGACTAATATCTTTGAACATGGGTTTTCTAAAGTTAAATACAATGACAAAATCTCCAAGATCAGATGGAACGGCGAGTTTTATGTTTGGATTTGTCTTCATTATCTGTTCCGCTATCTCTCTCGTGGATGCAGCGTGGTTTCCATCCAATTTACCCTGCATAAGCATAGCCCAACAAGCTTCGTTGGATGACCATCTGTAAACTACAATTTTTGGAATGAGGGTTTCATCTGCGAGAAAATGATATGGATTCTTTTCGAATATCATGACATCCTGCCTGACCTTTGTTGGAACGTACGCACCATCACAAATGAGTTCTCCATATCCTTCCCACGGTTTGAACTTTTGAAGCTCGTCTCTCAGAGCACTGAGTTTTTCCGAAAGCTCAGAATTGAGTGATTCTGGAATTGGTTTTCCTGCAGATGTGCATTCAAATATTTCATCTCTGATTTTTGCGACTTCTTTAGCTTTTTCAAGAAATTTTCCGTACATGCTTTTCGGTGTAAGACTGAATCTAACATCTGTCAGAACCCGGAGCTTTTGAGGAGGAGTCATTTCCCTTTTTGCCACAAAAACCACTGTTTTTTCATCCACTTTTGCGACTGTATCAATAAATAACCACTTATTCTGCATCGCCTTCATCAAATAGTAGCTTGTTATTATGTCGTCAGCTGTGACCTCATCACCATTGCTCCACCTTGCATGATCCCTTATTTTGACTTTCATAACATTTCCAAAAGTTTCCCATTCCTCTGCCAGTCTCGGGATCCATTCCCCACTTCCAGGAACGTAGTAAGCAAATGGCTCATTGGAAAGCCACCAAGCAACTCCCACACCACCTGCAAGGAACGGATTCCCATGATAGGGGTAGGGCCAAGTAGCTGCAATGTTAAATGTGGGTTCAGCAAAGCAGACAATACCGAGTAAAACCAAGGAAGCAAATGCAATCACCAACACTCGACGCATTCTAACACCTCCCATATGTATGATGGTATTAAAAAACCTCAATCTACTCTTTCACTTGCACATATACCTAATCAGAGAAAGTTCTTTCGATCCGACTGGTTTGCACACGATACAAGAAGAGTATCTCAAAGTTCTGATGGCTCTCCAAACCCTCAAACGAGTCCTTCCCGAAACAGGTCCCAATCGATTTATCACTCACGGAACAGCTGCTGTTGAAACACCCGCTAAATGTGCAACATCTTCAATGGTTACCATCGTTTTCCACTTTTGTAAGCGCTTACACGGTAAATATATCATGCGTTGGTAAGTTTGTCAAGAAGAAATAAAAGCGGAAATGTTGTATATACCCGCATAATCCTGTCGGAACGTCCGTGAAGAATCCCATAATGCGTGTATATACTGTGAAGTAATCGCTTACATTCATCCGCATTTGATATTAGGTGAATTCTTTGGATTTTCCAGGTTGAATATTCCTTCGATGATATACTTCTTTTGAGGTGTTGAAAATGGAAATCTATATAGCTGTCGATACGGAAACCACAGGTTTGAATCCAGAGGCGGGCGATAGAATCGTTGAAATCGCGGCTATTCCCATATACAATGGTAAGGTTTACGAACAACATGCGTTTTATTCCATGGTGAATCCAATGGTGCGCGTTCCGGCAGATGTGACGGGTATACACGGCTTGAAAAACGAGGATCTGGAGGAATTTCCTGGTGTGGATACGATATTTCCAAAATTCAGGGAGTACATAGGAAGTGCTATACTCGTCATCCACAATGCGGTGGTGGATTTACACTTTCTGGATCTTGCTGCTAAGGAGACAGGAACTTTCCCCATTTCCAACAGATTCATAGACACTCTTGAAGTGGCTAAGTATCTCTATCCTCATTCTTCCAACAGCTTGAAATCCCTGGCCAGAAGGTTCGGAATAAAAGTGGAACGTTTTCACAGAGCCAGGGTGGACGCATTGGTTACAGCAAGAATATTCGTGAAATTTATGGATATACTTGGAGAAAAGAATATCAAAAGATTCATTAGAAAATGGAGGGGAAGTGTATAGAAATGGTGAAGAACTACATTCTGGATACTAATGTGTTGATACACGATCCTGC
>Ga0180300_10000942_pt1 | contig 13243 bp, 11 predicted proteins | sample GuaBasSediGuay15_FD_121798 | JGI IMG/M metagenome (GOLD analysis project Ga0180300, IMG submission 121798) | Subseafloor sediment microbial communities from Guaymas Basin, Gulf of California, Mexico - Guay15, Core 4569-2, 21-24 cm | ecosystem: Environmental > Aquatic > Marine > Hydrothermal... | reverse complement strand
GCGCCAGTCCATAGACCTGTACAACGAGTGCAGGAGGCTCCTGAGGTCTCTCTACGAGCTTAGAGAGCGCGATGCGCCCCCTATCACCGGCGCGGAGACCATGGAGGTCCTCAACGCCAGTTCTCGTATGCCCAAGGAGCTGTTCAACGCGTACTTGAGAGAGCTACTGGAGGAGGTCTCTGCGTCAGGCACAGGGCACACTGGAACGGCCCGCCTGACGATAACTGGCAGCGTTCTCACCAACCCGGAGTTCATAAGGTCAATCGAGCAACTGGGGGGGCTGGTGGTGGCAGACGAGCTGTGCACCAGTACCAGGTACTGGTCAGACCCCGTGGTGCTTGATGATGACAAGAGCCCCATCGAAGCCATCTCGCAACGGTACCTCAGCAACTTCCCTTGCGCCCGAATGTTTCCTTCCGATGAGCGCTTTGATCGAATCGTGGACCTGGTTCGCCGGTTTCGGGTGGACGGCGTCATCAGCCAGATCATAAGGTACTGTGTGCCCTATGCCCACGACCTGCCGCTGCTGAGTGACAGACTGGAGGCCGAGGGGGTGCCTGTGCTGTCGCTTGATGTCGAGCACGGGACATCGGGATCGGGCCAAATCCAGACCAGGGTCCAGGCCTTCCTCGAAATGTTGGAGTCAAGACGAAGATGACAAGCTCAGTTACAAAACCCAACACAATCGACGCCATTCTACGGGCCTGCCGACTGATGCTCAAGATGATCGGGGCACGCCCTGAGCCACGCCGTAGTGAAGAGCTCTACTACCGAATGCTGGGAGACTACTACACGCGGCTGCTCAAGGCACCGGAAACAGGCGACTTCGTAGCCGCTCACACCGTCTTCTTCCCCAGCGAACTCCTCTACGCCATGGATATTCTGCCCATGCACATGGAGACCACGGCCTGGATGACGGCCTTGTTCCTTAGTGACTACGCTGCCCTTCTCTCGGCGGGGGCCGAGCTGGGCTTGAAGTCGGAGATCTGCTCGCCACACCGAGGCCTGGCCGGTGCTTTCAGTAGTCGCGCACTGCCACGACCCAACGTTATCCTCTGGTCCAACATGGTCTGCGACAATACTGCCAAGAGCGGCGAGCTGCTCATGAAGATAACCGGCTGCCCAGGCTTCTTCCTGGACCACCCTTTCCAGCAGACAGAGCCGGAGACCGCTTACCTGGTAGGTGAACTGGAAGACATGGTGCATTTCCTGGAGGACCATTCCGGCAAGAGAATGGACTGGGACCGGCTGGCCGAGGTCGTGGCTGAGACCGACAGGCAGGTGGAGCTTTTGCGCCAGATTAACACGTTGCGCCAGGCCGTTCCTTCGCCATTCAGCCCACAGGGCTTCCTGGAGCTGCTTACCATAGACTACCTGTTCGCCGGGCGACCGGAGGCCACCGAGTACCTGGAGACGCTCTGTCATGAGCTGACAGAGGCTGTCAGGCAAGGCAAAGGGGCCGTGGCGCATGAGCGTTTCCGTCTGATGACGTTGTTCCTGCCGCCGATGTACCTCATGGGTTTCCTGGAGAGGATCTCGCAGGAATACGGGGCGGTCAGCGTGACTGAGCCCTTCTTCTGTAGCTGGGGCCAGGGTAGGCTGGACCCGAGCAAGCCACTCGAGAGCGTGGCATGGAAATCGTTTATGCGGCCCGAGATGCGCATGTACGGGGCTCTGGACGACAGGGCCCTGGGCGAGATCGCCGAAAGCGCCAGGCAAAGCAAAATTGACGGCGCTGTATACTACGCCGACGTCGGCTGCCGCCATACCTGCGCCACCATAAAGCTGTTCAAGGACGTCCTGGACGACATGGACATACCGGTGCTGACTCTGGACTGTGATGTTGTTGATCCCACCGTCACTTCTGAGGAGGAGATCAGGGAAAAGCTGGAGCGCTTCTTTGAGCTCATGGAGGACCGCTAGTCACGTTTGCTGGCGACAGGACAGGCAACATGAAGGCGCTGGGCATAGACGTAGGGAGTCTGACGACCAAGGCAGTCCTGCTCCAGGATGGGCAGGTCTTGTCCTCGAGCGTTGTGCTTTCCAGTGACACGGCCGATCTGAGTGCCAGGTCGGCAGCAGAGCAAGCGCTTCACCGGGTGGGGTTGGGACTCGACGACGAGGTCTACGTAACAACAACGGGCGCGGGAGGGAGATCGGTCTCTTTCCGACATCAGCAAAAGGCGATCACCACCTGCCTGGCCCGGGGCATTTGCCACCTGTTCCCGTCGGCCCGAATGGCCATAGACATGGGAGCTGAGAGCATGACCATCATCAAGGTGAACGACCGGGGGCGGCTATGTGACTGGGCCAACCAGGACAAGTGCGCAGCCGGTACCGGCGTGTTCTTGCAGCAGATGGCCAAGCTATTGCAGGTGCCCCTCGAGGAGATGGCGGCGCTCTCCCTTCAGGCGAGAGCCAGGGCCGACATATCGGCGACATGTGCTGTGTTCGCTGAATCCGAGGTTATATCGCATGTGCATAGGGTGCCGCCAACGCCGAAGGAAGAAATCGCAGCCGGCATCTTTCTATCAGTGGCACACCGGGTGATGGCCTTGTGCAAGAGAATCGGCATCGAGAAAGAGGTTGCCGTGACTGGCGGCGTCGCCTTGAATAGTGGCCTGGTGAGCATTCTTCAGGAAGAGATGGGCTTCGACCTGCTCGTTCCTGAGGCACCACAGGGCGTGGCTGCGCTAGGCGCTGCCATTGTTGCCAGGGAGAGCATTGAGGGAGGTACCGGGTAGAGGGAGGTGGTGGGCACGAAGGCTGAAGGGAGTCAGGCGGGCTGGTGCTGTGAGGGGGTCTCGATAGATTGACTGGCTGCGCGGATTTGCCTGTTGCTGGCGAAGGGGCAAGACAAATGCTGTGAACAGATCAAGGCCTGGCCATAGCTGATCGCAACGGAGGAAACGATGACAGACTCAGGTGGTATCGGCTCGTGGGTAGGCATCGGAGGCAAGGCAAGGATGTCACAAATCCAGGAATCAGGAGAAAGGACAGCCGAGGCAAGGATGAGAATCAGGATTGCGGTGGATGCCGTAGGCGGCGACTATGCTCCCAGCGAGGTCGTAAGGGGGGCTGTCCAGGCCGCCAGAGAACTTGGTGTGGACATAATCCTCACTGGTCCAAGGGCAGAGGTAGCCGGGGAGCTTGCTGCAATCGGTGCCGATAACCTGCCGATTGAGTTGGTTGACGCCCCCGACGTTATCAGGGACAGCGACAATCCGATCCTGGCTGTGATGCGTAAGCCGAAGAACTCGCTGGCGATCGCGGCCAAGCTCGTGAAGCAGGGTAAGGCGGATGCCATGATGAGCGCTGGTTCTACCGGGGCTGTCATGCTGAGCGCCTACCGCTATCTCGGTACCCTGCCGGGGGTGGACAGGCCCATTATTGGAGGGCCCTTCATCCAGCTGGCGCCGAATACGTTTGTCCTGGACCTGGGAGCAAACGTTGGGTGCCAGGCCTATCACCTGCTGAACTTCGCCGTGGCCGGGAGTGTCTTCGTGCAGAAGTTCCTCGGGATCGAGAACCCGACGGTCGGGCTGCTGAATGTGGGCGCCGAGGAGGGCAAGGGCAACGAGGTGGTCAAAGAAGCATACTCCCTGCTCAGGGAAAGTGGCCTCAATTTCGTCGGCAACGTAGAGGGTATGGACATCCCTTTGGGAAAGGCCAACGTCATTGTGTGCGATGGCTTTGTGGGCAACATACTCCTGAAGTTCTCCGAGGGGCTTGGTAAGAGCCTCGGGCGGTGGCTGGGCCAGCGGCTAAAGGACAGGCTCCCGGCAGAGGATGTGGACAGTATCGCCGCGGAGTTGATGCACCTGGTAAGCCCGGCAGAGGCGGCCGGTGGTGGGCCGCTGTGGGGCATCGACGGTGTCGCCGTTGTCTGCCACGGGAGCAGTCGCGCTTACCAGATTACCGCCGCTATCAAGGAGGCCAAGCTGGCGGTGGAAAGCGGCTTCATCGCCACGCTGCGCGAGGAGCTGGAGAAGGCCCACAGAGTCACCTCGGCAAACAATCACGGTTGATTCCAACATCGGACGAGGTGCGCCGCTACGCTCCGCCCAGCCGGGCAGTCCCTAAAGCGAGCCAGGAGGCAGCCAAGTGTCAACGCTGGATGAGTTGAAGAAGATACTGGCCAGGGTTAGTCGTCACAGCGAGCAGGATATCGCCCCTGAGACGGCCCTGAAAGACCTGAAGATCGACTCACTGCATTGGGTGCAGATCATAGTCGCCGTGGAAGGCACTTTCGATATCGAGATCGACATCGACAGGATGAGGGAGTTCGTCACCGTCGGGGACTTCCTGAACCACATAGACGAGCTGGTCGGGGCACTGGATGATACCTAGGCATGGCGCAGGCTACTGCGTCTTGTGACAATCCCGGTGGACGTACCCGATGTCTACGCACAGTTGCGGGATGGAAAGGCAGGCCCTATAATTACGGCGTCGCGGGGATGTAACTACGGGTGTGTTGGGGGGAGGGAACGCGAGGATAACGAACAGTAACCAGACTAGTGCGAGTCCTTCTTATTGCACCGCCCTATGACTTGGAAGAGCACCCGATGCCCCCTCTTTCCCTGGCTTACCTGGCTGCAGGTCTGTTAGAGCACGGCATTGAGGTGAAGGTCCTCGACTTGCTCACCTCGAAACCCTCAGCAGCCAAAGTCCGCCGCGAGTTGGAGGGCTACCAACCCCATGTGGTCGGGACAACCGCCGCCACCATGACCTTCCCAGCTGCGGCCAGGCTTCTGAAGGTCTGCAAGCAGTTCGATCCCGCCATCACCACTATCATCGGCGGCCCTCACGTTAGCTATGCGTGGGAGGACACCTTCCGACGGGCTCCCTGGATCGATGTGGTTGCCATTGGAGAGGGCGACGCCACAGTGGTCGAGCTCGTCTCGGCGCTGCGGAGCGGCGGCGACCTGAGAGAGGTGGCGGGTATTGCCATTTGTCAGGACGGCCGCGTGCTCAGGACGGCAGCGCGTCCACTGGTGCAGCAACTGGATGACCTGCCCATGCCGGCACGTCACCTTATGCCGCTCTCCAGGTACAAGGCCCTGGGCTTGGCTTGCTCCATTATCAGCAGCCGAGGATGCCCCTACCGCTGCATTTTCTGCTCCGCCCCCAACATGTTTGGCCGGAAAGTCCGCTTCCGCGAGCCACAGCGCGTGGTCGATGAAATCGAGTCCATCCACCGGGACCTAGGCTTCGAGACAGTCAACATCGTCGATGACACTTTCACAGCCAGCCGTCGCCACACCGAGGCCCTGTGCCGTGAGTTGATTCGGCGCAGGCTACCGATCAAGTGGAATGCATACTCTCGCGTGGATACCCTGACCAGGGAACTGCTGGAACTCATGCGAGAGGCCGGCTGCACCTTTCTCGTGTTCGGTATCGAAAGTGGTAGTCAGAAGATCATGGACACCATCAAGAAGGGTATCACACCGGACAAAGTGCGGACAGCCGCCAGGCTTACCTCAGAGGTGGGGATCGATAGCTTCGCCTCGTTTATTCTGGGTCTGCCAGGCGAGACTGTGGACACTGTGCAGGAGTCAGTGCGGCTTGCCAGGGAGATATTCGAGGGCTATGGAGTCCAGTACGGCTTCCACTTCCTGGCGCCATTCCCTGGAACAGAGGTGTACGAAGAGCGGGAGAGGTTCGGCATCCGCCTCCTGACCAGCAACTGGGCCCGCTACAATGCCAACGAGCCTATAGCCGAGACAACGCCGCCCAGCCTCGACATCGTGAAGCAGATAAAGGCAGACTATGACCGCGACATCGACCTTGCCTGGGGCAAGATCAGGGAGTGGGCGGACGCCGGAGACGAGGCCAGCATTGAGCGTCTCCGGGCAAGGGATAGCGGTGAGTTTATATGGAAGGTGCTCAAGGGCGACCTCATCGAGAGGCTGGGACGGGTCAAAGAGAACTGCACCCCGGAAGAGGCCGAGGACGGGCTGGCACAGCGCCTGGCACGAAGGTTGGGTACCAGTCCTGACCTGGCCAGAGATGAGGTGGGCCGACTAGTGCAGAAGGGCCTTCTCAAGAGGCAAGCATCCCCCAGCGGCCTTGCGTGGCAGTGGGCCTGAGCCTACTCGGCCAGTCTGAGTGACTTCCCCAGTCGGCGCTAACTGGTCACTTATCAGCTACGCCTCTTGGCCCGTGAACTCTGCCACCTTCTGTCATGTTGAGCCACCCCTCCCTGGGCCCTTCAATCTGACCTGGCAGGCGCCGCCCTCCGAAAGCGCGCGGTCAAGCTGTACAGCACCGGGACAACCAGCAGGGTCAGCAGGGTGGAGCTGAACAACCCACCGATGACCACCGCTGCCAGCTCTGCAGCAAGAAGTACTCCCTCGCCCAAGCCAATGGCCAGGGGCACCAGCGCTATCATGGTCGTCAGTGCGGTCATCAGGATGGGACGCAGCCTTGTCCGTCCCGCCTCAACCAGAGCGTCGTAGGTACTCATCCCTTTACCCCGCAACTGCTCCACCAGAGCCACCAGCACAATGGCGTTGGTGAGTACTATGCCCACCAGCATCAGCATGCCCATGAGAGCCGAGGCACCTATCGGGTGTCCGCTAACTAGCAAGCCAAGCAACGCCCCGATGGATGCCAGAGGAAGGCTGACCATGATAATGAGCGGGCTGATGATGGAACGGAACGAAGCGACTACTATGGCAAAGGCAATGACGATGGCAATGATTATGGCCATGCCCATGTCTCTGAAGGTCTTCTCCATCTCCTCAGCCACGCCGCCCACCTCGATCTCGACACCCTCCGCAGAGAAAGCGTCGATCTTCTCTTGGACATCCCGGGTCACTGCCCCCACATCCTTCTCGGTCACGTCCGCCGTGACTGTGGCCGACCGTTGCTCGTCGATACGACTGATGTGCGTCGGCTGCTCCACGATGTCCACGCTGGCGAAGTAACCCAACCGGACCGGCACAGGTAGACCGCCGAAGAGCCTCAGGTCCTCCAGTTGAGCCTGGTTGCTGGCGGTCTGCATCACCCCGGTGACGTAGAGCTCTCTGCTGTCCAGCTCTACCCCGGTGCCCACGCCGGCCATCATGACGTACATTTCCTGCTCGAGCTGAGTCTGGTCCATACCGTCCGGCAGGAAGTGGATTGTGGGGCTGGGCTTCCGCACCGTAACAGCAATGTCGGCTTCTACCTCACCGAGACCCTTGACATCCTGCAACTCCGCCACCAGTTCTTCGGCGGCTGGCTTGACTGCGTTATCGTAATCGCTTCCGAGGACATGAAGGCGTATGGTACTGGGGTCCATCTCGCCGAGCATGGACTCCATGGGGCTCACCGTGATCTTGGCATCCGCGTCTAGCGAGCTCACCGCGTCACGAAGGCGCTGGGATTCCTCCTCCAGGTTTGCATCAGCATCAAGCAGTATCTCAATAGTGGCTTGGTTGCTGCCGCTGCCTCCAAGCATGGCAGTGAAACCACCTATGAATGAGCTCGACGTGCCTACAGTGGTATAGTAGAGGTCGACTTTGGAGTCCGTCTGGCTCCCTATGACCTCCTCAACCTGCGCCGCAACGTGTGATGTTGTCTCCGGGTCTGTCCCCAGGGGAGTCTCGATATCTACCATCACAATCTTCTCTGTCATGGAAGGCATGAAGGAGGTACCGATCATCGGTACAAGTGCCCAACCGCCAAAGAACAGCACCGCTGCAATGGCTATGGTGAGGAACCGATGTGCCAAAGCCCATTTCAGCGCCGGGGTGTAGAGGCGCTGGTACCACGAGTCGACCGGCTCTCCCCTGAGCTTCTTGGGTACCAGCATACCCGATAGAGGGGGCACCACCATCAGCGAGACCACAAGCGATGCCAGAAGGGCAAAGGTGATAGTCAGGGCGAAGGGCACAAACAGCTCACCCACGATCCCGCTGACGAAGGCCAATGGCAGGAAGATGGCTATCGTTGCCAGGGTGGCAGAGGTAATGGGTACGGCCACCTCGCGGGCACCGCCGATTGCCGCTTCCCTGAATCCTTGCCCCTGGCGAAGGCGGCGGTATATCACTTCGAGGACCACTATACTATCATCAACGATGCGCCCCACCGCGATGGCCATACCGCTGAGCGTCAGGATGTTGATGGTTATCCCCCAGGCCCACATGACCAGAAAGCCAACGAGGATACTGAGGGGAATGGATATGGCCACTACCAGAGAGCCACGTATAGTCATCAGAAAGAGCAGTATCACCAGGACAGCCAGGGCCCCTCCCACCACCGCCTCACGAGTCAACTCGCGGATACTGCGCTCAATGAAATCCGACTGGTCAAGCACAGCCACAAGCTGGACATCATCCCCGTTCTCCTGGAGAGTGGCCTGGATCTCCGCTGCCTTGTCCACCACAGCATTGGCCACGGTCACTGTGTTGGCCTCGGGTGATTTCATCACCATGATGCCAACGCTGTTCTGGCCATTGGTGCGAGTTATGGCTGTCCCGGGAGCGGGCCCTATGCCAATGTCGGCCACATCACCGACCTGCGTGGTCCCGTTCACGTCAGCATTGCTGATCTCTTCCAGCGAGCTGTACTGTCCGCTGCTGAGAGCAGCCACGAGCTGAGACATTGGGATGCCCCGCGCATTCATCTCGGCGGCATCGGGGACTACCAAGACTTTCTCCTCTCCCCCCTCCAACGAGACGGAGAAGACACCCTCCACCTTTTCAAGCTCAGGCACTACCTTTTCGGCAGCAATCGCGCTTATCTCATTGGGCGGCTTGTCCCCGCTAAGGCTTAACACAACCAGCGGCATAATGCTCATGTTCAGCGGGTACACGGCGGGGTTCTCCTCGCCAGTCTGCGGCACCACGCTTGGCACCCCCATGGGAAAGCTCACTGCGCGGAGCCGGTCCTCGATTGCCGCGTTCACCTTCTTCATGTTGGTGCCGTACTCAAACTCAGCATAGACAAAAGACATATTCTCCACCGAGGTGGAGACGATCTCCCTGAGGCCGCCCATTCCCGAGATGGCGCCCTCGACTGGGACCGTGACCTGCTCCATCACCTCTTCAGGCGAGGCACCGGGATATATCGTCATAACCGTGGTCATGGGGAACTCGATATCTGGAATCAGCTCCATCTTGAGCTGAAGCACGGCGAAGATAGAGCCGCCGATTATCATCGCCACGATCAGGAAAGTCAGCCATCGATTGGCAATGGAGATCCTGGTCAACCAATGCATGTAATACCTCCGCTAGCCCTTACAGGCGAGGGGGCATCCGTACCCACGGCGCCGCAGTCGTGCCCGGCAGCCTCACCTAGAAGCGGCCACTCCGTGCTACCCTTGGGCGCCAGAATGCCCCTGCCTCCCCGCAGTGTTTTTCATCTCCCATCGCTGGACCAAAGCGGGCAGTCCTTCCTCGAAGAAGGTGCATATATCATGCATCATTTGCAGCCTCTCTCGCAGGTGCGCTTCGCTACCCGCGAGCACCTCCAGTCCGCACTCACTCAGCTTCCTCATGGTGCGGACCTGGGCCATCATCTGCCTGGCGAAGTTACTGGCACCCACGCGTACGCGGAAGTACTCCCGCCGGGCACCGGGCACCCCCACCCGCTCAATGGCGCCGAGCTGCATAAGCAGCCGTGTCATGGTGCTTATGGAGCTCTTGCTGGCAGCCAGCGCATCCGAGATCTCACCGATCGACTGGTATGGCGGGTCACAGATCAAAAGCCACCCGAAAATGCGCCCGGCCATTCGGGGGAGACCGTACTCATCGAAGAGAAGGCCAACCTCCTCAGCGAAGCGCTTGGCTTCCAGTTGGCGCTCCTGTTCGTTCAAGCCGCACTCCTTGACGACCTAGCCACGGCACCCATGGTAGCACCCAAATACACCTTTGGTCAATTTGTTCAGTCCACGCTGAACAAGGCGAGCGCCAGTCAGAAATGAGGGAAGCCCGGCACGTGCACCAGCGCGCCTATGGTGGAGGAGACTCGGCGGACAGATGCACTACCTTGGCCTCTAGCACAGCGCGCTCAATAGTCAACAGAGCAACGGTGCCCGGCCCCTGTCGATAGTTGAGGAAGGTGGGACTGCCGGGATTGACGAACAGGACACCATTGCGGCGCTCCACGATGGTACAGTGGTCATGGCCAAAGGCAACGATGTCCGGGGGCGTCTCCTCCGTGGTGCTTGCCCGGCCTCTGGAGGGCCAGGGTGTCACCATGCGGATATACGGTATCTCGTGGATGAGCCATAGCGTGTGCCCTTCGAGGTGGATGACGTGTTTCCTCTTGACCCGCCTGTCCGCCAGCACGTCCATCTCATCGTCGTCGCCTTTGGCAGCCAGCACAGGCGCTATGCGCTCCAGTTCATCCAGCACTGAGAGCAGGTAGATGTCGCCGGCATGGAGGATGAGATCGACTCCCCGGAAGACCTCTGATATCTGTGAAGGCAGTCTGCGTGCTGCCTCGGGGATATGGGTATCGGCCAGCAACCCAATGCGCATGTGGCAGGCTTCATTATGGGCGTGCATACAGGCGGTGTCAAGCAGCGCATGAAACCGGGCTTACTCGATCAGTTCGTTGAGCCCGGTGTAGCTATCGGCCTCTCGTCTTAGCTGCCAGTCCAGCTCCGCTATGGCCACCTCTGCGGTGGAGAAGACCACCGCCCGGTCAAGATGTCCCCCGACACACATGTCCCGTCGCGAAAGCTGAGTGTGTATGTGTACCACGGTGTCCTCACCCTTGAGGGCCACCGAGCCCTGGGCGCTGACGATCTCCATGGGACCAGGATAGTCCACGCTCTCGTACTTCCCCGGCAGGTCCACCAGGAAGTTGAGACGGGCGCTGGTCACCGAGCCGATGATGCCCAGCACCAGCCCCGACGTAACGTTGTGCTCGCTGCAGTACCGGGCTATTTCCGCAGCCAATTCCTGTCCCGGTTTCACTCTAAAGGCATGTGTCCTGCGAAACACCTGTGTGCCTCCTTTCGCGTCCTCGGCTGGACCGCCGACCGAGCCAGTCAGGAAGCTAGCCTGCCTATCCCTGGCTTTTCTTCGCTCCCTTGACGATCGCGTTGAAGAACGCCGAACGGAGCGGCTCGATCGCCATGGCGGCCTTGAACGGTGGCGACTTCTCCAGTATGCTGGTGATCCGTCCCAGTGCCCGGTGGCTCAACCTGCTGGGGTCATCGAAGATCAGATAGGCCAGCTTGCCCCGCTCGATGGCCATCGATACCAGCCGGTCGAAGGCTGCCTCCGGTGTGAGGACCCTCCTGGGGCGAGGCTTCATCCGGATCGCGTCCTGCTTGCACACCGAGTAGCAGACCCCGCAGCCCAGACAGAGGCCCTCGTCGCGCACTGCCCACCGTCGCTTGCCATTCGCCTGGGTTTCCTGTGCTATGTGGATCGCGTCCACCGGACATGCCTGGGCACACTTGCCGCAACCTTTGCACCGGGACAGGTCCACTTCCGCGATCCAGTTAGAGGTGACTATGGCATTGCGCAGACCGAAGCCCTTGATGGCCTGCACCATTCCGCAACAGCAACCACAGCAGTTGCAGATGTAGGAGATGTTGTGCTGTACGTTGTCTGCCGTCTGCGCCATGCCGAGTTCCTTGCACTCTCCCATGATGCGCATGGCTTCAGCCTTTGTGATGGGTCGGGCGAAGCCGTTCCGTACCAACGCCTCGGCCATATACCCAAGTGTGAGGCACGTCTCTTGCGGCCTATCGCAGGCCCTTCCCAGGTGGCTCGCCTCGTGCCGGCAGGCGCAGAGCGACACGCCTACGGCATGTGCCGACGACACGATCCGACTGGCCCGCTCCCAATCCAGGATTTCGGTGGAGTCGCCTTCGGGGAGAGCCTCCTCGCGTACCAGCGACCGGCCGACCTGGGTGTTGCCCTGAAAGACAGAGCGGGTGAAGCGATCATCCTTCGTCATGTACTCTTCAAACAGACGCGCCAACTCCGCCATCGGCAGGTCATCGCGGGTGCGCATGAAGGTGAACTCATAGAAGCCGATCACAACGGGCGGCAGCATGAAGTAGTGTCGCCCCCTGCGTTCGAAGTCCAGGACCAGGCCCCGCTGGGCCATCCCGGTCAATGTTTCGCAGAGCCGTTCGGGATGAAGCCCCAGCCTCCGGGCCAGGACGTCGAGGGGTGTGGGGCGGCTGGGTAGACGGGCGGCCATCTCCGCCTCCTCAGGAGAGAACAGCAACTGGAGAATCCTGGTAAAGGCCGGAGACTCCGGCGCGCCGGTGACATTGCGGTCCAGCCGCCGCTGCAATGAGCGGTACGCGTGGTCTGAACCAGCGACATGGCCCATTTCCTGCCTCCCTACGTCACGTTTCCAGCCGGCCCACTGTGTGAGGCGACATACAGGTCGTGCTCACGTAGCCTTCATATCACATCAAATCGGCCAGACCCGCCTCGACAGCTTCCCTGACCGAAAACGGCGGCCCTTGCCCACTGAACCTGGCCTCAAGTCGGCGGGCCTGCTCCTCGATGGGGATGCTGTCGTACCGGTAGCCATTCTCGATCCAGCCGCGCAAATAGACCTCCAGGTGCCTTCTCGGCCCCAGGACTTCGAACTGGACGATGTGCACCAGTTCATGAAACAGAAGGGAGTTCCACCACGCAGATTGCTGGTTGGTGGACTTGCGCACAACAATGCAATCGATGTAGGCCACCCCTGCAGCGCCTGAGATGTCGAGAGTAGGGTACCCGGACGACTGGAGGTCGGTGTAGAACGGCGGATTCGAGATATACTCAACAGTGGCCAGCCGCACATTGTCGAGAGTCGCATCCTCGTAGTAGGCCCGAAATGCCAGCTTCTCTTCAGCGGACAATTCTCGGGAGTCAGCTCTGTGCAGGTCTCGCTGTTCCCAGAGCCACGGGAGGCCCAGCGCCACCAGTTGTTGCAGCAGATTGCCTGTCATGGCTAATGCACGGGGCGGTCGAGCGGTTGACGGGATGCTCCCCGCCGACGGATAGCCAATTGTAGCATGGCGCCCTCATCTTTGCAGCCGGGCTCATGCCCGCCTTGGATCACGGGAGGTCACAGTCCTTGACCGGTGCCTGCTTCGCCTTATGCGGCCTTTTCGCCGCCACTACCGAGGCGTGGCCGGGTAGCCTTCACAATGGATACCTGCTCACATATAATTGCATACAGCAGGCCGTTGTTGTGTTGGATCATCCGTCAGTCGGGGAACGGGAGCGAAGTAGCGGCTGTAGTAGACATAACATTGCCAGGTAACTGAGGGTTGTTCGGGGGAGGGGTG
>Ga0180300_10000941_pt1 | contig 13256 bp, 14 predicted proteins | sample GuaBasSediGuay15_FD_121798 | JGI IMG/M metagenome (GOLD analysis project Ga0180300, IMG submission 121798) | Subseafloor sediment microbial communities from Guaymas Basin, Gulf of California, Mexico - Guay15, Core 4569-2, 21-24 cm | ecosystem: Environmental > Aquatic > Marine > Hydrothermal... | reverse complement strand
ATTAAATTTCTTGATAATAACTAAAAGACCTCTTGTTATAAGGAAACTGAATGCTGTAATTAAAGAAACGCTATTGAGGAGATTTGGTCTACGAGCTAGAAGCCCTTGGACTTGACTTACTTGCATATTTCTCATCTCCTAAGATATTGTAAAGTACTTCCTTCAAGACGTTAGGACGAAAAGGCTTTATGAGATAACCGAGAGCGCCTTTTTCTAATGCCTTCTCCACAAGGTCTTCACGACCTAAAGTACTCACGACTACAACCTTAGCGTTTGGATCTTTAGACCTTATTTTATCGATGGTTTTTAATCCCTCGTTATTGGGCATACTAATACTTAAAAAAATAAGATGAGGATTATATTGGAAGTATTTCCTTACAGCATCGTCACTATCGTATGCTTCTATGATTTCAGCATTCCTTCCAACATCAGTACTCTTTATGAGACCTCTGAGAACTAAACGAGAGAACTTTGAAGGGTCAGCGATGAGAATCCTTAGTGGCATTGATATGCACCTCTTATTATGCTTTAGGCGCACTTAGCTGTACCTCACCTACGGACTCCTTAATCATGTCGATTATCCGTTCAGCATCCATGACCATTATCAGACTCTCATTGAGCTTTAATATCCCTGTGATAATGCCTTGAGATGTGAAGGGAGCTTTTTCAATATCGCTAGAAGGCACTCTGACAACGCCTACTACTTGATCGACTAAGAATCCTATGTGGAGCCCTGGAGTATCCACTATTATGATGTTTTTCATTTTCGTTTCCCTTTTCTTGCTTATATTTTCACCGTTATGAAGCTCTAGCAGCTCTGCTAGATTAATTACTAGGACGACTTGCCCTCTTAGATTCATCAATCCTTCTATGAATGATGGTGCTTTGGGAAGTTTCATGCAATTCCTAAATAGCACTACCTCTCTAACTTGGTGTACGTCGATTCCACATAATACATTACCTATGTAGAATGTAACTATCTGTCTTTCGCTAGCAGGCATTTGTCTTACCCTCCTTTATAACTTAAAGCGATCAATCGCCTTTTGAACTTCCTCTGCTAACTTCTTAAGCTCTTGTGCGGTACTAGCTAATTCCTCAGCTCCAGACGAGAGTTCTTCAGTTGCGCTACTTACCTCCTCTGCTGCAGATGCGTTTTCTTCAGCTACTGATGCGAGGGTGTTTATCATATCTTTCATTGGCTCGGTTAATTTTATGTGGTCATCAATGGAATCCCTGATATTCACTACCTTCTTGCTTAGCTCGTTGATATCATCTACTATCTTGGCGAGAGTATTAAGGGCTACCGATACGCCCTCATTTGATTGAGTAACTGCTCTTTCAACATCTTGCATTCGTTTTACTGACTCATCTATGAGGGCTTGTACCTTAGAGACCAGTTCGCCTATTCTCTCTGCACTCTTGCGGCTGTTTTCAGCTAACTTTCGTATTTCATCTGCTACTACAGCAAATCCCCTACCAGCTTCGCCAGCTCGGGCTGCTTCTATCGCTGCATTGAGTGCTAAGAGTGAGGTCTGATCGGCTATATCCTTGACGTTTGTTGTTATGTTACCAATGGTTCTGCTTACATCGACTAGTTGTGAAACCATGTCCATTAGATTCTTTAACGTATCGGCGGTGGTTTTAATAAGTGATTGTGCTTGTCTACCTTGTTCTGCGCCTTGTTGACCTAGACTAACTAGGTTACTCATTGCCTCCCCTAATGCATTACTCTCGTTCTTTAGTTCGCCTAGTCTTTTCACCATAGTATTGATGACGTTATTTAGCTCGTTAACACGTTGTGATGTCTCCTGGGCTCCTTTCGCAACGCCTTGAGTCGCCTGGGCAATTTGTTGAACGCTGCTATTGAGTTCTTCGCTCATGCTACTAAGGTTCTCAGCTGCTGTGAGAACCTTTGCATTGGCATCATTAATCTTGACTACAAGCTCTTTAATGCCTTCTACCATCTTCCTAAAACCTTCTATTACGTCCCTCATTTCGCCAATAGCTCTACCTTTTAAATTGTCCAGCGAAACTCTTAGATCACCATCAGCTACTCTAGCTATTATGTCTTTAAAGTCGCTTAGGAACGTTTGATCAAACTTCGTCTCCTCAAGCGCTACTGCAGTACCAGGATTATCCCTACCCGTAGGCGCCATACGTGTCATACCTCCCGCATCCACGTTGAGATAGAAGCGGGCACTTTGTTAAACATGTCGAGGGATAACCATAATATTGAACTATGCGTGTTGATGTGCTGGTTAGTTAAATGTACCCTTACTCCTCCGAACTTTATTTCGTAAATGCTTTAACTCGCTCTCAAGTTCAAGCAGTAATTTTACTAGAGAATCTTCATCCTCAGTGCTTTCGTCTTTGGTACTTGATACCTCAGAATTCTCTTTAGATGCTATGTCAATGAGTTTCTTCAACTCCTCACGCCTATCTCTTTCAGGAGGCTGCTTCTTAACAAATTGTTGTACTTTCTTTGATTCATCAGATTCTAGTTGCTCTCCCTTCATTCTAGGTGGCTTACCTGATTTAGAACTGGTGGATTTAATGGATGCCTTAGACTTGGATTCTCTTTCTTTCTCCTTGTCTAAGCTTTTTGACTTCTCTACAACCTTCGAGATAGCCCTTGAGGCATGTACTTTAATTGAATGTCCCTTAGGTGTTATTTGCGCTTTTGTCTCTTGCGTAGATTTTTCCCTCTCCGTTCCCTCCGACATCATTACTTTAGCAGCTTTACATTCATTTCTAGATGCTCTCGTGGATTGTCGTACGTATATTAATGATATAGAGCTGGAGAGGAAACTGAAGTTCGTGAAGACTATTATAGAGGCAAAGGACGAGATCAACATTATAAGGGACCATACCTTATCGGAACATACAATTATAATTCGTGAGAGAACGCAAATAAAGAAGAGGAGCGCTAGTAACCTTAGGATTAAATCTCTCTTTGCGATTCCTATACTTATGTGAACATCGTCCGGGTTTAGATTACATGAATTTAAGGATAATGCCCTATGAATTGAATTGAGGTAGCAACTCAACATGTTGTCATACTTAAGTAAGAACAGCAAGAGCATTAATGAGCTTACCATAAGTAAGAGAGCTAATTTTAGCGTTTCTGGAACCCTTATCAATCCAATCACCTTAAGGCTTAAAGCTACTATGAGGAGCAGTATACCGAAGTTTCTTTTCACCAGAGAGCTCTTGACTTCAACTTGTCTGAGCTTTCGTACAATATCCTCTGGTAATTTCGATGTCCTAAGTATGCTACTAACCATGTCGCTAAACATATCGGATATCGCCATGTAGTATAACAGAAGGATGAAGGCTAAAGATGTGGTTGTAAATACCATTAATGATAGTATCTCGATCCCTGGTGCGCCTGATTGATACAACATCACGATTGTCAAGATTAGAGAAATGAGGAGAAGCACTGTTAGAGATAAAACTCCCTCCTCTAAGGGTCGCCAGAATTTAACTAATTGTACTTTCTTCATTTTCGCTTTCATCCATATCCCCTCACATGAACGTTAATGAATATAAGAACCTAGAGACTAGATCGCATATGATACGATAACATAAGCAACTAGAGAATAGGAAAAGACCCATGTAAAATAGAAGCGTAAACCTTGAATCTCCTTCGCTAGCGTATATTGCTAATGTGTTATTTAACGATATTACTACTATCATTAACAGGAAGTAAAAGTCCACAAAGGAGATTGGGGGAATAAATAGGAATTGAACTATAGTAGATATGAGGCTCATATATTGTGTGAGAAGCTTAAGGAATGCACTCACTACACCAAGAACTGCCGACATAGTTATATGAAGTGGTACCACTAGGCCTTTCAAGTATGATACTATCTGATATCTACGCCTCCTAATGGCTATATATTGCGAGTAAAAGGATTCCAAGAGATCAGCTACTTCTTCAATATCCCCACCGCTATGTAATGTATCAACGAAGATTTCGTTAATACGCCTTATTAATTCACTGGAGACCTCTGCCTCAAATGATGACCAAGCGATCTTAGGCTCGATTCTAAGGTTTAATTTAGCAAATAAACGTTTAATCGGCTTATTTAGGGGACCATAATTTACTAAGAGGATATCCTTAAATCCTACAGTTAGAGGAATGCCTGCAGAACAAATCGAGGAGACTTGCCTAAGGAATGTTGGATAGTATCTTTCGCACTTCTTTACTTGATTTACATACTTACATCCTACGATTCCAGAGAAGAGTAAAGGAAGGCCTAATATTGCAATTGAGTAGGATAGATCATTGAGTTCATGAAATGTGAGTAAGAAGAATAGTGGTGAGGTAATGATTGATATCACTCCAAGAAGCTCCACTATAGTTCTCTTCCTCGGCTTTAATTTTGTCTGAGCGAGTATTCCATCTGGCCTAGCCGACTTGAATATCCCCCAAGCTACCATAAAGAGGATAGAGGATATTACCATTACCATGAGGATCATCATTGGCAAGAGCATTTCAAATGATAACATTAACGAGGATAGAAGGGTCGTTACGCATAAGAATGTGGTAGAGGATAATACAGCGGCATATGCATCAGATAATCTCTTAAGTTGCTCTAATCGACGTTCACTAGAGTCAACATATTCTATCATGTAGTTCGTGTACTCTCTAGAAATAAAGTCGCTTGTTTGCTCTCCTGCACTAATCGATTGGGATAGACGTATTAAGAAAGTCTTTAATCGCTTATTAGGGACTTTATTTGCTACCTGCTCGCATGCATTAGCTTGACTGTAACGCCACGTGCTAACCAATACGACGATACTTCTCAGATATTTGGCTATATGTTTGAATATATCCTTTTCCGATGCCAATCTGAGCATCTCTATTCTTGATATTGGCGAGGTAGCTATTGAGCGAAGGTATAATAAGAAAAAAGGAAACTCGCTCTCGATATGCGAGCCATCTACTACCTTTGAGAGTTTCTGTAATGCCGATCTCAACATAGCTGACGCCTCATAGGCCTTTTATCAGAGGTTCGTCAGTTATTGCCTGAGGGCCTAGCTTAAACATAGCTTGTCTCTTTAATTTTTCGTATGCCTTCTCTAAGCCAACATTATGTATCCAGACTAGGGTTTCCCATACTTCCCAATAGTCACGTATGTTTAATTTCCGCATAAGATCTATTATCTTAGCTCTTAAGTCCAGCTCCTCATATACCTTCCTGATCTCACGACCGGATAGTCCTTTCATTATGGCGATCTTTGTCTCCAGTAGATAACTACTACCTAGACCTCTAAATTGAAACGTATCACTAGATGGTTCCCATGAGAATACTTCAATGAATTCAAACCTTCCCTCAGCAGGGTCGTATCCAAGTATTTCGTTGACCGAAAGGACTCTTCGCTTATATTTACCCGTTTCTGGATCATGTACTGCGCTTTGAATTATAACGGCGTTTAGGTTATCTATATAAGTCTTAGGTACCTCTATCGGATATCCTGTTAATCTCTGAACTAACCTTACTACTGATGCTGCGTGAAATGTAGTCAGTACGGGATGGCCAGTTTGCATTGCCTGAAATGCTATATTACCTTCTCTTCCACGTATCTCGCCAACTATTATGTATGTTGGCCTCTGCCTTAAGGCTGCCTTAAGCAGATCGAACATTGTAACTCCACTTCCACTTTCCTCAGTGGTTCTTACGACTTCCCTTATCCAGTTCTTATGAGGGACGGTTACTTCAGGGGTATCCTCTATGGAGACGATTTTTGCATCCGGTGGAATTAATGCAGTCATTGCAGTTAGTGTCGTTGTCTTTCCACTCGCTGTTTCTCCGCATACCCATATCGACATTCTCTCTCCTAAGAGCATCCATAAGTAAGCCACTATGAGTGGATCCATTGTACCGAAGGCAACCAAATCGATTATGCTTAGTGGAGTTCCGCTAAACTTTCTTATCGTGAAGTTGCTCCCTCTTCTGCTTATATCCTCTCCGAATACTATGTTTATACGGGATCCATCAGGAAGAGTTGCATCTACTATGGGATTCCTATGAGATACGGGCTTTCCTATGATTTCACTAAGTCGTATTACAAATCTATCCAACTCGTCGTTAGAACTGAAGCCCACGGTAGTCTCTATTGCTCCAAAGATTTTGTGATGAACATATATTGGACCGAGTCCGCTACATGAGATGTCCTCTATGTAGGGATCCCTTATGAATGGTTCTAAAAGACTAACGCCTATTTTCTCGCAATATAGCTCATATTTTAATCTCTCGAAGTCGTCAGGAGTAAGAACTAGCTTCTTCTTATTAACGATTGTTCTTGAACCTTTGCGGACTATCTTCTCTAAAAGAGAGTAGAGCATTTTTTCTTTCTCTCTATTATCGGAAGGCACGTGCCTTTCATCGACTACCATTGCAATTCTTCTCTCGACTTCGCTTATTATTAAATTACGATTCTCTTTTAGTCGAGGTTCTATGGGATGGTACTTTATACTACCTCGTTCGTCGGTATATATGTGGATGAATACTGGATCACCAACTGGGTAAATGAGGTTCGGTTCGCGTATTTTAGCCATATCTCGCGATAATTTCTCCACGAGTTCTGGTGGCTTAATTATACGTCTTTTCGCCAGGGATTTTATATATTCCACTAAGTGGGGGTTCTTTTTGAAGCGTTTTCTCCAATCTTCATTAAAACCTTTTAAGAATGAGAAAGATTCAAATGAATCATTTAGCACATTGATCACCTTATGCACGAGCGGCTGTGAATGGAAGGACCCTTATTCCAAATGCAGGATCAACTTCAAAACTTATTATATCTCCAGAAGTCTGAAGTGCACCCTTTAGCTTTGCCACTGTAAGGACGAGGACATTTTTGTTTCTAAACGTCTTAACGGATAACAGGAAGTGACCATCGCATATCGACCTTACTCGTATGAGCAGATCTTGGCTAAAGGCGTACGGATGTATCGTTATGATTATCAATTTGCTCTCAGAGTCGACTACGTTCCTGCACTCAGAGAAGAACTCAAGAACATCGTTTGGAGTGGCGTGGGTTACTATATATGTTAATGAATCTATAACCAGGACATCAAACTTACTGAGCCTACGTTTAATAAAGTTGAGAAGTGCTATTAGGAAGTACCTCGAGACCTCACTGTTCCACTTTATCCCCTTTACATGCAATGTTTTTATTATTAGATCTCCACACATGAAGTAGTATGTTACATCCCATCCTAAGCTGAGCATATGCGATAAGAGACTACGTGCTGTAGTCTCTGTTGTTATATACATAACCCTGTATCCCGACTTGAGAGCACCATAGCATATCTGTTGTGAGAGAACGCTCTTACCGGAATCATTAGGGCCTTCGATTAGTGTTAAGGATGGGAATGGCATTCCTCCTATTCTCCTATCGAGTTCAGCGTTTTCGAAGGATATTGTCTTTGAATCGGATTGTTTGATATTCATCATGATCTTTCACCCCGCTTAGATGGGGTAAAGTAGAGTCCTATACGGAAGATTTTCGACAACAATAGCATGAAGACGAGGTCTTGATCACAGTTAGGATCTTCAAGACTTTTGAGAGCAGACAGTATGAAAATATGATCTTCAAAGCTAAGATTTGGAGAGAAATCATTTTCATAGGGTTTTAAGTCAGGTGAGTAGTAAGTTAACATATGCATTATATTAATTATGGGGATGACAATTTTAGCACTAATCCATCCTCTTCCGACATATTCACTCAAGAGGGATATTGCATTATTCAGACCAAGAGTTGACAATAAATAACTGGAGACAAGGAAGAGACGAGGAATGTTATTGGTATATAAGGAGGTGTACACATCTGGGGATTGTTTAGGAGAAGGTCTTTGTGCGTACTTAGATATGAGTTCCTTTAGTTTCATTAACATTGTATCTATAGATTGTTCCTTGTCTTTGTCCTTGCTGATTAGCATTTCTTTCTTTTCGCTTTGGGATTTTATAGAAGGCTGCGAAATATCCTTAGCTGGAGTTTCTTCCTGTCTATTAATTTCTGTATACTCCTTCCTTTGAGTTTGCTTAGAAGAGGAGATCGTTATATCGCTCGAGGATTTCACTTCTGCCTCCCTATTTGAAGTCTTTCCAACTCTTACCTCCTTAATATTTGAGGTCGAAGTAACGACGCTTGATGATGGGGGAACACTAACTACGAGGGGAGCTTTCTCCTTGTCTTCCTCACCTAATGCCTTTTTCGCAACACGTTTGCTGAGCTCCTCTTTTTTGGCTTTGCTTATCTCCTCTTCAGCTTTTTCCATAACTTTTTCGAGGAGTTTATCTACGCCTATCGAACGGAGCATATTAAATGGATTATCAAGCTCTGTTACAAGGGTTCGTACATCTACTAACGTGTTTTTAAGAGCTTCAGAGAGCTTCTTAAATTCCTTCTCCATAAGGTCTACTCGTCGCTTTAGATCCATTACTTCACTTAATTCTATCTTACTTTCCGAAGAGGACTCACCTCTTTTGATCACTTCGTTTATCTCTTGTTGAAGCTTTGTTATTTCATTCTTTAAGTCCAATACGTCCTTGTCCTCTTTCGATTTAGACATGGTATCGTACCTCGTCGTTAGCGCCATGAGCTCAGAGTCTTAGCTAATCTCATAATTTGAAGCGAGTAATTATGTTGAGGATGCTGAAGCAAGAATACGCCTTTGCTTCTGTACGCTAATACTTCATCATAGAATGGAATGACACCTAACACGGGAACGCCTAACGTCTTTGAAATTTCCTCTGAAAGGTCAGTTACTTGAGCTAATTCAGGTGGGATCATGTTTATTAGTATGTAGCAAACTTTGCCGAACTGCCTTAGTACCTGAACTAGAAGATATGTTCCGGAAATGTCTTGTCTATCCATTCTCATAGTTACGATGCTGAAGTCACTGCTTAGAACAGCTAATAATGTATCCTCTACTAAGCCAGGATGTGTATCGAATATTACGAAGTCTATATCAAATTCTTCCTGCAATGTTGCGGCTATGTGCTTAAAGAGCATTTCATTATATTCTTCCTTCATAAGTTGCGCTATCTCTTCAGGCTTCATACTTGATCCAATGAAGTAGAGACGACCATTCGGTATTCCTAGCTTCTCGGTTACGTCGACGATACATTCCTCTAAGGAACATCGTCTATAGAGGTAGTCGTTTAAGGTATGCTTAAGTGCACTCTGACCTACATTGAATATCACGTGAAGCCCGGGAGATGTTAAGTCTAAGTCGATTGTTGCAACTTTATGTCCTAGTATAGCGAGGGCGGTTGCTAAATTTGCAGTCGTCGTGCTCTTTCCAGTACCGCCTCTGTACGAGTGTATGGCAATCGTCATTTTAGGCATGAGAACCACTCTCCACATCCCTATTCTCTAGTAGCTTCTCCAGCTTTGAGACTCGAGATTCGAGATGATTTAACCGTTCTACAACTTCGCTCAACCTACTCTCAAACCTTGCAAGGAGGTCATCTAAATCATTCATATCCGTTTTCATGCTGGCTAGGACATTTGTTACGGTATCCCTTAAACCAAGTCTCCTAATAGTTATCACCTCGCTTCCATAAAATGAGGAGAGGAAAAAATACATTACTGAGGATTAGGAGTTGTTTGACTGTTAAATAACACATTTAGTCTAGGTTCATTACCTTATCTATGCTAGGTGGAATTATTCGTTCAACGGTAAGGATTGCACCTACTGGTGGCTTTATTTCTATTCTAAATATATCGTGAGGATGCAGGTAGACATCAGATGGCTTCCAGCCTGGTGGTGCATTGAGACCAGTAATTTCCTTGCCCTGATTAGCGCTAAGGAAGTTTTCAAGCGCTGTTAAGTTGATGAATATCTTAAATTTCTCGCCTTCCTCTAGTATTGTGTCATTATCGCCTACGACTTGTACTACTTGACACACCGGAAAGCTTCCGTCAACCAAACTACTATTATACAGGTTGTCAAAGGATATTCTAGCATTAGCATAAGATATTACAAGCTTTCCTTCATTAAGTTCGACGGGATAGCGTCCGCTTGATAACTTTATATAGATTACTAATCCTGTTATGTTTTGACGACTAGATGGGACATTTCCATCACCTGGTTCACCATAAGCTACTACTGAACCATCGAGTTCTATAGCTGAGCTTGCCTCTCCTAAGCCTGACTGGATTACAGTTTTGCTTCTTTGCGATGTATAGAAGCCCATATTTAGTACTACGAAGGCAAAAGCTGCAGCAACGATTACGAAGGCTATTAGTATTATTGCGGTCTCTATACCAGTTAATGCTGCTCTATCTCTCTTTAACTCTTTGAGCCTCTTGGTTAAACGGGAGGTGTTTATCATTCTGGCTATCACCATGAGAAAGAGTGATCACGTGATTTATAGGTCTTCTCAAGGTAAAAATTTGTCATTTGACTCTCCCTGAGGGTACAATGATTAGTTTGACTCAGCAATACTAAAAATGCGCATCTATATGGATTTCTTCTGGAAGGGATGTACTAGCGTAGGTGTATGGTCATGTCGTCATCGATAATAGCGGAGGCAATACTCATGATATCGGTGGTTGTCGCAGCCTCAGCGCTTACCTACACATTCTACTCAAGTGTGACTAGTATAGAGGCGAGCTATAAGAGTATTAATAACTCCATTAACAACAAGCTTCGTACGGCAATAACGATAGTTTTCGTAACAAATACCTCGTCAACTGTGGTGAAGGCTTGGATAAAGAACGTTGGTTCGACAAAGATTCCTGCTCAATTGATAGAGCTTTCCGATGTCTTCTTTGGTAATGAGGACTACTACGTGCGGGTACCTAGGTATTCAAATGGTTATGGATGGACTTATCAGTTATGCAATAGTGATGATGATGTATGGGATCCATGTGAGACCTTAGTAATTACCGTATACCTTAACGAGACTTTAGTGGACGGGGACTATTATTTGGCATTTGTCACATATAATGGGGTTAAGGCGGAAGCCATGTTCTCTATAGGGTAGAGAATATGGGATACTCGGGAGTATTAGCTCTATGTTTCTTGTGCATAATAGCTATATCAAGCATAGCAGCCATCATAACTATGAATTTCACAATTCACGAGGGTATAAGTAGAGCTGTTGAGGAGAATGCGAATAATAAAGTTATCATACTTAGTGAGGAGTTACGAATAGATGGAGGATTTATATCTCAGGATGGGCATGAGATATCTATAAATGTTACTAATGTAGGTGAGTTAGCGATTGCCGTTAAGGAGTTTAGATTCATAGATGTAATGATAGCATATGAGGATGTGAACGGAGTTAGGAAGCTTCTATGGATTCCCTATAGGGAACAGATAGATCAGGTGGGTAATTATTGGTACTTAAACAGAGTATTCGTGGACAATAGAGAGGGTGACCTCATAAATCCAATTAGAATAACTGATACCGAACATAGTGGACTCTGGGATCCTGGTGAGACAATAGAAATTGTAATATACCTTACTGATCCAATTCCATCTGGAAGCGTGGTATTCGTATTGATATGCTCGCCTAGGGGAAGGAAGGCATGTATTGTCATGTGACGTTAAGGGATTGTGCACTATATACTCGCTTTCCTTTGCTCTTTCTTCTTAAGTTTTTCCTCGAGTTCAAGGATTGATCTTTCACGTATAGTAAGAGCTCGTTCGTATGCTATCAATTCTCTTTCCTTGTCCATTAGCTTGCGTTCCCATTCCTCAAGTTTTCTTTGCCTTTCCTCTAACGATCTTTTGAGTTTCTCGAACTCTTGTTTTAGTTGTTCTTCACGTCTCTCTAAGGAGATTTTTAACTGTAATACTTCATGATAGGTGGTAAGGTGAGTTTTTAGTTGCTCTTCGAATTCCCTTCTAAGGGCCTCTATGTACTCCTCTTTTCTCGCTATTTCCCGTTCTCTTCTCTTTAATGTCTCCTGTAAGGTCTTTAATTGGTTAAGACCCTCTTCAAGTTTCCTTAGGCCCATTATGAGTTCACTTTCCAACTTTTTCAGGGCCTCCTCCTTTTCCTTCAACGCTTTTTCCTCTTCACGGATAGCATTAGCTTTTCTCTTGAGCTCTTCACTTTTACTCTTTACCTCCTCAAGCACATGCTTCTCCTTAATCAAAGCTTGATATTCGTTTTCAAGGTTTATGACTAGGTCTGCAATATTTATTAGTGTGGTGTTTACATTGTCTAAGAGCTCCCTTAGTTTCATTAAATTGGAGTTCATGGTACGCTGGATATTGGAGAGGTCATCTAGTCGTTTGGATAGCGTGGAATTTAATGCCTTGATATCCTTAAGGTGTTTCTCGTATTCTCCCATGATTTTACTTATATCTGTAAGGGCTGCTTCACCTCTATTGATAAGGATGTTGACCTTCTCCGTTAATCCTGGTAACGTACCTGCTATGCTCTCCATTAAGTTATTTATCGTAGCTTGCCATTCTGTTCTTTGGATCTTCAGTTCCTTGAGGATATTGTTTACTTCAGTCAAGTAGGAGGAGATATCATTTCCCCATTTGTCTAGGCTTTCGTTAAGGCCTCTGGTAAGTAAGTCGTACTCGGCTGTATATTTAGCGATTTTTGCTTCAAGTTTGTCTATGAGCTCATTAAACCTTCTTTCTTGAGCTTCTAGCTTTCTTAATCTATCCTGAACGTGTCCAACTAGAGTGTCTAAGGCTCTTGATAAAGCCTTAAGGGATTCTCTTTGCGTCCTGAAAAGATCTGTTAGTTCATTCACTATGGTCTTTGTCATTTCGCTTAAGCGTACGACTTCATCTTGGAGGGATCCTACTGAGGTCGTTAAGCTGGAGTTTGAGGTAACTATGAGTTGCGTGAGAGAGTTTGTGAGCTCATTTAGGCGTAGCTTTAATTCGCTTCTTAAGCTATTAATCATTTCCTCTATCTTTTTATTCCTCATGATGAGCACCAGTACTTCCTTACAGTTTTTCATAACGTACGCTAGTCATTTTAAGATATCTTCGAATTTACGGCTAGTCATGATGATGAGCATTGTAAAAAGCGCGTATCGGGCTTTTATTGCTTATGATTTAAAAACTATTAGGTCGAGGGTTTAATGCATCATTAGACCTTAACGCTTTATATTAGCTTTATGATGGAAGATAGTTCCTTTATACCATCCTCTACTATTCGTCTGGCTGCTTTTATTGATGGAATAAGGGGGTCAAGCATTAAGGCTTGTACCATAAGCTCCTTATCCATATTCAGTACTCCCTCAACCATTAACTTGTACCTAGT
>Ga0180300_10000940_pt1 | contig 13259 bp, 10 predicted proteins | sample GuaBasSediGuay15_FD_121798 | JGI IMG/M metagenome (GOLD analysis project Ga0180300, IMG submission 121798) | Subseafloor sediment microbial communities from Guaymas Basin, Gulf of California, Mexico - Guay15, Core 4569-2, 21-24 cm | ecosystem: Environmental > Aquatic > Marine > Hydrothermal... | reverse complement strand
GATATATGGTCTCCCTGATTCGTTCCTCACGACAGCTTCGACACCGTAAACCTGTTTTATGTTCTCGGGAGTTAATACTGAAGCAGGATTGCCTGCGTCAATAATAGTACCCCCGTTCAACATGATTATTCTGTCTGAGTATCGCGAACCGAGGTTGAGGTCGTGGATAGCCATAATCGCCGAAATTCCCTTTTCCTTTACCAGCTTTTTTATTATGTCCATTGCCTCAAGCTGATGCCTTATGTCAAGATTGCTGGTGGGCTCATCGAGGAGAAGAATGTCAGCCTCCTGTGCGAGAGCACGTGCTATCAACACTTTCTGCTGCTGACCGCCGCTAATCTCGTTAAAGTCACGTAATGCAAACTCTACGATATCCAGCAGTTTCAAGACCTCTAAGACCTTTTCCACATCCTGTTCATTACTTCGCCAGCCGAGATGTGGGCGTCTGCCCATGAGAACAGTATCAAAAACGGTTGCAGGAAAGACACGTGTAGAAGTTTGTGGCACGTATCCCATGCGCCTGGCGATTTCCATCCTGCTCATCTCTTTTATCTCCTGTCCATCTAAGAGTATGCTTCCGCGCTGTGGTTTCAAGATTCTATCTATGCATCGAAGGAGAGTAGATTTGCCTGCTCCATTCGGACCAACGATGCCCAGTATTTCTGATGGCGCGAGTTCCATACAGACGTTTTCGAGAACCGGTGTGCTCGCATAGCTAAATTCCATTTCCTTTACTTTTAGTTTCATTTCTTTTCACTTTCCTCCTTTTTACTTTTCACCAATACTCCCTCCTCCTTTTCCTTAGTATGAGGTATAAAAACAAAGGAGCGCCCATGAAGGCTGTTACCACACCCACAGGGAGAATAACCGGTGCAATAATCCTCCTTGCAATTGTATCTGCAAGAGTAAGTAATACCGCGCCAGTAACACCTGATGCAGGTAATAAAAATCTGTTATCACCACCGATAACCATGCGGCACATATGTGGTGCAACAAGTCCGACGAACCCAATTGTGCCCGTGAAGCAAACGATGGTAGCCACCAGAAATGTTCCAACAACCATTGTAAAGATTCTGACATGCGCAACCTTTATACCGAGGCTTTTTGCAGTCTCGTCCCCGGAACCCAGGACATTGAGGTCCCAAGACTTAAATAGGAGTAAAGGAATGCAACAAACAATTGCGATAGAAACTGGAAGCATAATAGACCATGAAGCCTTACCAAGATCACCAACCATCCAGAACACCGCTTCCTTTACCGCTTCTGCCTCCGCGAAATACTGGAGCAGCGTTGTCAATGCACCGAAGAGATACATCAATGCAATTCCTGCGAGTATCATTGTCTCTGGAGAAGCACCTCTACGGCTCGACAAGCCAATGATAGTAAACGCGCACAGCAGTGCAAAGACGAATGCATTTCCTATTATCAGATATTGCCCTCCAACGATACCTGCACCGGCGAGAATGGCAAGTGATGCACCAAACCCAGCGCCAGAAGAGATTCCAAGTGTGTAAGGACTTGCAAGTGGATTCCTTAGTACTCCCTGAAAAACACTACCTGCAACACCAAGACCGATGCCTGCAGCAATACCCAATGCAATTCTTGGAAGCCTCAGATGCCATACACATATATCAGCAAGCCAAGTTGTAGAGAAGTAATTAGGGAAGAAGCGATGGAAAATTGCGGAATAAGCATCCCATACTGTGATGTTTGCAGACCCGAGCGAGGTAGATACGCCAGTGATGAGAAACAATACAGGGATAAGAGCAAGAATAAAAAGGACTTTTCGTCCGATGTACTTTTTGTATTCTTCACCTATCTCAGCCGCGGTTTTAGTTCTCTTCCGTATTTCTGTTTCTACCTCTGCCATTTTGCTTATTCCTCACCTTTTCTTCGCCTCTCCCATATCTTTGTAAGCTATAACTGTGTCAGTTTTCATCTCTACGCCTTTATTCCGCTCATGGCAATCTTCTTTCCCAGATCGTCAATATCTTCATCTGATAGCGCCCGTGGCACCACACCCTCTCTGTTCTCAAGTATCCACCCAGCGACGTCCATAAAGCGGGCAGTAATATCAGATTCTGGATATGCTTCGATAACAGTCTTCATCTCGGTCTCGGCTTGCAGGATGAGGTCGTTTCGTGGAATGTTGCCGATCACGGTGCTTCCTACGCTCTCAGCAAATTCATGTACCACCCCTGCGTTATCCTTAGCGCCACGAGAATTATGGATGATTCCTCCAAGCAGTGCTCCGCCCCGCTCTCCGAACCTGGCAATTCCTTTGCAGATGTTGTTTGCTGCATACAGGGGCATGAACTCGCCAGAGGTTACGATATAGATCGTTTTTGCATACCCTTTTCGTATGGGAACAGCAAAACCGCCGCAGACTACATCTCCAAGGACATCGTAGATGATGACATCCCATTCCTCTTCGAATAGACCCAGTTTTTCGAGTGTCTCAACCATGGTGAGGATACCTCTTCCTGCACAGCCAACCCCTGGCTCCGGACCTCCAGCCTCAACGCAGGTAACACCTCCGAAGCCCTTGAAGACGAAATCGTCCATCTCAAAATCCTGTGTGTAACCTCGTTCTCTGAGAACCCCGAGCACGGTTGGTATCCGCCCACCGACCACATTTCTGGTTGAATCTGACTTTGGGTCACAGCCTATCTGCAGCACCTTGAGGCCAAGCTTTGAGAATGCAACCGAGAAATTTGCTGCAATGGTGGACTTCCCGATGCCTCCTTTTCCATATATTCCAATTCTTATCTCCTTTTCCATGTTATCATCGCTCCTCCGGATATTTATTCAAGAATAGATTGAGAATCTTCTCAATCAGCACAACCGTCCCGCGATAGCCCATGTAAGGGGCGTCATCGTAAAGTGAGAACTCGTCATGGGCTGGATATGCGACCCTGATGAGCGGAACATTGAGTTCCTCGGCTATTCTCTTCTGAAAACTGGTGCCGAGGATCAGACGCAGGCGATCGCTCCGCACCTCCGCGTTTCTGAGATGGTTATGAACCTCAAAAAGGTCTTCGTTCATTTCAGGATGAACAGGAGAGCCAGAGGTTACGGCACTGACAACGACATCGCACCCGACTTCAATCTCCATAAATTTGGTGAGCGCATCGGCTCTCGCGTAGTCGGCAACAACTCCAACAGGCATGTCGTACAACCTCTGAATCATCATATATGCCCTTTCGAGACTCCCTGTCACGTCCTCTTTGTAGACTGAGGCGCCGTCACCATCGCCATCAGTCGCCTTTCTCAAGAACTCTTCTGTGAGGTACATCCCATACGGCGCATCAACGATCTCATAAGGAGTCCCAAACTCCTTCTTCATCGCCTCAGCCAGTCTGAGTCCATATCCGCCGATCACGATGTTCTTCATAACAGAAGGCATCCTCTTGATCTCCTCCAATGTCGTGTCAACAGCCAGAACCGCATTGACATCGTATCCTGAGAGTGCGAGCAGCCTCTTGATTTCCTTGATGTCTGCTTTTGCCTTTGGGGATACGGTATCAAACCCGAGGAGGTTCACCTTATTAGCGTCTTCGCCATCTTCCCTCATGAGCGGGAGGAACTCAAGGAGAGCCTCTTCATAACCCTCCCACTCCTTTCCCTTGAAGCCTGCAGAATCGACATAGAACGAAGGCATATCGCAATGTTTCCTCACTGCTTTGATGTCGTCACCGATGATGGAGGAGACACAGCAGCCGAGAATTGCAACCATCTTTGGGTTGTAGCATTCCCTGGCTACCTCAATCGCGTGTTCCAGCTTCTCCTCGGTGCCGAAGATGATATCCCTGTCATGGATGGCAGAACATGTCGCTTTCAGCGAGTTCTCATTCTGTGCTACCTGATGGTACAGTGTCCCCCAGTAACATCCGATCGGTCCATGAATTATTGGGGTCACACCTTCGATTCCATAGAACGCTTTGAAAGCTCCGAAGACCTTACAACCGCTGATCGGTTCCATTATCTCTTCCCAACTGCGCTGGATTTGGATGTTTTCACAAATTGCATCGCCTCGCCGGCACGGATCGATGCCGATGACTTCTTCGTGTACGGATAGCGAACTGGATCGTATTCCAGTGCTTGAAAGATATAGGGTCTTTTTACTGCTAGGTTCTTCCTGTTAAGTTCAATACAGAGTTCCTTTGCGGTTTCGAGGACATTCTCAAACTGGCCGAGGAAACGATGCACCTCTCTTGAATACGCAGGGATGCCGAGTGAGTGTGGTATCCACTTCCTTTCATGTGTGGTAACTACAATATCGGGTTTGAACTCCTTTATTACCGCTTCTTCCTTCTCAATCGGCGTTTCGAGCAGCACATCAGAATCCACGCCCATTTTGTGGAATATCTCGACGGTTACCTTCCGGTGCTGAACCAGAACGTCTTTTGAGAGGTTCTTGTTGTAGAGGAAAGTGTAGTCGAGAGAGATGGCATCGACCACCATGCCCAGATCGAGCACCAGAGAGATGAGCTCATGAGCTCCTCCAAACATTCCGCTGCCCCGGAGCATCACTATATGCTTGCCATCGAGTTTCTCACGGTACGGTTCAAGATCCGCCTCCAGCTTTGCAAGTCTTCTATCTATAACGGCTTCAGTCTCTTTCTCAAGACCGAGTTTCTCACCAATCGAGGTGTAGAATGTTCTTATCCGCTCCTGATAGGGCAGGGATCTGGTAGAGAAGATATCTTCATGCACAAATTCAGTTCCAAATCGCTTATTCATGATCTTCACCCAGTCGCCTGGACGCTGAACGACATTCAGCTCTGCCCGTGGTGCGTTCTTGATCTTATCGGCTGTGAGATTGGCAAAGAATATGGCGTTGATCGTTGCACCAATCTCCGTTAGAATATCTATCTTTTCTTCCAGAGCCCCGGCATCCCACGCTCTGTTCCCGCCACACAGGTTCACACCATGTTCGATGACTCCACCATTAGCATCAGGGTCTTCCATCAACTGCCCGGCTAAAGCAGTTAAAACTTCCGCCTGACCGCATCCTTCGATAGGAAACGGTTTGTAATCTTCAGGATGTTTATAGTTGTGAATCACGTTCTTGATGGCGGTTTCTATCCAGTCTCGGAAATCGCGGTGCTTGAAACCCGATGTATCCACCACGACCATATCTGCTTTTACCTGGTCCGTATTCTTCAGATGGAATATCTCGCCCTTGACATCATCGCCGATGATGCCGCTCACACAGCTCAGGAGTACAATGATGAGTTCTGGGTGATAATTCCGGTCTACTTCGAGTATCGTATCCCGCAGGCGGTCGTTGCCTCCCAGTACTGTCTCCTTCTCAGTTAACGCGGTGGTGGGCAGTACCTCAGTATCCAGCCATGACTGCTGAACAGGGATACGGTGATTGTAAGCACACCCAGATGGTCCGTGAATGATCGGGACCGCGTTTTTGATCTCGATAGCTGCACCAACTCCTCCCGATAGTTTACAGTGGATGGCGGATCTGTGCATTAGCCACATTCTACTTATCAAAAGATCCATACCAGCGTCCCGTTCTGCGTACATATTTTATTTCTCCTTTCTCCTTTTATTCCAGTGGCGGATACACGAATACGCCCTGTTCATGCACGTCAAAGTCTATATGCTGGAACCTGTCCAGATACTCCTGATGTATTGCATACGGATCCAGTGCCAGATCGTGGTAGATTATCTTTGCTAGGTATGCAATGTTAATAGGGTAACCGGGACCTGTTATAGAGAAAAGGGCGTACACTTTCCCATCCTTTACTGCGGTAACTCCTTCAAACCCGGGCAGTTCACAGATATTCTGTATATTTTGCTTGGCTTCCACCGTATCATCAGTCTCGTAACCACTACTACTTCCCCAGGTTATGGGGCAGATGATGACCTCAGGATCCTGCATCAGCAACCATTCAACATCCACTTTGGGATGTGCACCCCTGGGCTGGGGCAGGTTCTTTCCTATATTTTTGCAGGGTATATAATCAAGCAACTGACCTATTGTGCTCCCTATATGTACACGGAAAAGTTTGTTTCCGTCACTCGGGCCGCCATACACCACTCGTGGTAAATCATCCTCAGAAATCCCCGTCGTTTGCTCATTTATCGCTTCATTTATCGTTTTCATCACATCATCGTGCCATTCGCCATACTCTCGAGCTTCTTCTTCCCTGTCGAAAATATACCCACGGACCATCATCCGTTCCGGAATAGATTCTCTCGTTGGGGATACCAAATCAAGACAAAGAACCGTAACGCCTGGCAGTTTTTCCGCATAATCTACCCTTCCTGGCGAAGGCATTACCATAAGAAGGTCGGGTTTCAGGTCGAGTATCGCCTCAAAGTCCGGGCTCCAGCCAAATGCTTTACCAATACTTGGCAATTCGCAGAGCTCCGGGAACTCGACCTTCTTCTCTCTAACTTCTTCTGTAACACCAACGATCTTATCTGCCACATTGAGTGCTCGTAACGCTTCCGCTTCACGATAAGCCCAAATATCAGCGATTACAATGCGATTTACAGGCTTTTTGATTGTCACAGCTAGATTCTGCGATTTTTTCATGGGATCGTTGCCCAAGACCGTAAGCTCCTTCTCCTTACCTATTATGATCATTTTTATCTGCACAAAATCCAGCGGGTTTATTTCACCATCGTATTTCGCATCTGCTAACTCAGTCTCTGGTTTCTTGCCGAAGAATATCAGCTTTACGTAGGTCAGGTCTCGCATGTCTATGGTATCGTCTTCGTTTGCGTTGCCATAGACGCCTAAGACGTAATCGTCTTCTGAAGCTGTTGTACTTGTGCTTACAACTTTTTGCGTGGTTTGCTCAGCAGTAATTCCAGGTATAGCTACTAAAAACAGCGAACACAACACAATTGCTATTTCTGCCAATGCAAATCTTTTCTTTGAAAGAAAAGCTTTACCAAAAGAACTGTTCTTTCTTTTCATTTTTTTCTTACTACCTCCTAAATTTTTTATTCACACTTTCTTGTTCTACTATTTTCATTCCTTTTCTCATTTCCTTTCCTCAGCCTTCATCCATTTTTTCATTTTTGGAGAGGGAAATAAAAATAGCCCTTCCCAAAAACTTTTCTTATTTTTGCATTGCCCTTTTATCTCGCCACTCGTTTCTCTACTTTCTATCGTCGCCATGTTATTAGTCTTCCAGAGGGGGATACACAAACACCCCATGCTCGTATACGTTGAAGTCTATACGTTTGAATCGGTCCACATACTCCTGATGGATAGCCTGCGGATCTAAGTCATCAAAGAGATCGGGATGGAGCTGCTTTGCAAGGTATGCCAGGGCAGCCACGCAGGATGGCGCGAGCTCTAGATCATAGTGACCTATGAAGACCTTGCCGTTTTTCACTGCGGCAATATTAGCCAGTTCGGGGCGGTTAATGACACTGTCCCAGACCTCTTTAATCCCGGATGGGTCATCCGTAGCATATGCACCGTTGACACCAGCCCATGCAGTTACGAGGATAACATCGGGGTTCTGCTCTATCACCCATTCAGGATCCACCGTTACGGAACCATAACGCGAAGCACCAGGTAAATCGGCAGCGATATTCCTTCCACCAGCCATGACACCTAACAGTAGCCGTCCGCCGTTAGTCCGGGTTTTGTAAAAATTCCCATGGCCACCATAATATATCCTTGGTTTCTCATCGTCTGAGAGACTATCTATTCGATCCTTGATGGTGTTGACATTTTCTTCATACCACTCAAGGTACTCTTCGGCCTCAGCCTCTTTATCAAGGATGTATCCCAGCTTTTGCATTTCTTCTTTCATGAGACGGATGTCAAAGAAGCTCAAACCAAGCACAGGAACGCCTGGAAGATGCTCTTGTAAATCATCTGGCCTCTTATGTACATACTCAATAACAACATCGGGGTTTAGGCTGAGTACTGTCTCGTAGTCTACTGGATGGCCTCCCACCGATGGTAACTTGCTGAGTATTGGAAATGATCGGCTTTTGTCCGCTTTCTTATATTCACCCGTAATGACATAACTGACACCAACCACCTCATCCACTGCATCGAGCACTTGTATCGCTTCAGCAATGGGTGGCATACACGGGATGATCCTCTCCACCGGCTTCTTTACCGTCACCGTCCTATCCGCGGAATCCACAATCGTAAGCTCCTTCTCCTTACCCACGATGATCATTTTTATCTGCACGAAATCCAGCGGATTTATTTTACCATCGTATTTCGCATCTGCTAACTCCGTCACCGGTTTCTTACCGAAGAATATCAGCTTTACGTAGGTCAGGTCGCGCATATCAATCGTATCGTCTTCGTTTGCATTGCCGTAGATGTCTAAGACGTAATCGTCTTCTGAAGCGGTTGTGACCCCACCAGGTGCACTTACTTTTTGCGTTGTTTGACTTTGCTCAATTGCAGTTGCAGGCAAAGTAGCCACTAAAAACAGCGAACACAACACAATTGCTATTCCCAACAATGTTGCTATTTTCGTTTTCATTTCTTCTTTTTCACCTCCTAAATTTTTTTCAACTCGGCTCAGGATACACGAATACACCGTGCTTATCCAGGTCGTAGTCCAATCCTTGGAATCTTGTCAGGTATTCTTGATGAATTGCCTTTGGATCCAAGTCTTTGAATAGCTCAGGATGGAACCATTTTGCCAAGTACGCAATACCAATAAAATGCTGTGCTCCCCCATAGAGGTCATTGCTGATCACATAAACCCGTTCTTGCTTCACTGCAGTGACCTCAGCCAGTTCTGGTCGACTCATGATCTCGTCCCTTAAACTGGTCAGTTCGGTTATATCATCGGATTCGTATCCACTATTCCCTCGAGCCACAATGACTATAATATCGGGATCGCGTTTTATCACCTCCTCGGGATCCACCGTAGGGTAGCTCGAAAGATCGCTGAAGATATTGTTTCCACCGGCCAGCATGATTTTTTCATGATATCCGGCACCTTCGCCACAAGTTTTGTAAGGAGCCCACTCAAGGTATACCGTTGGTTTATCTTCTTCCGAATGTTCTTCCACTCGCTCTTTGACTGTATTCATTACCCCATTGTAGAAATCAAGGAACTCATCAGCTTCATTCCGTTTTCCAAGGATATAGCCCATCTTTCGTATTTCATCTACGTGATTCGATGGTCTATAACCATCAATCCGCAGAACGGTGATCGTCGGGTCTGCTTCGTTTAGCGTATTTTGAATCTTTTCGTAGCTAGAGGAACTGCCCACTCTTGCATATATCCAGACAGTATCAGGATGCAGCTCCAATATCGCCTCATAATCCGGGGATGAGACTGATCCAAGACCTTGGCACTCGCTAAACTCCGGGAAGTATATGTTATCCTCTTTGATATATGTGCCAACACCAACTATTTTATCTGTCTCTAACTTGAGTGAACGCATCGGTTCAAGGATAGGACTCAAAAGGACAATCAACCTCTCAAGCGGCTTTTTCACCGTCACGATTCTATCCGCGGTATCGATGATTGTAAGCTCCTTCTCCTTACCCACAATGATCAACTTAATCTGCACAAAATCCAGTGGGTTTATTTCGCCATCGTATTTCGCATCTGCTAACTCCGTCTCCTGCCTTTTGCCGAAGAATATCAGCTTTACGTATGTCAAGTCTCGCATGTCAATCATATCGTCTTCGTTTGCGTTGCCGTATATGCCCAAGACGTAATCGTCTTCTGAAGCGGTTGTTATAATTGCACTTGCAGTTACTCCTTTCGTTGTTTGCTCAGCAGCAATCGCAGGCAGAGCTGCTAATAACATCGAGCACAGCACTACCGCTATTTCCACCAACGCTAATGTTTTGTTTTTTGTTTTCATTTTTTCTTTTTCACCTCCTAATTTTTTCAGCCTTTTTGTTTTTGCGAATGAAGAGGGAGAAAAAATGGACCCCCTCGTAACAAACTTTTCGTGTTTTTTGTGCTGTTCTTTTATATATCACATTGCTCGTTCTTGTGTTCTCTTCTGCTGCCATGTCCTTAATGTCCCTCGGGATGTTCCTCGGGATGATACACGAATACACCGTGCTTTTTAACGTCGTAGTCTATATGCATGAATTCTGTCAGCCATTCCTGATGAATTGAATTTGGATTTAGATCCTCAAAGAGATTAGGATGGAACCACTTTGCAAAGTAAAGTGGCGCAAGGAACCATGCTCTCCACGCCAGTACATCGCTGTATATCAGATAGACTTTTCCATCTTTCACTGCTTTTAGGTTTTTAAATTCAGATAAATTCATAAACTCCTCTCTGAATGTCTTTGCTCCTGATATGTCATCTACGTCATAACCAAAGGTATGGGGTGGCCATCCGGAATGCACGACTATGATAGAGGGATTCTCCGTGATAACCCACTCAGGATCTACTGCGATACAACTCCCGGGGAGATCTCCTGCGATATTGATACCACCAGCCATTTTGATTATCTGATTTACACTTGGATTATCCCTACCGTAAGTTTTCCATGCTCCGGACCATTTATATGTATCAAATACCCGTGGCTTATCAGCTTCCGAAAGCTCTTCTGTCCGGCTTTTGATTATATTTAGGTAACTTTCATACCAATCAATGTACTTCTCAGCCTCTGTTCTTTTATTAAGAATGTATGCGAGCTTTTCCACCGTTTGTGTGTATGTAAGAGGACCGACGCAATATGCACCTATAACAGGTATGCCTGTTCCCTCAAACTGCTTTGCAAGCGTTTCCGTTGCACTACCTGATGTAACCATGAGCACAAGATCAGGCTCAAGCTCTAATATACCCTCAACGTCTGGTGCCCATGTGGAGCCAATGGAGGGGAGTTGGCTTAACTTTGGGAATAATATCTTCATATTTTCAGCCTTTATGGTGGATCCTACACCGACCACTTTGTCCTCTGCCCCAATTGCTTTGATAACTGTCGCTGTTGCGGCATATGCGACGACCATCCTTTCCACTGGCATACTTACCGTCACGATTCTATCGACTTCATCCACAATCGTAAGCTCCTTCTCCTTGCCCACGATAATCAACTTTATCTGTACAAAATCCAGTGGGTTTATTTCGCCATCGTATTTCGCATCTGCTAACTCTGTCTCTGGTTTCTTACCAAAGAAGATCAGCTTTACGTAGGTCAGGTCTCGCATGTCAATCGTATCGTCTTCATTTGCGTTGCCATAGATGCCCAAGACAAAATCGTCTTCTGAAGTTGTTATGATAGTGTTTGCACTTGCTCTATGCATTGTTTGATCAGCGGCAATTGCAGGTAAAGCCACTAAAAACACCGAACACAGCACGATTGCTATTTCCACCAATGCTAATGTTTTGGTTTTCGTTTTCATTTTTTCTTTAACACCTCCTAAATTTTTTAAGATTGAAAAGAGGGAAAAAATTCCCCCCTAAACCTTTCTTTCTTTCTTTCGTATTTCTCTTTTATCTCACTGCTCGTTCCTGTGCTTTCTATCGTCGTCATGTTCTTATTCTTCCAATGGTGGATATACGAATATTCCATGTTCATATACATTGAAGTCTAGGCCAGGGCAAAAATTGTCTATGAACTCCTGATGCATTGCCTGCGGGTCCAAATCCGTAAACAAGTCTGGATGGAACCATTTCGCCATGTATGCGATAGCTATTGGATGGTCGAATCCGTAAGAAAGCCCCTCGTGTATTATATAAACATTTCCATTCTTCACTGCAGTAACATTGGCCAATTCGGGACGATTCATGATCTCCTGCCATATATCCACTATCACGGACGGATCGTCTGTCTCATATCCAGCACCTTTCCTCAAATGCTTGATAATAATATCGGGATTCCTCGCCATTACCGCTTCAGGGTCTACCTCGGAGTAACTGGGCGAATCAGAAAATATATTTCTTCCACCAGCTATCTCGATATATGTTTGAGCTCCCGAGCCACCACCGTATGCTTTGTAATCTCCGAAAGAAGACTCTACATACACTTTGGGTTTCTCATCCTCTGAGAGCCTTCCTGTCCGTGCTTTAATTGTGTCAAGATATTTGTCACAGAAAGTTTTGAGGTAATTATCTGCTTTATCTCGTTTGTTCATGATATAACCAAACTTCACCGTCTCTTCTACAAAGTGTGTCCGCGACATGAAGTTTAAACCGACTACAGGAACACTATCAGAGAGCTTATCATAGAGATGCTTGGTCCAGCTTGTCGCTCCTACGACTAAGTCAGGTTCGAGACTAAGTATTGCTTCAGCGTCCGGAGGATATCCTCCAATGCACGGAAATTTACTGCCCTCCGGGAAATAGGTGGGATATTGGTTAACGTTTTTTTCGATACCGACTATTTTATCCAGTTCTCCAAACATTCGTATTGCCTCATAACAATACAGAGACATTGAAACCACACGTTCCACTGGCTTCTTCACGGTCACGATTCTATCCGCAGAATCGATGAGTGTAAGCTCCTTCTCCTTACCCACGATGATCAGCTTTATCTGCACAAAATCCAGCGGGTTTATTTTCCCGTCATATTTCGCATCTGCCAACTCCGTCTCTAGTTTCTTACCAAAGAATATCAGCTTTACGTAGGTTAGGTCTCGCATGTCAATCGTATCGTCTTCGTTTGCATTGCCGTAGATGCCCAGGACAAAATCGTCTTCTGAAGCTGTTGTGACTTCAGATGCACTTGCTTTTTGCATGGTTTGCTCAGCAGCAATTCCTGGTATAGCTACTAAAAACACCAAGCACAGTACGATTGCTATTCTCACAAACCTTTTCGATAGAAAAGGTTTACCAAAAGAACCTTCTTTTGCGTTCATCTCTTCCTTTTTACCTCCTCATTCGCTTCTTTTTCCTTTAGAACCTGTTTCTTTTAGCACTGTGGGGCTCTGCCCACGACCTCGCAAGCCTGTAAAGGCTTAGTTTTCTTTTCTTTTCTAAAGAAAAAGTGTTGTTGGGAATCCGCCCAGCCCGGTATCCTTTTATTCTCATCTTCGTTCTCGTCTCCTCCTCCCCAGAGCATACGCAATCGCAGACATCGCAGCTATTGCGAAAACCGCCTCGAATCCAGGTGTTTCTGGCGTTGGCGTTGTTGTTGGCGTTGTCCCTTCCGATTTAGGTGTAGACATTGGCTTTACTGTTGGCGTTGACTTTACCGTTTGACCCGAACTTGACGTTGCTTTTGGTGTTGGCGTCTGTGTTACGCCTGGTGTCAGCGTAGGCGTTGGCGTCGGTGTTCCTTCAGACGATTCTGCGGATGCAGGCGTCACAGACCATGTCCAGGTGTGCAT
>Ga0180300_10000939_pt1 | contig 13263 bp, 9 predicted proteins | sample GuaBasSediGuay15_FD_121798 | JGI IMG/M metagenome (GOLD analysis project Ga0180300, IMG submission 121798) | Subseafloor sediment microbial communities from Guaymas Basin, Gulf of California, Mexico - Guay15, Core 4569-2, 21-24 cm | ecosystem: Environmental > Aquatic > Marine > Hydrothermal... | reverse complement strand
TTTAATGGAGTGGGTGCGCTCTTGCTGGGAACCAGGAGAACCACAGATTCCTTATTCCTGGGATGCATTAGACATTTTGAACAAAGCCAGAAATGGTGAGAGGATGTACTGTGTGCAATATGTCCTTCTCTTTGTTCAATCAGCAAATGCTCTTGGTATTCCAGCACGTTATCTTGGTCTTTTTAATTGTCAGGGGGAAGGAGTTCATGCTGTGAGTGAAGCATGGTCAAATGACTTTAAAAAATGGGTTTTTATTGATGTTTTGAATAGATCTTATTTTCAGGACCAAAAAGGAGTTCCTCTTTCTGCAATAGAATTGCGTGATAGAATATTTAATAAGCAAAAAATCAAAATTATTGGAGAAATTAAAGATAAGGAGAGTTATTATAGGATGTTTAGAAATCTTGTTTACTGTTTTCGGAATGATTATTTAGAACAGGAGAATTCCTGGATATTTCATCCTCAATTTTCTGTTTTATATTTTGATAAAAATGCATGCCCTCTTAAAAGATTTCCACTGATTACAGATGATAAAAATGACCTTGAGTTTCCAGTAAATCATATAAATATAATTCCATATCAGTTGATAAAAAGGAAATACCTTTTAGGGAAAGAGCAATTTTACCTGATATTAAAAATAGAGAGGTCTTTTATTATTCCACCTTATGATATAGAGGTCAAAATTGATAAAAGCAGATGGAGAAAGGTTTCCGATGATAGTTTTGAGATAAAATTGAAAAAGGGAATTAACAGGATTTTTGCAAGAATAGATAATAAATCTGGACAAAAGCTTCTTGCTGGGAGACTTAGTATGGATTTTTCTCCTCCTTAAAAAGTGATTACTTCTATCTAAAAATTCAGTTTTCTTTTATAACAGTTTCACATAATTTAAGAATTAACCTTTTTGTTTTTGGATTTTTATCCCTTATAAGATAAGCGAACTTTTTCACTGTGTAATCAATCTTTTTGCAGTGAGCAGGAACATCTTTAAATAATTCAGATATATGTATTCCAAGAGCATCTGCTATTCTTTTTACCACCTTAATACTTGATGATTTTTTTCCACTTTCAATGTAACTTATAAAGTTATTGCTTATTCCTGCTTTTTCAGCAAGTTCCTCCTGAGTTAGTCCCCTCCTTTTTCTTTCCTCCCTTATTCTTTTTCCGAGAATTTTTAAAATATCCTCCACATTTCCTCTTCTATTTCTCATTTACCTATTATAGAGATTTCCTGCTCTATTTAGAATAAACTAAAGAAGAAATTTGTCTTGACAAGTTGATTTAAAATTGTAAAATATATAGGTTTCTAACACTTTAATCGCAAAAATTCAAAAAAACGAAAGTTTTTAACAGGAGGTGGTTATGGAGAGGATAAGAATTGCGATTATTGGTGTTGGAAACTGCGCAAGTTCTCTTGTTCAGGGTATTTACTATTACAGAGAGAAAAAGCCAGAGGATGCAATTGGACTTATGCACTGGGAGATTGGTGGGTATACTCCTGGTGATATTGAAGTTGTTGCTGCAGTTGATATTGATAAGAGAAAGGTTGGAAAAGATTTATCAGAGGCAATTTTTGCAAAGCCAAATAATACAAAGGTATTTATGCCAGATATTCCAAAAACAGGTGTGAAAGTTGTAATGGGACAGGTAATGGATGGAGTAGCACCTCATATGAAGGAGTATCCAGAGGAGGAGACATTTGTTATCTCTGATGAACCAGAAGCAGATATTGTTAAGATTTTAAAAGAAAGTAGGGCGGAGATAGTTCTTAATTACCTTCCTGTTGGTTCTGAGGATGCTTCAAGATACTACGCAGAATGTGCACTTGAAGCAGGATGTGCTTTTATAAACTGTATGCCTGTCTTTATTGCTTCAGATCCAATGTGGGCAAAGAAGTTTAAGGAAAAAGGGCTTCCAATTGTTGGAGATGACATAAAAGCGCAGATTGGTGCAACAATAACTCACAGAACCCTTGCCAAACTTTTTGCTGATAGAGGTGTAAAACTTGATAGGACATATCAGATGAACACAGGAGGAAATACTGATTTTCTTAACATGCTTGCAAGAGATCGCTTAAAATCAAAAAGGATTTCAAAGACATCTGCAGTTCAGTCAATACTTCCTGAACCACTTGAAGAAAGAAACATACACATAGGACCTGCTGATTATATTCCATGGTTAAAGGATAATAAGATTTGCTTTTTGAGGATGGAAGGAAGAATATTTGGAGATATTCCAATAAATCTTGAACTTCGTCTTTCGGTAGAGGATTCTCCAAATTCAGCAGGATGTGCAATTGATGCAATAAGATGTTGTAAACTTGCCCTTGAAAGAGGAATAAGTGGGCCACTTATTTCAATTTCTGCTTATACAATGAAACATCCTCCAGATCAGTATCCTGATAACATTGCAAGACAGATGGTTGAGGAGTTTATACAGGGTAAAAGAGAGAGATAGTTGGAAAAAGCCCTTATAATTGCTGCTGGAAAAGGTGAAAGAATAAAGTGTATCAGTAAAGAAAAGCCAAAGCCCCTTATTAAATTACTTGGATTAACTTTAATTGAAAGAGTAATACTTTCACTTAAGGAAGCAGGAATAAGTGAAGTTTTTATTGTTGTTGGATATAAGAAGGAGAAAATAGTTGAGTTTTTTGGAGATGGAAGAAGATATGGATTGAGGATAAATTATATAGAGAATGATGAATTTCAAAGGGGAAATGGAATTTCACTTTTAAAAGCAAAAAATTATTTAAAAGAAAAATTTCTTCTTTTGATGTCAGACCATATATTTGATGAGGAAGCAATCAAAAGAGTTTCTAACTTTGAACTTGGAGATTTTGAAATAGGTATTGTTGTTGATAGAAATTATCCTAATTTTATTGATTTAGGTGATGCTACAAAGGTTCTTGTAAAGGATGGTATGGTTGTTGATATAGGCAAGAAAATAGAAAATTATAATGGAATTGACTGTGGAATTTTTATTGTAAGGGATACTGCATTTAAATACTTTGAAGAGGCATTAAGTAAGGGTGAGGATACACTTTCAGGAATGATGAAAGAGATTGCTATAAGGAATAAATTGAAAGCGATTGATTTTGAAGGAAAATTCTGGATTGATATTGATACAGAAAAGGAACTTAAAACAGCAAAGAAACTTCTTTTAAAGAATCTTTTCAAAGAAACAGATGGACCGATTTCAAGATACATAAACAGACCTATCTCAACAAAGATAACAGAACTATTGGTAAATTTACCAATAAGTCCAAATCTTATGACAGTTATAAGTTTTATAATCTCAATTCTTTCAAGTATCCTTTTTCTTAAAGGAAATAAATTCTATTTTTTAATTGCAGGAATTATTGCACAATTTTCTTCAATAGTAGATGGTTGTGATGGAGAGATAGCACGTCTTAAATTTAAGAAAACTGATTTTGGAGCATGGCTTGACTCTGTTCTTGACAGATACTCTGATTTTTTTCTTATTCTTGGAATTACAATTGGTTATTCAATTTACAAGGGAGAATTTTCAATTTCCACATTTTTAATCGGATATTTTGCTATGTTCGGAAGTTTTATGAATAGTTATACAGCAGTTCGCCTTGACCAAATTATTGAGAAAAAAGGGATTAAAGGAATTAGATTTGGAAGGGATATAAGAATTTTTCTTATAATGATAGGATCAATCTTAAACAAACTTAAACTTCTTTTACTCATTCTTGCAATAATTACAAACTTCATTTCAGTAAAAAGAATTTTCTTTTTGAAAAAAGAGATATGACAAAAAAATTTACAGAAGGCTCCATAATCTCAGCAATATTGAGTTTATCAATACCTGTAGTTATTTCAAATCTTCTTCAAACAGTTTACAATCTCATAGATGCTTTCTGGCTTGGAAGATTTTCAAGAGAAGCAGTTGCTTCAATCTCTTTTAGTTTTCCAATCCTTTTCCTCTTTATTTCTCTTGGAGCAGGAATTACAGTTGCAGGGACCATACTTGTCTCTCAATTTTTTGGTAAGGGTGAAAGTAAAAAAGTGGATTACGTAGCAACTCAGATTGTCTTACTTGTGGTAATATTTGGAATTATTGTTTCTTTGATTGGCATTTTTCTTTCTCCATCTGTAATAAAATCTGCTGGAGCAAAAGGAGAAGTTCTAACAGGAGCAATATCATATTTAAAAATATGTTTTGCAGGAGTTATTTTTATTTTTGGTTTTTTTGTATTTCAATCTTTACTGAGAGGAATAGGGGTGGTTATATTGCCCATGTTTGTTGTTTTTTCAACAGTCCTACTTAATTTCTTTCTTGACCCAATATTCATACTTGGATGGGGTAATATCTTTCCACCGATGGGAGTAAAAGGTGCTGCCTATGTTACTGTTTTATCTCAGGGAATAGCAACTCTGATATTGTTTTATGTATTACTTAAAGGAATATATGGAATAAGAATAAATTTCAAATATCTAAAACCGGATATTTCTCTTATAAAGAAAATTTTATCTCTTGGTGTGCCACCTGCTCTGGAACACTCAATAAGAGCATTCAGTTTTTCACTACTTATTTTTATAGTTGGTAAATTTGGAGAAACAGTAGTTGCATCTTATGGAATAGTGATGAGGATATTTGGATTTATAACTATACCTGCAGTTGGAGTTGCTATGGCAACAACTGCTCTTGTCGGACAGAATATGGGAGCAGAAAAATTACGCAGGGCAGAAAAGATTTCCATTATATCATCATTACTTACATTTATCTTTATGCTTCTTCTTGGAGCAGTATTTTTTATATTTTCAAAAGAATTAATCTCCTTTTTTATACCAGAAGATTTAGCAGTTATAAATACTGGAGCGGAATTTATTAAAATTGTTTCCTTTACTCTTGGATTTATGGGATTGCAGATTGTATTTAATGGAACTTTTAGGGGGTCAGGAAACACAAAGCAGGCGATGTTCCTTACACTTTTTACATTCATAATATTAAGAATTACAATTGCTTGGCTTCTTTCACTCCATTCTCCACTGAAAGAAAAAGGCGTCTGGTATTCATTTGCTATCAGCAATTTAATCGGAGGAATTACTGCTTTAATTCTTTTTCTAACTGGCTTCTGGAAGAGGAAACGAATTACAGAAGAGATTGATGTAAAGATAAAAATAATTGAAAAGGAGGCAGAGATACTCTATTAAAACAGGGAAGGAGAAATTGTAAGAGGATAGAGGAAGAGGAACTTGTTTTAATTTTATTTTTGGTGAAGCATCAATAGATTTTCGGTTTAAGACACTGTAATAACCCCAAATGTGTTATGTATTTTTCCAAGACAAAAAGTGTGTCAATAAAGGAAGGTGGTTTTCCAAATTTTTTTCTTGACAAGTGAGATTTTTGTTTTTATATTTATAATGACTGACTGGTCAGTCAGTTTGACTGACTGAAAGATAAAATGAGGAAGGAGGGAAGAGAAAGATGAGGAGAAGGAAGGTGAGCAAGGAGCAGATACTGAAAAAGGCAGCAGAACTTTTTTCAAAAAAGGGTTTTCATTTGACAAAAATTGAAGATATTACAGAATCTCTTTCCATTGCTAAAGGAACATTTTATCTTTATTTTAAGAGTAAAGAAGAACTTTTGAGAAAGATAATTTTAAATCTTCATCAGGAGATTTACAGTATAAATAAGAGTATTATAGAATCGGTGGGAGATTGGGTTGAAAGGTTTGAGAAATTAATCCTTGAGAGTTTGAAGTTTATAAAAGATAAAATGGTATTTATAAGGGTTTTTGTTGAGGAGGGTTTGTGGAGGCAGGGTATAAAAAAGATGAGTGATTTTGATGAGATTATGAAAGTTGAAAGAAAGGGTCAGAGTAAACTTGTTGAGTTTTTTAAAGAAGGAATAAGGAAGGGTAATCTTAGTAATTTTTTCTCCCCAGAGGAGGTGTCCTTATTTTTTACCTTTATTATAAGGTCAAGAGTATTTAAATATATTTTTGACAAGAAGAAATTTAATATAAAGAAGGAATGTGAAATTTTTAAAAGATTTTTTTTAGAAGGAGCGGGAAGATGAACATGATATTTATGTTGATATTTCTGTCTTTGTCTTTAAAAGCAGAAGTTCTAACCTTAGAAAAAGCAGTTGAGATTGCAAAAAAGAGAAGTCCTGTGATTCTGATGGCTAAAAAGGAATGGGAGAAAGCGAGGTTCCAGAAAGGGGAGGCAAGGAGTTATTTTTTTCCAGTAATCTCTTTAAGTGGAAATTACACCTATCTTTCAGAGATTCCTGAAATGAAAAGTTCCTATATAGATACAGGGATAGATTTTACGAATAACAATTATCTCTATTTTAAAGGGATAAAGGAGGTGAGAACTCCATTTGGATTTGAAAATAATTATAATTGGAAGCTTTGCTTTTATTATCCTATTTTCAGTTGGGGAAAGATAAGGAATGGATATAATATTGTTTCTCTTAAGGAAAAGATTTCCTATGAGGATTATGTTAAAAAAGAAAAGGAGATTATAGCAGAGGTAAAAAAGGCATTCTTTGGGGTACTGTTTCTTAAGAAGATTGTTGATATTTCAAAAGAGAGTGTGGATTTACTTAAGGAGCATCTTGAAGTTACAGAAAGATTATTTAAAGAAGGAAAGGTTTCAGATTATGATGTCTCAAGGATTAAGGTTCAACTGGTTATAGCAGAGACAAAGTTGATTAAGGCGGAGAATGATTATGTTATGGCAAAAAAGGGTCTTCTAAATCTTTTGGATTTAAAAGATGAAGGAGATTGGGAAATAGAGGGTGAATTGAAGTTTGAAAAGAAGGAGTTTAATCTTGAAGATTTAAAAAGGAGGGCGATTGAGAATAGAAGTGAGATGAAAATTGTAGATAAAACATTAGATATATTAAAAAGGAACCTTTCCCTTGCTTATGCTGAAAACAGACCGACAATCTCTCTTTTTGGAAGTTATGTTTATCAAAAGCCATTCTACTTTGAGAATATCTGGAAAAAAACATGGAATGTAGGAGCAACACTTGATTTCCCCATTTTTAATGGATTTAGAGATTTTTCCAAAGCAAAGCAGATTAAATCTGAAATTGAAAAAATAAAAACACTTAAAAGTTCTCTTAAAAGTAAGATAAAACTTGAGGTGGAGAATGCATATTTGAAAATTGAGGAGGCAAAGAAGAGAATTGAGGCGCAGATGGAGAATGTGGAGGTGGCAAGAGAAAATTATGAGATTGCCAAGGAAAGGTATGAACTTGGACTTATGTCGGATATTGAAGTGAGGGATGCGCAGTTTGCTTTAACCCAGGCAGAGACAGAATTTTATAAAGCAATCTTTGATTATAGAACTGCTATTATAGAATTAGAGAAAGCAGTTGGAGAATGATGGAGGGAAAATGAGAAGGATTTTATTATTTGCTTTTATCTTTTTCCTGAATGGATTGATTATAGGTTGCGGGAAAAAAGTGGGAGAAAAAAAGAAAGAGGAAGGTACAATTCCTGTTAAAGTTAGAGAGGTAAAAAGGGGAGACATTGAAGAGATTATATCTCTTACGGGTGATATTCACGGGATAACTGAGGTTAAAGTGTTTGCCAAGGTTCCTGGAAGGTTGATAAAGAAGATTAAAAGGGAAGGGGATAGGGTAAAAAAAGATGAAGTGATTGCTCTTATTGATAGGGATGAGCCGGCAATGAAATTTTCTAAAGCAATTGTCAAATCTCCTATAAATGGAATTTTAACGATGTATTTTGTTGATTTAGGAGATGCTGTATTTCCTCCACCTTCTGAGCCTCTTTGTATGGTAGCAGATATGGATAGTGTAAAAGTTGTTGTAAATTTAAGTGAAAAAGATATTGGAAAGGTAAAAAAAGGAAAGATTGCAAGAGTATATGTTGATTCATATCCTCGTAAAGTATTCTATGGAAGAGTAACAAATGTTGCTCCTGCTTTAAATCCAATGACAAGAAAGTTAAAGGTAGAGATAACAGTTAAAAACTCAGAACATCTTTTAAAACCAGGAATGTTTGCAAGGGTTGAGATTATAGTGGATACTTTCAAGAATGTCCTCATTGTTCCGAGGAAAGCAATTTTAGAGGAAGAAGATGGTGATTATGTTTTTATTGTTGAGAATGGAATATCTAAGAAAGTTAAAGTATTAAAAGGAGCTTGTGATGGGAAAAATGTTGAGATTAAAAAAGGATTGAAAGAGAAGGATTTAGTTGTTGTGGAAGGAAATTATGAATTGATTGAAGGAGTGAAAGTAAAGATAGAGGAATAAATGGAGGTATAGATGAGTCTTCCCCAATTTTCAGTAAACAGACGAATAAGTGTTAGTATGCTTATTATGATTGTTATTCTGGGAGGAATATTCTCCTTTTTTCACTTAGGATTTGACCTTATGCCTGAACTTGAATATCCTGTTATTTCGGTGGTAACAACTTATAGAGGGGTTGCACCTAGAGAGATGGAGCAGTTAATAACAAAACCTATTGAGGAGGTGGTAAGCACAGTAAAAGGAGTAAAGCACATATACTCTTCATCTGATGAGGGAATTTCAGCAGTTATGCTTGAATTAAAATGGGGAATAAATTTGGATGCCGCTGCAGAGGATGTGAGGGATGCAATAAGTCAGATTGAAGAGTTTCTTCCTGAGGATGCTTCCCGTCCTTTGGTTTTGAAATTTAATGTTTCCCAGATGCCGATTCTATTTTATGGATTTACTGGAATAAAAGATACAAGGAGGTTAAGAAAATATGTTGAGGATAATATAAAACCCCGACTTGAAAGGATTGAAGGAGTTGGGGCTGTGATGCTCTTTGGAGGTAAGGAAAGAGAGATTGATATATTTCTGGATAAGAAAAGAGTTGAAGCATATAAAATCTCCTTGGATGATGTTATAAGAACTTTACAGGCAGAAAATCTCAATTTCTCCTGCGGTCAAGTGAAAAAGGATTACAAAGAGTATCTTGTAAGAGTTATTGGAGAATATGAAAACCTGAAAGAGATAGAGAATACACCTGTTGCTTTTAGAGAAGGAACTCCCATCTATATCAAAGATATTGCCACTGTTTCTGATACCCATAAAGAGATGCGTTTCCGGGTGAGGTTGAATAAACAGGATACAGTGCTTTTAGGTATTACTAAGCAGTCAGGAGCAAATACAGTGCTTGTGATAAATAGGGTTAAAAAAGAGATGAAGAAGATGCAAAAGGATATGCCTTATGGAATTAAATATTATCTTATAATGGACCAGTCCCATATCATAAAGAAAGTGATTAAAAGAACAGTCGAAAATATAATTACTGGAGGAATATTAGCGGTTATTTTCATTTTTTTATTTTTGAGAAATATCCGTCCTACATTAGCCATTTCCTTAGCAATTCCCATCTCTATAATTACCTCCTTCATCGGTTTATATGTATTCAAATATACGCTGAATATTCTCACCTTAGGAGGATTGGCATTAGCGGTTGGAATGCTTGTTGATAATGCAGTGGTGGTGATTGAGAATACTTTCAGACATTTAGAAGAGGGAAAAACAAGAAAGGAGGCAGCAAGGATAGGAGCAGAGGAGGTTGGAAGAGCAATAACCACATCCACCTTAACAACAATTGCTGTTTTTCTTCCCATGATTCTTGGAGGAGGATTGGCTGGAGAGATGTCCAAACCATTATCCACAACTGTGGTTATAAGTTTAGTATCTTCCTTATTTGTTGCTTTAACTCTTGTCCCTGCAATTGCTGCAACCATCTTTAAGAAAAGAAAAAAGGAGGAATGGATTGAAGCATCTGGAGAAAAAGGGTTTAAGAAGTTAAAAGAATGGTATAAGAGAACTCTCTCTATTGCCCTTAAGAATAGAGGTAAAATCATTTTAGGAGTTTTAGTGGGATTTTTATTAAGTTTAGTGATTCTGTATCACCTCGGTTTTGAATTCATGCCTAAGGTGGATATTCCAATGATGATTTTCAATGCTAAACTTCCTGTGGGAGCAAATCTTGATGAAACAGACAGGGTTATAAGCAAAATTGAAGATGAATTTTTGAAATTAAAAGAGAAGAAGTTTGTTGCAACAATGCTTGGTCCCTCTGCCTATGCCCAGGATATAGCAGCCAGAGCAATGGGAATGGGAGCAGCAGATGTTAATGAGGGAATGATAATGGTAAGACTTGTTGATTTAGAGGAAAGAGAGAGAAGTTCACTTGAGATTGCAGAGGAGATTAGGAAGAAGATTCCTTACATGAGGGATACCACTTTTGAATTTATGGATATGACTCAGATGATGATGGGAGGGATGGGTCAGGCACCAATAGAGATAAAGATTTTTGGCAAGGACTTTGATGTTCTTAAAGAATACGGAAATAGAATAAAGGAAAGAATTAAAGATGTGGAAGGTATAAGGGACATCAATCTATCACTTAGAGAAGGAAAACCAGAACTCCAGATAAAAGTTGATAGAGAAAAAGCATATCACTATGGATTGACAGTGGCACAGATTGGAAGTTCCCTTCAGGTGGCAAACTTAGGAAGGATTGCTACAAGATATCGGGAAAGAGGAGATGAATATGATATGATGGTAAGATTGGATGAAAAGGACCGCAAAAGTTTAGAGGATATTAAGAATTTAACCATTCCAACACCTCTTGGTTTTCATGTTCCTATTTCTCAGGTTGCAAAATTCATTTACCGAAGAGGCCCACTTTCTATATACAGGGAGGATAGAACAAGAAAACTTACCATAACCTGTAATACAACAAGAAGGGCAATTGGAAAAATTATAAGGGACATAAAGGAGAGATTAAAGGATATAAAACTTCCTTCAGGATATTTTATTGAGTATGGCGGAAATTATAAACAGATGAAGGAGGTTTTTAAAGTCCTCTTCTGGGGATTCATAGCAGCTGTTTTACTTGTTTATATGATTATGGCATCTCAATTTGAATCCCTTACACAGCCTTTTGTAATAATGTTTACAGTTCCTCTTTCTATTATTGGAGCAATCCTCGGTCTTGCAATATCAGGAATGACATTTTCTACACCTGCTTTTATGGGAATGATAATACTGGCAGGAGTGGTAGTAAATAATGGAATTGTGATGATTGATTATGTGAACCAGTTAAGAAGAAGAGGGATTGAAAAATATAGTGCTTTAATAGAGGGAGCAGCAACGAGGTTAAGACCTGTTTTAATAACTGCATTCTCCACAATTCTTGGAGTTATTCCCATGGCTTTGTCCCGTTCCCAGGGCTGGGAATTGCGTGCTCCAATAGGAGTGGTTCTTGCAGGAGGTCTTTTTGTATCCACCCTACTTACCCTTTTTGTTGTTCCTGTCATTTACTCCATTGTTGATAGAATCTCATATAAAGCAGAGGAGAGAATTAAAAAACATCTGCATGGAGAGGAAGAGGAGGATAGGCTTTGAGGATACTACTTTTTACAGGCAAAGGAGGAGTAGGTAAGACCTCTATTTCTGCTGCAACTGCTTTAAGAACTTCAGAATTAGGATATAGAACTCTTATAATATCCACAGATTCTGCTCATTCTCTTTCTGATTCTTTTGATGTAAATCTTTTTGCTGATGAACCAGTTAAAATAAAGAAAAATTTATATGCACAGGAGATATCTCCTGAAAAGGAGATTAAAAAGAATTGGCAAGTGATTCAAAATTATCTTTCTACAATTTTAAGTTTTCAAGGACTGGAGGATGTTATATCTGATGAGATTACCGTTTTACCTGGAATGGAGGAACTTTTTAGCCTTATGAAAATAAAAGAGTATTATGAGAGTAAATCTTATGATGTGGTAGTAATTGATTGTGCTCCTACAGGTAGTACCCTTCAACTTCTCAGTTTCCCTGATGTATCAAGATGGTATATGAAAAATATATTTCCGGTAAGCAAAAGAATAGTAAAAACAATAAGGCCGATGGTAGTTAAGTATTTTACTTCTCTACCACCCTTTCCAGATGATGATATTTATGAATCAGTTGAAGAGATATATGAAAGAATAAGTGATACAAAAGAGATTCTTTCTGATGGTACAAAAACTTCAATTCGTCTGGTTTTAAATCCTGAGAAGATGGTTATTAAAGAAACCCAGAGAACCTTTACCTATCTTAATCTTTATGGATTTTCAGTTGATTGCGTGATTGCCAATAGAATTATTCCTGTAGAGGTAGAAGATTCTTATTTTGAAAACTGGAAAAGGAAACAAGCAGATTATATAAGGGAAATAGAGGAATGTTTTTCTCCTTTACCTGTTTTTAAAGTGAAACTATTTAATCAAGAAATAACTGGTTTAAAGTTGTTAGAGAAGATGGCACAAAGTATTTATGAAAAGAATGATCCAACCAGAATTTTCTATCAAGGTAAACCAGTTGAGATAAAAAAAATGAATAAAAAATATATTTTATCTTTAACGCTTCCTTTTGTTGGTAAAAAAGAAGTGAATTTGCTCAGAAGAGGAAATGAATTGATTATTACTACTGGAAAGTTCAAACGGAATATCCTTCTGCCTTATACTCTTGCTTCCCTTAGAGTAGTAGAGGCAGAGTTTAAAAATAATAAACTGGAAATAGAATTTGGAGGAGGTGATAGTGATGGCGAACAGAAAAAGAGAAAAGATTGTATGGGAAAACTGTCCAATTTTTCAACTTATCAGTCAAAAGTTAAGGAAAAAGGAAATTTCTGAAGTAACAGCCCACTTATCACAGGCAAAGAGAGAGATTCTTCTGGCTATTCGTTCAGCAATTGATTCTGCAATTGGAAAAGAAACGAATAATAAAAGAATAGAAAAAATAAAGGTTAAATAGAGAAGAGGAGGTGGAAAGATGTTTGGATTAAAGAAAAAAGGAGAGGAGTTTATTACTTCCCTTAAGAAGAGGTTATTGCTTGAAGTTTTTAATTTGCTTTTGGGAACAGAAAAAGGTAGAGAAACACTCCTTAAAAAGGTGGAAAAGCAAATTGAAGAGTTGATATTAAAAAAAGAAAAATCAGGAATTCCTTACATTCGGAAGGTTAAGTATAGCTTTATTGTTTCTTTAATTAAGGGTTCTCTTAGGAACATTGAAAGAGGATATTTTTCAAAGAGATATGCGAGAAGAGTTATAGATATAATGGTTAAGAATCTATTTTTAAAAATGGAATGTGGAAAGAGAAAAGAAGAGTTTGAGGAGAGGTTTGGATTTTATCCACCGAGTTTTGTAACCATATCGCCGACTCAGAGATGTAACTTAAGGTGTAGAGGTTGTTATGCGGCAAGTTCAGGTAAGACATTTGCTTCTTTA
>Ga0180300_10000938_pt1 | contig 13268 bp, 11 predicted proteins | sample GuaBasSediGuay15_FD_121798 | JGI IMG/M metagenome (GOLD analysis project Ga0180300, IMG submission 121798) | Subseafloor sediment microbial communities from Guaymas Basin, Gulf of California, Mexico - Guay15, Core 4569-2, 21-24 cm | ecosystem: Environmental > Aquatic > Marine > Hydrothermal... | reverse complement strand
GTGCGGAGAAGAGCTAACACGATGGATATAGTCTGCACAAGTGATGTCAGGGCTTCCGAAGGGTCTCCAATCGCGCCATGTCGCTGTTCTCCTGGCCGGGTGATGGACAGGTAGGGAGAAGTCTCCCGATACCCTACTCAAATACGCCTTCGTTGAGCATCTCAACAAACTCCTCGTCGCTCATGCCCAGTATCTGTTTGCAGACGTACTCATTGTGCTGACCGAGGCAGGGAGATGGCATACGGGGTTCTCCCGGAGTCCTCGACAGCTTGAAAGGTGGCGACGGGTAATGGTGTGGCCCTATCTCGGCGTGCACCAGTTCCTTGTAGAAACCCCGAGTCTCGAGCTGCGGGTCTTCAAACAGGTCCTTGCCGTTGGCTACCACCCCAGCCGGAACACCGGCCTCCTGGAGCTTCGCCATCACCTCTTCCGCCGTGTGATTTGCTGTCCATCCCTCGATCAACCGGTCTATCTCCCGGGCGTTCTCTTTTCGACCCAAAAGCGTGGCGAACCTTGGCTCATCGAAGAGCGCCGGGTCGCCGATGACCCGGCACAGGGCCTGCCATTCCTCATCACTGAACACTGCAATGGCGCACCACCTCTCTTCTCCCTGGCAGGCGTACACTCCGTGGGGCACCGCGTGGTCGCATTCATTGCCCCTTCTGATGGGCTCGCGGCCGTTGGCTGTCCAGTCCATGATGAGCGGCGCGATGAACTGGAGCCCCGCCTCGAACTGGGCCAGCTCAATGTACTGTCCCTTTCCTGTCCGGCTTCGGTAATCAAGGGCTGCCATTAGGGCCACCAGGGCGTAGTAAGGACCGATGAAATCGGTGTACGCTCCGGGAAGGGTGCTTGGCTCCCGGTCCGGCCAGCCGGTGATGTTGCCAAAACCAATGAGGTCGGATAGCTGCACTCCGAGGCCCGGGTGAGTAGCGAGGGGTCCGGCATGTCCCAGCAGTGGCATGCTCAGCATGACGATATCCGGCTTGACCTTCTTGAGGTCCTCGTAGCCCAACCCCAGCCTTTCCATAACCCCTGGGGTGAAATTCTCCAGGGCAATGTCTGCCCAGGCCACGATTCTCCTTGCGATCTGAAGTCCCTTGGGATGTTTCAGGTTGAGGCTCAGCCCATATTTGCTGCTGTTGTAGCGGGCGAAGGTGGCGGAGCGGTTTATGCCAGATACACCATCTCGCATGGGGGAAATACTGCGAAGGTTGTCAGGGTTGGTGTACGACTCTATGTGGATTACTTCAGCCCCGAGGTCGCCCAGGAACTTCGCTGTCAGCGGCCCGGCTATTATCCAGGAGAAGTCGGCCACCTTGACCCCTTCCAGTGCTTGCCTGGCGACTTGCATTCAGACGGCTCCGGCCTGTTTTAGCATGACGATCTCCTCCCTGGACAGGCCCAGCTCCTCGAAGACCTCCACGTTGTGCTCGCCAATGAGCGGTGCTCGTCGCCACTGTCTCTGCGGTGCCTCCGGTGACCTTATGCAGGCGCCCGGATAGGTGATGGTATCGTGGAGTTCCGGGTGCTCCACCTTCACCCAGAATTCCCTGGCGTTCAATTGCACGTTCTCCAGGACCTCAGAGGGCGAAGCTACGGGGTAGACCACGCAACGTCTCTTTACCCCGCCCTCCCAGAGCTCGACCTTCGTATGGGTCAGGAAGAACCTGCTCACCGCGTCGGCGATGCGGTCCACCTCCTCCCGTGTGGCCGTCGAATAATCGAACGCTGCCCAGTCTATGGCGCGCAGAAAGTCGGGAGCCATCCCTTCCTCGTCCATCCAGGCGACCAGAGGGATGGTGAATGCCCTGGCCAGGGCTCCCCCGTAGAGCTCGAAGTTGACGTACCCGTCTTTACAGCGCCAGACGCGTCTCAACCGGGCCCCGGTCTCGGGCCTAACGCGCACCGCACCGTGGCGATGCTCGAGAAGTCGGGTGATTTCCCAGAAGTTGTAGGAGTCCGTCGGCAGCAAAGCGCATGCCTCGTGTATGGAGACGTCAACCCACTGCCCTTCGCCCGTAAGCTGGCGGTGGTAGTGGGCAATCATTGATCCTGATGCTGCTGCCATGCCAGCGTGGAGGTAGGCTTGGGGGAAGCCGACACGTACTGGCGGGCGGTCAGGTTCGCCGGTGAGGAAGACATACCCGCCCAGGGACATGCTCACCAGGTCCGAAGTCTTGAAGTCGCGGTATGGGCCGTTCTGCCCGAAAGGAGTGATCGAGGTCAGGATGAGCCGCGGGTTTATCTGGCTCAGGGTGGAATAGCCCAGGCCGAGGCTGTCCAGGTATCCAGGAGTGAAGGACTCGATGACGAAGTCGGCCGTCTTCACCAATCTCTGGAATAGCTCTCTGCCATCGGCGCTTTCGATGTTGAGGGTGATACCTCTCTTGTTGGCATTGTATGCGAACCAGTAGAGACTCTTCTCCGGGTGGGGGATATCGTGGTAGAAAGGGCCGATGTTCCGGGAGGGGTCGCCGCCTGGCGGCTCGATCTTGATGACATCAGCACCGAGGTCGGCTAGCACTTTGCCGCAGAGGAAACCCTTGTCGTCAGTCAGGTCCAGAGCGCGGTACGGATCAAGCATCACGCCAGCACACTATGACAAGCGGTGCCCAGGCCGTGTTCGCATTACGATATTCGCGTACGACCGCACCAATGATAGTACCACGTTTCGCCACTTGTCAATACCATGACGGCCAGCGGCACCAGCATAAATCGCCCAGCGGCGTTTGCTGCCGGCCGCCTTCAGCTACTCGCAGTCATCCCTGCTCTTCTCCCCACCCATTATCTTCTCCTTCACCCAGCCTTTGTCGTAAGGCGTCCGGAAGAACCAGGTCATGACTTTCTTCTTGATCTTCCACCCCTCGTTCGTTTTGACGAATTCGTCCTGGTAATACCCGGAGCTCCAAACGGCCTCGTCTGTGGCCACCCAGTGGAGGGCTGCCAGCCAGTAGAACCTTCCGCGAGCAGTGTCGCCGTCCACCACGATGTGGGGATTATGGAGGTAATGGACTGAAGAAGCAACCTTGTCAGGAGACTGTTCGCGGAACCTTCTGATGGCTTCCCGGCCGACGATCCGTTCGCCGTACGGACGAACGTCGATTACTCCATCTTCGGTAAAGAGGTCCACGTACATGTCTGTTTGCCGGGTGTCAGCAGCAAAGGCGTAGTCCGCTACCAGATTCATGATCTCGTGTATAGCTTTCAGCTCTCTCACCCTGGCTTCCGGTTCGTTGGCTATGCTCATGTGCATCCTCCTGACAAGCCGCATTACATCGTGACGGCAGCCGGACGGCGGAGCTGCCCGATCGACGTAATTGTATTAGCCGCATTCGTCGCCGAGCAAGCGAACGGCAGTGCATGCAGGTCGAAATCCGCCGCACGGGATGGTAGAATGCTCGCACACGAATGTCGCAGCGCGACCTATTATAACACAGCGGCGCCGGGAGAAACGCCTTGGTGAGCGAGCACAAGAGCGCAGGAGTATTCTACGGTTGGTTTGTAGTCGCAGCCTGCTTTGCCATCACCTTGACTCTGGGCGAGACGTTCTGGTCATTTGGAGTCTTCTTCAAGTCGTTGGAAAACGAGTTCGGCTGGAGCCGGAGCCTGGTCTCATCGGGCTACACTGCTTTCCTGGTCGGGCACGCCGTGTCGCTTGTCGCCAGCGGCAGGCTGGTAGACAGGTACAGTCCGCGACCCTTCATCGTGGCAAGTGCGCTCATAGCCGGGGCTGGCATCTCGCTTTGCAGGCAGATTGAGAGCGTTAGCCAGTTTCGCCTGTTCCTTTTCGTGGCTGGCGTTGGCGCCGGGCCGACCTGGTCGGTGCCCAACTCCACGGTGATGCGCTGGTTCTATGGCAGGCCGAGGGCTGGCTTGGCTCTGGCAATAGTCACTGCGGGGGTTGGCGTGGGTGCCCTGGTCTTCGCGCCGCTGATCAACTACTTCATTGAGAGGTTTGGCTGGAGAGACGCCTTTCTCTATGTGGGTATTCTCTTCTTCATAATCCTTGGGATATCATCTCTGGTTATCAGAGGACGCCCTCCGGCACCGGCGAGCGTCTCTGGTCATGGACCGCAAGTCCTCGGGCGACAGAACACCCAGCGCCCGAAGGTCCGCAAGCTCCTGGTGGCTCCAGCGTTCATAGGCATAACGTTCATCATGGCCGTTGCCATACTGGTATTCCATGCCCTGTCGGTGCACCTTACTCCACATGCTACAGACGTTGGCCTCTCCAGGGCAACCGCCGCCGCAGCCCTGGGCCTCATCGGCGGCTTCTCCATTCCCGGTCGGATCGTGTCCGGCGTCATCTCTGACAGAATAGGCTGGCAGAGGACCCTCGCCGTGGGTCTACTCGGCATGGCCCTTTCCGTGATATGGCTGCTCGTCTTGCATGATACATGGATGATCTACTGCTTCGCTTTGACCTACGGGGTCTGCCACGGCGTCCGCATACCTGCTCAGCTTGGCATACTCAGTCAGTTCTTCGGTGCCGCTTCGTTGGGGCAGCTAATTGGTGTTTCCACTGCAGTGGGCCAGTTGGCTGGGGCGTTTGCTCCGTCCCTGGCAGGGTTCCTGTACGACACAATGGGAAGCTATGTTGTGGTCTTCTTCATCATGATAGCAGCCCTGTTAGGTGCCAGCCTTGCTGCTGTCCGGATGAAGGGCGAGCGAGAGCTCGTGTACTAGGTCCACCGCCCGGTGGCATCCCCAATATGCTGCCTCAAGTCGTTCAACTGGTTGTGACAGAACCAGCGCCTGGCGGCGATCACCATGCCGCCGCTTGCAGGGGACTAACGGTGGCTGGTGGTCTCGTGGTAGCCGATGACATGGCTTATGGCGCGGGCGGCGCGATCATAGCACCGGTACACAGGGAAGCCAGCTGTAAGACATTCGTCCTGCGCTTCTCTGGCCATGTGTTCTGCCTTGGCTATGTCGGCGGTGCGCAGGATCATGATCAGCGGCTTGTCGATCCTGTGACCAACCTCTATGATGGCTTTGATCTGGGCCCTCATTGTCTCCAGGCCGCGCCTGAGGGCGGCAGTGGCGTTCAGCATCACGAAAAGGACATCGATTCCATCCCAGCGCGCCACAATCTCGGCGGCCCTGGCGAAGGAGGCAGGTTCCCAGTACACATCCGCGGCGCTGTCCAGGGGATTCCGCAGGCCGGTCCCGGCCGATGGTATGAACTCCCTCAGTTCCCTTCTGACCTCAGCCGGGAAAGGAGGGACAACCAGACCGGCGCTCTCGCACCCATCGGCTGCCAGCACGCTTGTCCCTCCCCCTATACCAACCAAGCCGACCCTCCTGCCGCGCGGCGGCTTCAAACAGGAGAAGGCCAGGATCGTGTCTACCATTTCCTCCAGGCTGCCGACCTGTACTGCCCCGGTCTGCTGGCACAGGGCATCCCATATCTGCTTGCTTCCGGACAGGGCGCCAGTGTGTGAAGCTACCGCCCCGTTGCCCGCGTGCGTTCTTCCTCCTTTTAGCAGTATCACCGGCTTGGCGGCAGCGGTCCTGCTGAGGACCCGGCGGAACCTCAGAGGTTCCTTAGGACCTTCAATGTAGGCGCCAATGATACGTGTATCGTTGTCGGCGGCAAAATGCTCAAGGAAGTCCGACTCGTTCAGGTCGGCTGCGTTCCCGTAGCTGACAAGCTTGTTGAAGAAGACCTGCCTCTCGGCTCCAGCAAGAATGATCTCCCTGGCATTGCCTCCGCTCTGAGAGAAGAAGCTGACTCCACTGTCCTTGGGCGGGATGTCTGGTTCCAGCGAGATGCCCGCCCCGGGGCAGTGCACACCCAGGCAGTTGGGCCCGATCAGGCGGACGTTTCCCCTACGAGCGATCTCGGTGATCTCTGCCTCCAACCTGGCCCCCTCGGCTTCACCGGTCTCACTAAAGCCAGCGGTGAACATGGCGACGACCTTTGCACGTGCTGCGACGCAGTCGCGCATAAGCTGCGGGGTCATAGGTGCCGGGAGAGCGCACAGCACGTAGTCCACGGGCTCAGGTATGTCGCGGACATTGGCATAGGCTTTCAGGCCCATGACCTCGCTCACGTGCGGGTTGACTGGGTAGATTCGGCCTGGGTATCGCAGAACGAGTAGCGGCTCCAGGAAATTCTGATTGGTCCGAGAGTCCGGGTTGGACGAAGCGCCGACGATAGCCACAGACCTGGGGCGGAACAGGTAGTCAAAGGTTTGCACGCCGTAGATTCTTGCAGAGGCGCCGTGGGGGTGTCAACCTGCAGGGTTCCAGCATAGCGCCACCGGTCGTAGTGCCAACTCCCTCCTTTGGGACCAGAGGCTCTCGCCTCCTTCGCCTACGTCGCCAGCCAGGTTATACGCACGTCAGGCGGCTGATTGACGCTGCTGCGACCAGATGCGTAGAATTCTTTCTGGGATGGGCTTGACAGAGGTTAGCCGGGGTGTTATTGTTGTTTGCGGTAGTCGGGTGCGAATATCGTAATCCGACCCTCGTCAGGATAGAAGGAGGATGCAATGGGCAGCTACGACTACGTGCTTTACGAAGCCAAGGATGGGATTGCCACCATCACCTTGAACAGGCCGGAGAAGCTAAATGTACTGAACATGATGGGCACCAATGAAGGCGTGTTCACCGACATGCTCAATGCCATGACTGAAGCTGAGGATGATGATGATGTCAAGGTGATAATAATTAAGGGAGCGGGCAAGTCTTTCTGTGCTGGCGAGGACCTATCGCAGGCTGGCTTCGTTTACGGTTTCGGGACCGGCAAGCCCGGCGAGCGGCGCCCCAGCCAGCGAATCCGGCTGAAGTACGACAAGAAATTCATGGCGGACTGGTGCCGCATTCTGTACTGTCCCAAGATCACCATCGGCCAGGGGCACGGGTACTGCCTGGGTGCTGGCACGATGATACTCAATTTCTGTGATTTTGCCATAGTGGCCGAAGATGCCGAGCTGGGCTTCATTGAGGAGCGAATCGGCACGGTAGGTAGCGCCAATCCTTTCGTCATGTCGCTTATCCTGACTGTTGGGCTGAAGCGGGCCAGGGACCTGATCTTCACCGGACGGAGGTTCAGTGGCAAAGAGGCAGAGGAAATGCATCTGGTGACCAGGGCAGTACCCGCTGACAAGCTGGAGAGTGAAGTCAGGGAGCTTGCCGAGGACCTGGCCAAGCTGCCCAGGGATGGTATAGCCATAGGCAAGGCTAGCCTGGAGTTGTGGATGAACATAATGGGTATGCATACCTGTTCACTCAGTGCAGCCTACATGTCCCACACGCTTTTCACCAATCTGCGTTGGGAACCGGACGAGTTCAACTTCTTCAAAGAGCGCAGGGACAAGGGGCTTCGAGACTCCCTACACGCCATGCAGGAACGTTACACCAAGAATCCTCCCAAGTATTACGGCAAGCAATAGGCGAGAGCAATCCCAGAATCGGAGGACAGCGTATGAGCGGGCCGCTTGACGGGGTGAAACTGCTGGAGTGGGCTTCGTTCATCAACGGAGCTGGTGCCGGATACATGCTCGGCGATCTCGGTGCCGAGGTGATCAAGGTGGAAGAGCCGGGCAGGGGTGATCCGTCCAGAGGCTCTGAGAAGCTATGGGACCGCCAGATGATGCTGCCGGGCAATCTGAACCTGGTGTTCGAGACGTTTAATCGCAACAAGAGGAGTATCACCCTGAATCTGAGAAACGACAAGGGGCGAGAGGTCTTCTACCGGCTCGTGAGTAACTCGGATGTCTTCTACACGAACTACCGCGAGCAGTTGAGAAAAAGGCTCGGCGTGGGTTACGACGCGCTATGCGAAGTCAATCCTCAAATCATTTATGTGGTTGCCTCGGGGTATGGTCCGGAAGGGGCTGATCTTGACAAGCGGGCCTTCGACGTGCTGATACAGGCGCGCTCGGGGCTGATGATGGCCTGCGGCGACCGGGACAGTGACGAGCCTTACGAAATCGTTGGGGCTGTCGTCGACCAGCTAGCGGCCACAATGACGGCCTACGCTATACTGGTCGGCCTTCTTGCCAGGCAGCGCACTGGCGTTGGCCAGGAGATACAGACGTCGATGCTCGGCTCAGCCATACACCTCCAGGCTTTGAACATACAGACCTCGCTGTGGCGGGGACGCCAGCAGCCGAGGCACTCGAGGCGCAGATCCGGAAACGCTTTCACCAACAGCTACCAATGCGCTGATGGCAAGTGGATAGAGCTTTCCGACATGCAATACGACAGGTTCTGGGACAACGTGAAAGAGACGCTGGGCCTTCCGGAGAAGGAGGTAGAAGAGTTTTTCGCTACCCCTCAAATGAGGAGAGAGAACAAGGAGAAGTTCATCAAGTGCCTCGATACCGTTTTTGCCAGCAAGACCAGAGACGAGTGGGTGAAGATACTCAAGGAGAAGGCCCAGTTTGCCTATGATATCGTCAACACCGTTGAGGAAGCTGCGGTCGACCACCAGGTTCTGGCCAATCGCTATGTCACTGACTTCCATCACCCAGTCTTGGGAGATGTCAAGGTGCCGGGGGTTCCTTTCAGCCTGAGCAAGATGGAGGTGGGGCCCAGGAGAAAGGCCCCCGAGCTGGGGGAGCATACGGAGGAGGTGCTCCTGGAGCTGGGCTATAGTTGGGATGACATTTCACAGATGAGGGATGAAGGCGCTATTTGACAGAAGCGTGAGCCGGACGGCAGAATATGTACGGTTTGTCTCGCAGGTGCCAGTGGGGGTACATCCGCTGTTCTCGGACCGCTATGACCCAACATAAGCTGGCAGGCCATGTCATTGGGAGGAGTGCGACATGATAGGAATCACGTCTTTTGGAGCCTACATACCCCGCTATCGGATAAGCCGCAAGACCATCAACGCTGCCATGGGCTGGTTCAACTCTGCGGCGGTGCCGGGAGAGAAAGCGGTGGCCAACTACGACGAAGACAGCGTCACCATGGCGGTGGCTGCTGGAATAGACTGCCTCAACGGGGTTGATCGAGAGGCGGTCGAGTGCCTGTACCTGGCCACTGTCACACCGCCCTACAAGGAGAGGCAATGCGCTGGCATAGTTGGCGCTGCTCTTGATCTCAGCGCTGGCATAAGGACAGCAGACTTCACCGACTCCACCAAGGCGGGGACAGCCGCTCTGTTGGCTGGATGTGATGCAGTAAAGGCAGGGACGGTGAGAAGTGTGCTAGTATGCGGCGCCGACTGTCGCGCTGGCAAGCCCGGGAGTCCTGAAGAGGCTATCTACGGCGACGGTGCTGCAGCCTTCCTGGTAGGAGATAGTGGAGTGATTGCCAGTCTGGAGGGATCGTACTCCGTGTCCTATGACTTCATGGACAGGTGGAGAGCCGAAAACGACCGATATGTTCACACCTCCGAGGACAGGTGGATTCGTGATGAGGGCTACACCAGGTTCATCCCTGAGGCCGTTTCTGGTCTGCTTAGGAAACACGGCCTGAGCATGGCTGACGTGTCCAAGGTGGTCTACCCATGCCTCTATACCAGAGAGTACACTGCCATAGGCAAGGGGCTGAAACTCGACCCAGCGCAGGTCCAGGCAGAGATGTTGACCAGCGTGGGTGACACTGGCACGGCCCATCCGCTGATAGGGCTCGTCGCTGCTCTCGAAGAGGCCAAACCTGGCGACAGGATTCTAGTGGCCAGCTATGGGTTCGGCAGCGACGCTCTGCTCTTCAAGGTAACGGAGGAAATCGAGAAAGTGCGTGGCAAAAGGCGCGGGTTTGCCAGGCATCTGGCGTCAAAGGCCGACCTGACGAGCTATGAGAAGTACCTGAGCTTCCGGAACGTGGTCCCGGTGGAGAAGGGAATGCGCGGAGAGACCGGCCCTACCCAGGTGACGCTATGCTGGAGAGACCGCAAGACAATCCTGGCCCTGCACGGGTCGAAGTGCAAAGCGTGTGGCACGCCGCAGTACCCTGCTCAAAGGGTATGCGTGAACCCCAATTGCGGGGCCATCGACCAGATGGAAGACTACAGCTTTGCTGACAAGAAAGGCCGCCTGTATAGCTACACCGGGGACAGCCTGGCCTTCAGTGTGAGCCCTCCTGAGATGTACGGGGTGATCGATTGGGAAGGCGGCGGCAGGTACATTCTGGACGTCACCGATTCTGAGCCCGATGCTTTGAAGGTCGACATGCCTGTAGAAATGACCTTCCGCAGACGGTACACAGACGAAGCTCACGGCATCTACGGATACTTCTGGAAAGCCACGCCACCGAGGGTGTAGGGGAGCAGGCTGCAGGCAGAAGGGGGGTTCCATTGGACCAACAAGGTGAGACAACGCGCAATTCTGAGGTGGCTGCGAAACTGAACATCACCCAGAGGCTTCTGTGGCGGATCATCGCCAGAATAGTCAAGGTGATCGATGATAAGTATGGTGAGGAAGGCCTGAACACCATCTACGAAGGCCTGAGGGACTGGGACTGGTGGCAGGTGCCGGTGAGGAAAGCCGGACTCACCCCCGGGGAAGCCAGCCTGGAAGATACGCTGTTCAAAGTACTTGAAGCGGGGGATGAAGTCCTGTTCACCATGGAGCAGCGTCCTTTGATCGAGAAGCTGGCGCCGAACAAGTACCTCTACAAGGTGCGTCACTGCAATGTAGCGGACGTAATCAGCAGAGAGACCTGGAAAGCCTGTCCCATAGTCTCTCGGGCCATTGAAGAGGGAGCAGCCAAGGCGGCTAATCCCAGGATCAAGCTGACCGGGGATAAGTTCCTCGTCACTGGAGCAGATGGCTGCTACTCATACTATGAGATGACGGAGGCATAGTCCTGGCGCTGGGCATGGGCAGGTGTCCAAGGAGGTAGAATCATGGCACATGACATCGTGGTGATCGGCGGCGGGCACAATGGGCTGATCGTCGCTGCCTATTTTGCCAAGGCGGGGTTGGATGTTTGTGTGGTGGAGAGGTCAGACAAGGTGGGAGGCAGTGCAGCCAGCCGGGAGCTCACTCTGCCCGGCTTCATCCATGATCCTGGTGCCACGGTGCACATGACCATGCAGGCCAATCCGATGATTCACCGCGACGAACTGGGACTGGTATCCAGGTATGGGTTGAAGTACATAGTCCCTGACCCCCAGCTTGCCATTGTGTTTCCGGACGACAGCGCCTTGGTCTTCTATCGAGACGTGGACAAGACATGCGAGTCCATAGCGCAGTTCTCCAGACGGGATGCTGAGATGTACCCCCAGTTTGTCAAGGGCGCGGGGCAACTGCTTAAGGCGGGCGGAGTAGCCACATTCTCTCCGGCGGCGCCTTTCGGCCGTCTGGTGTCCATGATGGACCAGAGCGAAATGGGGCGTGAGTACCTCAGGGTCATCCTGTCCAGCACGACTGACCTGGCAGCCGAGTGGTTTGAGAGCGAGCAGATGAGGATTGCGCTCAACAGGTGGGCATCCGAGGTGATGTTCGCGCCGCAGGAGATTGGGACAGGCTATTATATGTTTGGCCTGCCTCATTTCCACTCCTGGGGAGTTGCTTGGCCGGAAGGCGGGTCAGGAGCACTGACCGACAAGCTGGCAGCCTGCATAAAGGACAATGGGGGCACCATCAGGGTCTCTAGCCCGGTGAAGGCTGTCAAGGTGGAGGACGGCGAGGCTAAAGGGGTCGTTCTGGAGGACGGTGAGGAGATACTGGCCAGGAAGGCTGTGGTGAGCAATGCGAATGTGAAGCAACTCTTCCTGGACTTCGTGGCGCCTGAGCATTTGCCCGAGGGCTTCCAGGACAAGGTCAGGCGGATCAAGCACAGCCCTTTTTCTGCCATGAACCAGTCTCTAGCCTTGAAAGAGTCACCCAAATACAAAGCTGGCGGCGACGTGGACAAGGCGGCCATGGTGGAAATCACCCCTGGCACAATGGACGAGTTCCTGGCCCTGTTTGACCAGTACAGATACGGCATTCCTAACACGGCCATGCCACTGCTGGTGGTGGCAACGCAGTGTGACCCCAGTCGCGCCCCGGCGGGCAACCACACCGGGTACCTCTACCACTACGAGCCATACAACTTGAAGCCGGGCGGCGCGGCGAGGTGGGACGAGATCAAGCAGGAGGTGGCCGACAGCATCCTGGAAACGGTCCAGCGTCACACCACCAATATGGGTCTTGACAACATCCTGGGCCGGTACATAATGAGCCCTCTCGATCTTGAGAGGTACAACACGGCCATGATCCAGGGAGACGTGATGCAGATAGGAGTCTATCTGTCGCAGTTTCTGACCAACAGGCCTTTGCCCGGTTGGGGGCAGTACCGGACGCCGGTGAAGAAGCTTTATATGTGCGGGGCAAGCACACACCCGGGTGGGGGGGTGTCGGGTGGTGGCCGGGCCGTGGTGCAGGTGATGATGGAAGACATGGATATCGACTTCAAGAAGGCGATAGGAAGGTAGAGTAGAGCGTGTAGTGTCAGAGGCGCTACGTCTCGGCGCTGCGTTTTGGCCTGGTGGTTGCCATGAAAGACGGCGTGAAAGTGTTCAATGAGGACGGCGAAGTGATTGCCGTGTTCTACTCGATCAGGCGCGAGGGTGACAGGTTGGTGATGGACGGCAAGGCACTGGACGTAATGCGGATGGATATGATTATCACCCTAGACGAGATCGTCAAGGGGGCCAGGATGGGATTTGGCCGGAGCCTGATCGTCTATGTCCTGCTGCTCCCCTACTTCGGGTTCCAGCGCTTTCTACGCCGGCTAGCCAGGAAGTCACCTCGGTGAGCGGGTTACATGTTCATCAGCTGGAATAGGCACCGCAACAGGCAGGAGGCCAGCAGGGTAGGAGGTAGGGATGCCTCTTAAGGAATTCGACCTCGACGGAAAGGTGGCTATTGTCACAGGCGCTGGTCGTGGCATAGGCAGGAGCATTGCCTTGACCCTGGCCGAGGCAGGAGCAGATGTGGTGGCGGTGGCGCGAACCGTGAAAGAGATCGAGGAGACCGCGGAGGAGGTATGCAAGATGGGGCGGAGGGGCCTGGCCGTCGCGGCTGACCTCTGCAAAGAACAGGATGTGGCCAGGATGGTCGAGAAGACCATCGAGGAGTTTGGAAGGATCGACATCCTGGTCAACAATGCAGGCGCCGTACTGCTCAAGCCTGTTGTGCCTGCTACCGGTCAGAGAGTGGTTGGCGCCGATCCCGCCACTGATCTCACCACGCCCATCAGCATTGACGAGTGGCAGCGAGTGCTCAACGTGAACCTGACGTCCATTTTCTTGTGCTGCCGGGCGGTGGGGCCACACATGATCGAGCAGGGGTACGGGAAGATCATCAATATCACCT
>Ga0180300_10000936_pt1 | contig 13269 bp, 11 predicted proteins | sample GuaBasSediGuay15_FD_121798 | JGI IMG/M metagenome (GOLD analysis project Ga0180300, IMG submission 121798) | Subseafloor sediment microbial communities from Guaymas Basin, Gulf of California, Mexico - Guay15, Core 4569-2, 21-24 cm | ecosystem: Environmental > Aquatic > Marine > Hydrothermal... | reverse complement strand
ATATAAGGGGAAACACAAAAGGGGGTGTTGGAATATGTGGAATATTGTTTCTAAACCCTTGGAGGCAATCTCTGAGGCAAAGAATGAGAAAGATATGGGCAAGACACTGCTGGTGCTTCTAGTGGCAGCGATTATGGTTGCTATAAGCACCTTTTTCTATGCGAGGAGCGTGACAGGGTCTGTGTTCCTTGCTGCAATTGTGGGAGCAATAGTTGCCTACATTTTAGTTCTGGTTTTGGGATTTGTGCTAAAGTTGACAATGAAGATATTGGTTGGTAGGGACGATTATCTTAGTGCGTTGATACCAGCAGTTTACAGTTTTTTCATACTGGGGCTTGGAACTCTAGTGGCTTCCATTCTGGGCTTGATTCCATCAATTGTAGGGCCTATTCTGGTGTTTATTGTATTGCTGATTGCATATGTAATGTCTCAGGCAGTGTTCTTCAAAGCAATGATGGAGTTCTATGAGACTGACGCAATTACAGTGTTCATTGCCCTACTGATAGTGTACATCTCACTGTTCGTGGCATTGTACTCTGCCACCATGTCTGCTTTGATAGGTTTCGTTGGCAAATTTGGTGGTATGGCAGGGGGCATGATACCAGGATTCTAACCCTTTTATTCTTTTTTTACAAATTCTATTTCTCCCTGCAAGTAAACCCCTTTGTGGAGTTCAACTGGTCTCCAGTCGTCCTTTACCACAGAAGCATTGAGCCACTCAGCTAGTTCCTCAGGGTTGCCTATTGTTGCTGAGAGTGCTATGAGCTGAACATTTGGTAGAAGTTGCTTAAGCAATGTTATCAAAATCTCAAGTGTTGGTCCACGCTGTGGATCATTAAGCAAATGTATCTCGTCAAGCACAACAACCCCTACCTCTGGAAGCCAGGGTGCAGAATGCCTTATTAGTGAGTCAAGTTTCTCTGGTGTTGTTATTATAATATCATACCTGCTTAGGTATGGGTCGCTAGAGTCAATGTCGCCTATAGAAAGGGCAACCCTAACAAGGTGGCTATAATGCTGCTTGAAATCCTTGTATTTCTCATTCGCCAGGGCTTTGAGAGGAGCGATGTAAACCATTTTCTTATATTCCTCAAGAATTAGCTTTATGCCAGCAAGCTCAGCCAGCAGTGTTTTACCAGAGGCTGTGGGAGTACACACCAAGAGGTTTTTCTTTTCAAGTAACCCATTTTTAATCGCCTTCCACTGGCAGGGTCTTAACTCAGTGTATCTCTTGGAAACAATTGAATAAAGCTGCTCAGGTATCTTGCCTTTGAGCTCTGTGACTTTCATGTGAGGAGTAAATCAAAACAGATTAATAAGGTTTTGTTTTGGCTCTTGTTGCACTCACACTTACCCCTGATTTTAGAAACTTATAAAAACTGAAAAGATAATTCTTAAGTATGGGAATGATAAATCTAAAGCTTGTTTATAGCCCATTCTCTCCTTTGGTTTCACCAAAACATTTATAAACGATAAAATTTATCACCAGATAGTAAAAAATGGTTGACCCAAATTCACACAAAACACTCGAGGATTTTGTAGATGGCATAACCCGCTTAGACGATGCCATTAGAGAGCTAAACCCTGATTATATTCTTTATACTATTCGTGGGGCAGTTCCTATAGCAGATTTGCTTAGGATAGTTGATCCCCAAATTGCAACTTGGGAGCATGAGTATCTACCTGCTTCAAGTTCTATCATTGACACAACCGATGTTATTTATCAATGGTTTTTGAATTTTTTAAGAGAAACCCATGTTGTGGGTCATCCTCAATCAATTGTCACAATAGATGAAATAGTGAGTGGCAATTCTGTATCTCGGGTCTATAAACAGGTTGCCAGAGCCATTAGTGATTATGCGCGGGAGGTGGGGCTCACTCCCCAACAGGCAATGGAAGAAATAGTCTATCATAGCATTGGCTTACTTGACAAGAGCAAAGCCCCTAATGAGGAAATGATGGCAAAGAGATACCGCCAATTAGTGGATGATGGAGTGGTTATACCAGTCGAAGTGACTGCAAATATTGTAATGGATAAACCCAAGTTGTGCCCACTTAAGATGCAGAGAATACCTAACAGCAGGAGTGGAAAATTTCTGCCTGTAATGGCCAAGTTTGAACACACACCTGAGTATATGGAACTCTTGCAGAGGTTTGCTAACTACGTGGGTCAAGACATAGCCAATGTTTCATTGCAAAGCCCGCTTAAGGTCCAACAATCAGAGAGGTTCCTGCCAGAGAAGTACCGTTCCCTCAGAAATTATCTAAGCCACAACTGAATGCCAAAATTATTTAAATAATTGCTCCCTCCTTGCAAATATGAACTCTGTGAAGTCCTGCTCATAGGCATTGACTTCTCTTCACTTAGTGGGTGGTTTCTATGGATATTGTTAAGGATTTGAAATGGAAGAAGGGCATCAAGTTAGATAGATTTGTGGCTGGGTTGGCTAACACTGGTTATCAGGGCGTGGAACTCGGTAGGGCATCTGAAGTTATTGTAAAGATGAAGCGTGACAAAGCCAAGATTTTTATGACGTTTACTTCAAATATGGTTACCTCTGGGCTGCGGGGGTTCTTTGCACAGTTAATAAAGCTTGGTATGGTGGATGTTATAATAACCACCGTGGGTGGGATTGAAGAGGACATAATGCGTGCCACTGGCGAAAAATTCATGATAACGAGTTTCAATGCAGATGATGTGGAGCTTTATGAAAAGGGGATGAACCGCATAGGCAACCTCCTTGTTTCAAACGACAGCTATGCAAGGTTTGAGGACACACTCACAAAGATGCTTGGTGAGATTTACAAAAAGAAAAAGAGGATAAAGCCCTCTGAGTTATTCAGAGAGATTGGGCTTATGCTGAATGACAAAGACTCGTTGCTTTATCAGGCAGCACACAACAATGTGCCTATATTCTGCCCAGCAATCACTGATGGGGCTTTTGGGTTTCACCTCTTCTTCTTTCAGCAGAACCATGATGATTTTATTGTTGATATTGTAAAGGATTTCTCTGACATGCTCACCTGCACCTCATATGATGAGAGAAAGGGGATAATTGCCCTTGGTGGCGGGGTTTCAAAGCACTATGCCATACTCATTACGCTGATAAACGGTGGGTTTGATTATGGCGTGTATATAACCTCTCAAACTCCCTATGACGGTAGCATGTCTGGGGCAACCACAGATGAAGCCAAGAGTTGGGGCAAGATAAAGGACAATGCAGATGCTGTTACTGTAATAGGTGATGCCACTGTTTACTTTCCGTTGGCTATGATGAGAGCATTAGAGGTGTTAAGCAGGGAGGGTTTAATCAAGAATGGCTAAGCCAAGGTTTTTGCTGAGCAGGAGCAAGGTTCTTGAGCAGTACAATGCATTAAAAAAATTGGGCATTGCGATTTCTTATAGTGTGAAGACCAATGCTGAGGTAGCCAAAATACTTGAGCAAGAAACAGATTGCATGTTTAGCATACACAACCCCAAAAACCTTGCTATAATCAATGACAAAAGCAGGGTTTGGTTCTTTCCACAGGCTTGGAAAAAGTCAGATATTGAGTGGCTTCTTAGCGAGGGTGTTAGAAATTTTGTGGTGGACAACACCAATGACTTACAGGTGCTTGTGAACTACTTAAAAAATTCCCCTCAAAGCCTAAACCTATTGCTAAGGATGAGACTAAAGGAGCACACCATCTTCACAGGCAGATACTTTGTTTTTGGTATGCCTGCCAGCATTATAAATGAATGGGTGCCCAAGCTCAAGCCACTGGTTGGCAAACTCGGCGTACATTTCCACAGAAAAACCCAGAATGTGTCTGAATGGCGTTTGAAGGAGGAGTTGGAGCAAACCCTAAGCAAAGAAACACTTGAGGCAATTGACTTGGTAAACATTGGTGGCGGGTTCCCTGCTCAATATAAGAACACCTCTGACCAGGTTATGGATATGGTTGTTAATGAGATAAAGTCGCTCAAGGCGTGGCTAGGAAAGCTTGGTATTAGCATAATTGCTGAGCCAGGGCGGTTTATTGCTGCTCCAGCAGTAAAGCTTGAGGTTGAGGTTATCAATGTGTATGAGCGCAACATTATTGTAAACTGCTCTGTTTACAGTGCTGCCATGGACACCATTGTTGTGCCAATTAAGCTGATGGTTGAGGGTGAATTAGAGCCGGAGCAGGCAGAGGGTGCCAAACCCTACACAATAAAGGGCATCTCACCAGATAGTATGGACATATTCCGCTATAAGGTGTTTTTAAAGCCACCAAGGGTTGGAGATAAGCTCATATTCTTGAATGCTGGGGCTTACAACTATTACTGCGATTTCTGTAATTACGACAAACCAGAGACAGTGATTGTGGACTAGAGCCAGATGTCAAAAGATATTTAAAGCTGTCTTGATTTTTCGTTTTATAGAGCGGGGTAGGGCAGTCAGGAGTGCCCGTCGGGCTCATAACCCGGAGGTCGGAGGTTCAAATCCTCTCCCCGCTATTATTTATGGTCTTATTCCTTTCTTCCCTCAAGTCTTATAAATAAAAGCCAAAAATCTCATGGAACCAAAAACAACAAAAGATTTAAAGCTTAGATGGCTATGGCTTTAGAGAAGCACAACCCAAAAACACACCAATTTCCGCAAGGGTTTAACAAGAACTAGTTAGTGTTTTGGGGTAAAGGTATTGGACTCCAATCTAAGGAAGAGAAAACAGAATTAAGAATTAGCCAGCAACCGCCAATTCAGTTGAGGTTGCTCTCTCAATGGCTTCTTCTATGCCCTGTTTGTGACCTGCCCCAACTATAACCAGAATTCTCTTATCAGGGTCTCGAAGAGCCAGGTCAATTATGCGGTTAGCCATAATCTGGTTGCGCTCCTCTATGAGAGCGAGGTAAGCCCCTGGGTAGCGCTCCCTAACTCTCTTGATTAACCTTTCGATGATATCCTCCTCAGGCACCTTGGTTAGGTCTATGGTGCTGAGCCCCAACCTCTCTAGTTCCTGCCTTCCAAATAATACCCCTCGTATTAAATCAACAATAAAGTTCAGTTTCTCTCTCCAGCCAATCGCTTGGGAGAGCCGCCTGAGCGTAACCCTTATATCCCTATCAATGAGTGCAACCTTAATCCTGTGCTTCTTTGCCATTTTAATGGCAAGTCTCATCTCTGCTCCAGGCATTATGCCTATCTTATCACCTATCTTACGCTGTAGATACGACCCGAGCAGGTAAAAGATGTACCCCTTTAATCCAATCTCTGATATAGGCACCCTCCTACCCCTCTTGTTACTCATGAGTGCATTGAGCCTTCCCCTATCCAGCTCTAAAGCCAAGATGTGGGGTTTGGTTTCAATAATCGCCCTTTTAACCTCTTTTAAACTCTGAGGGGCAATGTGTGAAGTGCCAATTATCTTTACATTATCCAATACCATGTTTACAAAAACAAGTATGAGAGGCTTAAAAATCTAACGCTCCCGCCGGGATGCACGCCCCCCGCCTCTCAGCAATAGGGTTTCGAACCCGGGCTATAACCTTTCTGCATTCGAGATACCGCAGGGTTATGTCCTATCCAGACTAGACTACGGGAGCTTCTGTTTAAGCCTCTCCTTATAGTATTTGAGACTCTTTTTATAAAGATTATTGTATCTAAACCTGAGGTTGGACTCTAAGTAGGGGAGATGGCAACAGGTAAGTTTTGAACCAGAGAGGAGTTTATACCTAAGCTTATTTTCTCTCCCTATGACAAGGTTCTTTCGTTGTTTTATCTCTTCAAGAATTCCCCTTGTGGTATTGGATTTTGTACAAACCACAACACTCCCCATCTCACCTATTGAGTGACCGTCTGAACCTCCTGTGAATGGCTTGCCGGTCTGCTCCACAAGCTCTAGGGCATCCCTATTATGCCGTCTGAGGTTGCTACCGCATATCACCTCTATTGCATGGATCCTCTCCAAGACATCTTTGCTAATAAAACCTCTCATAATATTTTTCATGATTCCATAATACCCAAATGAAAAGGGATGGGCTGCCACAATGAGGCAATCATAGCTCTCACAGGCATCCAACAACTCCTCTGTTTTGATTGAAGTGGATGAGTAGGGGTCCTTGTTTTGCCTACCCTCAACATGCTTTATGTAAAAATCCTCGAGAGCGTCTAAGGTGGGGAAGTAAACAAGTATGTGGTGACCCTCCACACAACTAATCTCTATCCCAGGAATTATGTTTACCTTATGCCTATTATTATAGGCGCGTCTTACCCCCTCGATGCTGTTGTGGTCTGTTAATGCAACATTGATGCCCAACTCAGATGCTTTATTGAGTATGTGGTTTATCCTAGTGAAGGTGTCAGAGTAGAGTGAATGAAAGTGCATATCTGTGAGAGTAAACCCCGCTTGCTTGAGTGCCTCGAAATTCGGGGTTTTAAACATAATGTTTGTGAGATGGTTCATCTCAGCAGGAAAAACTTAGGTTGTCTTTTAAATTTTTCTTTTACCCTTAACATAGTGTCACGCCTTGGTAAGGAGAAAGATTTATAAGTCTTGGCTTGCCATTCTTTAACCTAATCCTATGTGTGCTAAAAAGGGGTTTAGTTTGAGTTATACTGCTGTTCTCAAGAATGAGCTCTTTAGAAGGACTAGTAGAGGGAGGAATAGAACTCAAGGATGAGTTATCAACCACCACTAAAGTAGATGAAGCTATTGACCCCGTAACAAGAGCCAAATTACAGTTGCTTGGTTCTTTTGTCGAACATGTGCCAGAGCAACTCTATTCCGGCATAGAACCCTCTTTGGAGAATTTTGATTTCTTGTTTCGTGAGGTGCTTAAAAAAGAGAACACACCCCTGGCTGGCAAACTCAAATTGCTTTATTATCTTGTGACAAATGTTCATCCAAGGATGTACTGTGGTATCCCTCCATTGGTCGAGGAGTTTGATGTTCTGTTTGGTGATAAGAGCAAGCAGCTCGAGCTGGCTGCAAGAAAGATAGCACAGAAGTATGGGTTGGATAAGAGAGACATGCAAAGATTGAAGCTAGCTCTCTCACCGAGGTGTTTCGAAGTACTAAACCAGAATATCTCCTCCAAATACGGAGTAAAGATATTGGGTATTACCAAGGGGCATTGGCATGAGCTGGTTCATGCATTAAAGGCAGCAGGGCTCTACGCAAGAAAGCGACGCACACTTGAGCAAGTGCTGCTTATCTTGGGTTACTTGTTTCCCTTAGATACAAACAATCGGGATATAAAAGAGGCCCTTAAAGATACGGAGTTCCGCAACGTTATTGCTGGAAGAATTGCACAGCTGAGATATATGCCGAAGTATTGCCACAAGGTGCTTCCTGCTGCTCTCAAACCTGAATACTTAGAGGTAATATTTCACCACGATGGGCACACAGCAGAGAATTTGGGTATTACTCTCAACCGATTTAGGCAATTGCTAAGTGTTCTAAATAGAGCTGGTTTACTTTATGATTGGGTTCCTGTTGATGAACTCAAGCAAGAGGTTCTTGATACTGTTTACCCAAATGCTGGACTCACACACAGAGATTACAATAGGATTTTCTTTAATAGTAGGCTATTCATCCCTGTCAGCAAAGCGATAGCTACAGAGAACTCTCTCTCAAAGGGCTTGATGTATCATCTCACAAGGGCCATTAGGAATTATAGTGTGATAGCTGACCCTGAATTGACACTTGAAGAGAAAATAGCTAGAACTAGCTTCTCAAGGCAAGCCATTCAAAACTCCATATCAGTTCTGAGAAGGGTGGGGCTATACCCTCCCGATAAACAATTAGAGCTAGAGAAGGAGCTGAAGATGTTGAGAGCCACAGCAGTGGCTTTATCAGTTGATGGGGTTGCCCCACCAAGAAGAGTGTTTGAAGAGCAATTCCCAGAGTCAAGGTTACTTAAACATTTTCCTTCTTATAATGTGGCTATGAGGGAGTTTGGGTTAGAGGTGAGGCAAACTAGGTATAGAAAGGTAGATACATATTCTAAGTTTTATCATTTGCTCTCGGAAGCTCCTCTCTACTTTAAAGAGTTAGTCACTAAGAGTGGACTCGGAGAAACGACGGTTTGCTCCGCAATTAAAACCCTTTGTTCTAAGGGGTTACTTAAGAGGAATAGGAAGGAGAATAGGGTGTACTACTCCTTAAACAAAGAGGGTATAGAAGCAAGAGTGTTGGAGTTGCTTAATGGGGAAAGCCCAGTCACCCTACACACCATGCAAAATGCATTACCTTTCAACTTTAAGACTCTAAGTGAGATTACGCTCGGTGTGTTGAAACAGCCCTTATTGGATTTTATTTTGGCTCTTGCTTCTACTACAGAAACCACAATTGGAGAGGCATATCGGCGAAGGGGCATTAACCCCAGAAAAGCTGTGATGCTGCTTAAGCATATAAAATCAATTAACCTGCTAAATGAGAGTGGAGAATACCTACTGAGGTGCCTAGAGGGAGCCACTCATCGCTTGGTGGATGATGTGATTAAAAGTGTTGCATCTTGCAGTCCTAACAGAGAAGTTTTTGGTAATGGCTCTGAGCATTATTCGGTTTTAATTGGCAAAATGCTTCCCCATGTTGTACACCGGACTAGAATCCCTACAGCAGAGGTGAGTGCTCTCTCTGGTGTACCAGAAGAGGTGCTTCTTTCTGTCTTTAGCAAAAGGGAGGATGGAAAGAGACCAAAATGGGCGCCCAGATTGAAACAACAGGAGTGTCTATTCACATGCTACAAGGGTCAGGGTGGCTATGTGCTTGTTTTCCATTTAGAACGGGTATACCAAACCATTGATGCTGCACTTGGCATAAGTGCTGAAACCCCTAATGAGGAAATCAAACCACCACAACTCATGGACCCAGTAGAGGCTCTTGTGGAGAGATTTAGACTTCTAGAAGGGGATGCAAGGTGGCTCTTCAAGATGTATGCCCCATACGCTCTCAAAATCAAAGCCATCACTGAAGAATACAACAGGCGAGAGAACTCAGAGCTTGAGGCATGGAGGGTAATAAGGGAAATAGCTGATATGGTTACATTTACCTTGGATGAGGGTGTTACTAGCGTGACAGCGAGGAACCTGTTTGATTTTCTCTATTGGCTCAACTTTTATGCCCCCCTCCCAGAATATAGACTCACTGTGAAAGAGGGTCTGATGGTGTATAAGAGATATATTGGTGATGTTCGCTTGGATGTTCTAGAGAAACAGTTTAGGCATTACCTAGAACAGGGGAAGATTGATTGGTACGATACTAGCCAGTTACCTCTAGAGTCTTTGGTGTTGAATCTCAACAATGGTAACTCTCAAGAGGTAAAGCGGCTATTTGGTTTAAACCAAGGAAGCTTGGCTTGGATGCTCACAGACCCCTATCAGCAAGCATTTGAGAAACTCAACCAAGCATTTGAGGCTCATAAAGATGGTTTTAAAACCCCGCAAGAGATGTTTGTGAGGATTGCCAATGAGTGTTGCAGTTTTACTGAAATTCAACACCGTTTGAATCAACTCTCTCCAGAAGCGAGCTTCACTAGTGATGATGTGTTTAGGCTGATGCTTGCAAATCCCATGCCCAATAGTAGAGTTTATAATGGACTAATAGAGATTGCTAAAAAGACCGCAACAATGGTAAACCTTGGGTATATGAAGGTCTATGATGGAGACACAACACCTATTGGCATGGCTTGCAATTATCTTGCCCGAGGCACCCCGCCCCAAGAATTGGCAGAGAAGATTGGGGTTAGCCGAGCCCAAATAGAGGAGTGCATAGGCACACAATTTTGAAAAGCTTTTTATAGCACCCCCGAGTTATCTTAATATGCAAGCCAAAATATACAAAAAGCTACTAAGTGAATTGGAGACGGCAAAAAGACCTATATTCTTTTTTGATGACGACCCAGACGGTTTGGCTTCATTCCTTCTGCTGTACAGGTATCGCAAGGAGGGAAAGGGCGTAATCATCAAGTCCACACCCCGTCTTGTGGAGGAGAATGCAAGAAAGGTTGAGGAATACTCAGCAGACAAGGTGTTTGTTTTAGACCTACCGCTTGTGGACCAGGGGTTTATTGATAAGGCCAGAGTGCCTGTGATATGGATAGACCATCACCAGGTTGTTAAGCGTGAGAATGTGCTTTACTTTAATCCGAGAGAAGATAATCCAGACGCCTATGTACCTGTGTCTTGGATTGCTTATAATGTGGTAAATCAGGATATATGGATTGCTGCAACTGGTGTGGTGGGTGATTTCTGCATACCAGATTTTCTACCCAAATTCAAGCAAGAGTATCCTGGTTACATTGGTAGTGAGTCAGAACCAGAAGAGATTCTATTCAACACAAAATTGGGTAAGTTGGTGAGTGTTTTTTCAATGGTGCTTAAGGGTAGAACAAAGGAGGTAATGCAATGCGTAAAGGTGCTCACGAGGATAAAGCACCCTGACGAAATCCTTAAGCAGAGCACCCCTCAGGGCAAGTTCATATGGAGACACTATTTGAAGCACTGGGCTGTGTACGAGAAACTCCTTAGAGAAGCAGTAAAGCACTACACCCACCATGGCAAACTCTTTGTGTTTGTTTACCCAGGCGACAAACTGAGTTTGACTGCAGACCTTGCACTGGAGCTAATTTACAGATACCCACACAAGATTGTGATTGTGGCTAGGGAGAAAAATGGCGAGATGAAGATTAGCATCAGAGCTAGAGGGATAAAGATAAACAAGGCATTGGAGAAAGCATTGGAGGGAGTGGAGGGTTATGGCGGTGGGCATGAGTATGCATGTGGTGCCAATGTTAAGAAAGGGGATTTCAAGAGGTTCTTAGAACAGTTTAGAGAAAGTTTAAATATTTAAATGGTTCTTCTTTAGGTATGGTATGGATTGCTATAAGTGGAATTGATGGAGCAGGTAAGACCACACTCTTGGACTTTCTACACAAGCATATAAGAGAGCTTGGTGATGTTAAGAGGTTTAAGCACCCCCACTTTGATTGGCTTAGAGAAATGCTTAGTTTGGTTGGAGAGGACCCTTATACAGACTTGCTCCTATTCTCTTCAGAAATAAGATGTGAGATGCATCTAATTAGGGAATGGACAAAAAAATACAAGTATTTAATATCACAAAGATGCTGGTTGGACCATTTCCCTTACAGACTAACTCAAGGGTTTAGTATTGAGGAGACATACAAACTACTCTCCCCTTCTAGTTTCTTGGTTCCAGATATAGTTGTTTATTTGAGGTGTGACTATAAAACTGCATATAATCGGATTAAGGGGAAGAGGGGTGATAAGTATGAAACCCTAAGTTTCCTCAGGATGCTTGAGAAGAACTTTGATTATGTTATTAATGAGGTGGAACACAAAAGGCTACTCCCTGAGTTTAATGCTACAAAGATTTTGAGGATAGATTCTTCTGGCTCTATTGAAAATACCAAGAGCTTATTATTAGAGGGTCTTCGAGAATATGGTTTAATTTAATCACTTTTAGTGGTATTGGTTTGTTTTGCGTACAACTCCTTTATGTCATCGAGTGTGGCTATCTCATCCACAGCTTTATCATCCCTCAACCTTATGACTCTAGGGAACCTCAAAGCATAACCAGAGCTGTAAGTGGGTGATTTCTGGATTTCTTGGTAGCCAACCTCTACCACAACCTGTGGCTTAACCTCAACATACCTCCCCTTTGATGAGATTATCAATGGCTCCAAAAGCTTGGTCACATCACCAAATGAGAGCCCCTCCTCTGACTTCTCTTTAAGCCCTGTTGATGCCTTACCCACAACCAAGAACTGGTCGTCATGGAGGCATGCGAGGTAGTAACTGCTTAGCCAACTGGCGCGTTTTCCTTCTCCGTACTCTGCCCCCACTATTACCAAATCTACTGTATCCACGCTGGGCTTATACTTTACCATATAGCCCACCCTTGCCCCTGGCTTGTAGGGTGCATTGAGGTTCTTAAACATTATACCCTCGTGCCCAGTGGCAATTGCCTCATCAAAGAAATCCTTGGCCTCTTCCTCTGAAGCTATAATCCTTGCAGTGGCTGGCTGTATCTTGAGTTTGACTGGGCTTATTATCTGCTCAATGAGTTTGCGTCTCTCTTTGTAGGGTTTCTTTATAATCGTTTCACCATTGTAGTACATTATATCAAACACATTCAACTCAACTGGTAGTTTCTTAGCGAGCTCTTGTATGTTGTACTTTCTTTTTATCCTCTGGGATATCTCTTGGAATGGTCTGTATTTGCCTGTCTTAGGGTCATAGCCAATCGCTTCACCATCCAACACAAATGAGCTGGCTTTTACATTCCTCTTTACAACCTCAGCAACCTCGGCGAATTGCTTTGTTACATTCTCCAACCTTCTTGTGAATATCACTATATTGCCATCCCAACCATGTATCTGCATCCGAAATCCATCATACTTGTAATCCACTAAGCATGGTGAGCCAACCCTCTCTAAACCCTCTTTGGGCGAGTCCACTTTGAGTGCGAGCATGACCTTTATGGGCGTGCCCAATTTCAAGCCTATTTTATTCAACCCTGCCAAGGACTCTCGTTTGAGAGCGGCTGCCACCACACCAAAGTCATTTGTTAGGTTGTAAGCGTCTTGTAGCTTTTCTATCATGTAATTGTAAATCTCTCTTGACTTCTCACTTGGCTCTGGTATGATTACCCCAATCCCTTTTAGTGGCTTTGTTTCTAGCTCCTTGGTGTTTGAGATTACAACACTCTTGATGTTCTGATTTACCTTTTCACTTGATTCCAGAGGAGAGCCACACTCCAGGCACTTCTCCCATACAGGTACGATTGCATTGCAGCTCTTACAAACCCCAAACACACCAAGCACTCTTGGTAGGTATGCCCAGGCAATAGCATCCCTTAGACTCCCTTCACCTATACCAATCCTCAGCACACCAAGCAGGGTTCTTGCTATGTATTTTGCTTCCTTTGGTGTGGCAGAGGTGAGCAATTCTGCTATCAGCTGTAGTTTTCTATTGACAGTGCCAGCCCCCTCTAAAGAAGAAACCTTTCTGATGTTTGTGAAAACCTTTTCCACATCGAGCTTTCTCTGAAAGAGTGTTGCCTGAGTCTTTTTTGCAACCAAGCTCTCTGCTGTTGAGCCAAGGTCACCTGTCTCCTTCCATTTTGTTTTTATCTCACCCTCGGCAATGCCTGTTGCTAGGTGAATTGCTTTAATCATTAATTGGGAGGCAACCCCTATTTCCCTTGAATCCCAGATAGGGAAGACGGTGAGATAAAAACAAAATGGAAGGAGACAGGTGACCTTGGCTCAACAGCAGAGAGCTT
>Ga0180300_10000935_pt1 | contig 13276 bp, 21 predicted proteins | sample GuaBasSediGuay15_FD_121798 | JGI IMG/M metagenome (GOLD analysis project Ga0180300, IMG submission 121798) | Subseafloor sediment microbial communities from Guaymas Basin, Gulf of California, Mexico - Guay15, Core 4569-2, 21-24 cm | ecosystem: Environmental > Aquatic > Marine > Hydrothermal... | reverse complement strand
TTAGCGAATATTATCATGCCGTCGATTGCAAAGCTGAATTTATCTCCCTCTATTACAATAGCCTTGACAGAATCTTCCCCCCCTGCTTCGAGTGTATCTATTGTTCTAACATATATATACCTAAGTGTCCCCAGCTTCATGATTATCACTTCTTTAATTTAAAATAATAAAAAATTATGATAGTATTGGTGCAACTTCAGCCCAAGTCCTTCTGACAGCTTCAGCAACTTCTGGCGGTACTGATCTGTAGAACTGTGCCAAAGTGTATAGCGTCATTTTTCCAGTTTCTGTGATATCACCATACTTGTTCACGAACATGAATGTAAGCTTATGTGGTTCTTCGAGTTCTCTGTATTTTCTCGGTAACTTAGCCATTGTAAATATGTCTTTACCTCCACCTACCTTGTGTCTGTAGTAGCCCAATACGTATCCAGATGTAACATCTGGCTGGTCGATGAATACCAATCCAGTTGGATGATCTACCAGAACATTTGCGTATTCGACTGGTTTATACTTCACATCAACTGGCTCAATTGGTTGTCCATCCAATGCAGTTACTGGAGCATAAACCTTTGCAACACCACTCAAGTAATCGTTCTCAACTTTGTCTAAGTAGATATCGGCTGAAGTCTCGCTGTGAGCAACAGCCTCTGTTATTATAGCGATTTCAGCCTGACCGCTCTGAGCGATCATGACCTTCATTCCTGGAGCAAAGATACCAGGTACTCTCTTTTCGTATCCCGACACTAAGTCCGTGAATCCGACACCGCCATCTACCGTAACCTTAACGTTGTTACCAGCAGACACCGCATTCTGAACAGTCTTAGCCTTTATCTGGCTTGAGCTAACGAGTAAAGTTTCTTCAGCCCATCTGCTCTTACCATCTGATGGTGGTAGGAACATATGATCCAAGCGAGGTCTTACTTTGAGGTCTTCAGAACCATCATACCATATTCTGAATTCAACTCCTTCTGGAGGAAGCTCGTCATGCTCCCAAAGAACTTCGATAGGATTGTTCAGTACATACTTAGTATTCTTCTCAGGAACAATCGTGTAGTGCGGGTTTGTAGGATCCCATTCCTCCATTTTCGGTATTGCAACACCGTCAGTCCTCAATATGAATTTCTTATCCTTGCCAAACGTTGTTGGAATTTCTACATTCTCGAACAAGATTGGGTGTAATCTCTTATAGGGTACTTCAACCATTCTCGCTCTGAGGTATCTGTTTATTGGATCATCTGCCCTCAGAACGCCCTTGAACAATGTACCTTTAAGATAGATCCTATTGTTAGTGCCAAGCCCGTTGATTGTAATGTCTCTGTCTAATGGAATAGGCAATTCAAATCCAGTCGTTACCCACTTTCCATCTCTTATCTTCGAGAACTGCATTCTGTTGAGGTTGTATGTTGCCTTGTAGAAAGGTGCAATCAGTTTGTTTATTCTTATGTAAATTATGTCTTCGACACCGAAGCTTATCGTAGTTGGGTTGTCAGTTCCTATCTCTCTAACCAACGCACAAGTCGTTTCCGCATCTTCCAGCCTTATCTGGTTGTTCTCATCCAAATCCTTTCCGTATATAACCCATTCCCAATCGTGTATGATTTCCATACCAAATCACCTCCCTACCCTCCTCCCAGACGAGAGGAGATCAAAACTCTTCCTCATATCCAAACGTCATCTCACCAACTTCTTCACCTGGAGTAGTAGATGTAGGTTTTGATTTTGCCTCTGGAGTTGGTCTTTTCTTTCTTTCCTTCTCAACCTTTAATCTCCTTGCCCTCACTTCACTCACCTCTTATTACAAAGGATACATGAATCATGTCCAGCAATTGCACAAGCTCTGCAAGCAGTATTCCGCCAGCAATGTACTGGAAGAACTCATATCCTGGTTTCCTTCCGTAGAGGTACAGACCAATGGCTATCGCCAAGAACACTGCTGAGGTTATGCCAGTCGAGTAAATCCAGTAGTTCTCTGGGTATTTCGGCTTGAAGAAGTTGTCCAATGCCGACTCTAAAAGCATGTGTCCGAAAGCTCCTCCCGCTACGCCCAAAGCCGTGTTCGCTACTTCCGCAGGGGCAAATTCCTCTATTTTACCAAACACCGTTGCCATACTCTCACCCCTCAAACCAACCAACTACAAATTACCTTAATTAAAAAGAATATTTAAATCTTTTTATTGATTGGGGTTATAAATTGTTATGAGATGTGATTTTTCGTTTCAGATTGTTACAGAATATATCTTCAATTGATGTGGTTAGAACGATGAAAAATTATGATCGAAACGATGGTTTGGGTTGGTAATGTGATTATAGCAACTCTAAATTTCGCATATAAATTTGAGAGTGGGTGTTTTGAAAAAATAACTATTCAGAAGGTAGTTTCTTATTGAGAAAGTATTATATATTATCTTAAGTTATGTGTGTTATGAATTCAAAAAAAAGAGAGAGAGAAAACCAAAACACCACCGAGAAACCACTTGTAAGCAGTATATTGTCAGTATTTAAAAAGGTTTCGGTTGAACTATTGGGTGAACCTTTCAAATTAGAAAATAAATGCAAGGAGTTCAACGATTTCTACGCATTCGCATACAGATTTGTAACTGGAATTAACCCGCCAGAAGTTAATTGGTTTGAAGTTGTTTTTGTGAGGGTTGATGAGTTAAACAGAGAAAAATACAACGAAATTTTGAAAAATATCCAAGAATGGAAACCGTTTAAGTATCACAATGGCTACGATAAATACTATGGTAGGATTGTTTATATTATTCCAAACAAATTGAAAGGAATATACAGACCTAAACTGGTTGTGAAAAGAACATTCATAGATGTTAGAGTTTGTAGAAGGTTTGAGAGAACGTTATACGTGGTTCTGAACACAAAATTATCTGAAGAGAAAGTGGTTGCTTCAGCATTAGCTTATTTAATTAATTACTTTGTAAAGAGGGTTCTTGCACTTGAATCAGCGATTTTCAACACTAAAAGAGAGAACATTAATATTTGGAGAAGAGTTCGAAAGATATTCAACGGGACAATGTGTGGCAAAGATGCAAAGTTATCATGTTCACTAAGACTACTCTATAATAATATATATTATAGAGTAGAACTCTTGGAAGAGAATGGTCGCATTGGCGAACATCTTGCAAAAACTATCAAATTACTTACAGAATTATTCTTTACATTTGCAAAAGTATTTGATAAATATGCTTCAAAAGTGTATTCAAAGATAGTAAGTTATCACCTCTATAAACTCATAAAGAAAAAAGTGGGCTTTCAGAACATTCCGATTTTCACAGAGAACATCAAAAAGATTTGGAATATAGTAAATAGCTTCTTGATACGTAGTGAAGCTGAGAAAATCCTGCGAGCTAAAGCGATAACATAAAATAACCTATCTAGATGATTAAAGAAATCTTCAAAAACTTAAAAGTAATCAACACTATATTATAATTTATCATTCTTCTTATCTTCACCCTTCAATTTTTTCTCGCTAACTTTGAGGATTTCTATTATCAGATTACGAATTTCCTCATCTTGTAATGCTTTTCCGATTCCGTTTTTGAATGCATCCTCAACCCATTTACCAAACCTCTTTTTTGTTTCATCACTGATAAAATCTCTTATCAATCTCTTGGCAAAGAACTTAGCTGTTATAGTTCCGATGAAAAACATCAGTAATCCGCCAATCAGAAATCCGACAACACTAACTATCACAGAAGAAACCAGATCGCTCATTTATATCCCTTGTTTTGCTCTCTTAACCAGGGTGCAACTTTCGCAAAAAACACAGATCCAATTGCAATGCACAAGCTACCGACACTAATAATAAGATAACCGATGTCCGCTGATGTAATTGCTTCAATAGCAACACCAGCACTACACAAACACACACCGAATATCTCCATAACCACTGCGAATAGGTATAACCTCTTCATAGTAAATCGTTATATTATTTATTTTTCAATTTTTCGCTTTACTTCACATCATCTAAGGTCTTCTTGGGTGTAATGGGTATTATAGGAAATTAATAGGATGTCGAAAAATTAAAATATTATTACATACTAAATCATTTAAAGCTTTATGTAATTATAGAGGTGATACAAACTATGGTGTTTCGAAGAGGTAAAGAGAGAGAGATAGAGACCATTGTAGATGAAGAATATGAACCGATAGAAAACTATTCAGTTCTCGTTAGATTTAGACCGAATACAACGGTAGGTTGGATTAGGGCAAGTGATGTCGAACCGCCACTTGAACTCATCAGAGATCTATTCTTCAGTGAAAATCCGAGAGAGGCGGAAGAGGCTTTGAGAGAATGGTTAAAAGAAGAATATGGAGGAGGAATATGGAGAATAGAGCTTCTCGATGAGAGGGGCAAGACTGCAAGGTCGAGAACTATTAAAATACCTCCTGAAGAGGCTGACATAACTTACGGTGTTAATAAATGGATTGTATATGTAAAAGGAGAAAAAAGTGGAAGATGGTATAAAGCCGATGCAGAATTCGCTCATTGCCCAAGCTCGTTGGAGATAATAGATGCGATAGGTGGTGGGGGAAAGGTAAAACTCGTCGGCTACGATGATAGGGGGAGAATAATGTCCACGAAAATCATGGAACTGAATGCACCACCGCCAGAATGGCTCGCCAGCAAAGAAGATAGTTTAGAAAGGAAAATATTGGATAGTATAAATAAAAAATTGGAAGAGGAGCAAAAGAAATTAATTGATGGTCTGATCGGATCGAAAAAAGATGAAGAGGAAGATATGGTTGATAAGTTGATCAGTGAGTTAAAATCATTGGTTGATGAAAAGAAGATGGAAACTGTAAGATCTTTATTAGAAACACTGAAAGGAGGGAAAGAAGATAAAAAAACAAGTTTAACAGATGTATTGTTCATAGAGCCATATAAAGCGAAGGTTGAAAGTATAAATGTATTGATAAAGAAGCTTGCGGATCAGGGAAGAGTTGATGAAGCTATAAAACTTCTACAAGAAATTCCTGACGGAACTGGAGCTTTGATAAACTTGATGACTGCTGGAGCAACACTCATAGAAGCAGTAGCACTCGCATTCACAGGTGCAAGCAAAAGTAGTGTTCAAAAGAGAGCCAAAGAATTCAAAGAAAAAATGATGAAGAAAGAAGAGAAGAAAGAGGAAAAGAAGAAAGAGGAAGAGATCGAAGAAAAGGTAGAAGAAAAGAAAGAGGAAGTAGAGGAGGAGAAGGAAGGGGAGGAGGGTAGCGAAATGGCTAACATCAGCTTGGAAGAGAGGGAAGAGGAGGGGGGATGGAGTTTGGATATTTCATACGAATGAGGTGATACCGTGCTGGACAAAATATTCAAGATAGATCCAAATAAATTATCAGAGATATTAGAACTTATAAAGAAAATAGGTATATATACTGCTCTAAAAAACATACTTAAGCAACCGATGTTCAGAAATGCTATCAAAAGTAAACTGTCCGAAATTGGTAAATCAATTATCTCTAAATACGAAATAACGGCATATAATATAAGTATCAAAAAAACGAATGAAGGTTGTAAAGTAATAGTGAGGTTATCGATACCCGATCCAGAACTGAGAAAAGAATTTCTCGATAGATTACATGACACAGTCAAGAAAATACTGACTGCAAAGGAAATCTCAATAGTTCAACCATTCATGAATGAGTTTAAAATAAAGAACATATCCGCTAAAGAGAGTGGGGAGGAGGTTATAGTTTCTTTTACAGGTAATGAGAAGTTGTATGATTTGATAAAAGATGTAGGAGGTGATTTGGTTGAGGAGAGTGAAGAAAGTCGATGAGAAGAAGGAAGAGAAGAAGGATGTTTTCGAGATAGTACCAGTCGAGGATGTATCTAAAATGACGATTGAGGAAGCAATAGATAGAGGATTATTACCAACACCGATTGAACTTGCAAGATCTCCAGATGAAGTTGTAGAGTATGGAAAGCAAGCTGGAACACTCTACGGTGGAGCAATAGCAAGTATATATTCTGCAATAACGAGAAAAGACTTACCGTTTAACGTTAGAATAGCGAAAGGTGTCAGAGGTATGGCATACATACTTGGAATGATAATATCTGCAATGGACAGCTTCGATAGAGTTAGGAGCTTGGAAGAGCATGTCCTTGCAAAAAGAGGTAAGCTACCAAAGTCCGAGCAGGAAAAATTGATCGATGAACTACTCGACGAACTTGAGAGATTGAGAAAGGAGAATGAAGAGTTGAAGAAAGAGAGGAAGAAAAAATGACGGAGCTAAACACTTTATTATACATAACGTTGTTACGGTTAGCTAAGGAGAGAGGTGAAGTTATTTTCAGTGAGGAAACAGAGGATAAATTACACATAAAAATAAATCTTCATACTCCAATGGAATTTACAGGGTTCGAAAGCACACAAGGTGGAAAGAAATTGTCGGCGGTATTAGAGAATAGTTTGTGGCTAACCGTAATAGCCAAAGATACAGGAATGTCTGAAATAGAGATCGATAATTATGAACAACACATCGCAATCTTTACATTAAAGGGAGTAATTGAAAGCATACATATTAAGACTAAGCCAGGTGTTTGGATTATACAATCTATAGAGTATTATGAGGAGAAAGACCATGCAAAACTTCATTTGAGGACATTATCGATGACGTTAGATAGCATATCCCGCCTCTAAGCATTTCTCCTTTAGCTCAGACCATGCTTCTTCAATAATAAGTGGTGAAATGTCCACCGCATGGGAGTACCTTCGAGCCAAAGAGTTAAGAGAGGAGAATAAGGTCGCTGTTTGCATACCACATACTGGCTCAGTTCCAATGGAATGGGCTATCAGATTTAAAGAACTACTACTTCCAGAAGGTTCTAACATTTTTTTAGTCAGAGGAATGCCGATTGACGTAGCAAGAAACATTCTTGTGGACATGGCTTTGAAAGAGGGTTACAAATACATTTTCTTCCTCGACAGCGATGTTGTATTACCGAGAGATGCGGTTTTAACACTACTATCACACCGCTTACCAATAATTAGCGGGATATACAGAGCCAAGAAGAAAGAAGGTTTCTACTGGTGTGCCAACGTTGAAGCTGAAGTCGAAATCGATGGTAGGAAAGAAAAGAAGTTTCTACCCGTCGAATCGTTCAGGGGTCGTATTGTCGAGGTAGATATGGTCGGCATGGGTTGTTGCCTTATCCATGCGGATGTCTTCAAATTCATCCGAAAGAGGACAGATTTACCATTCTTCCTCTGGACGAAAGATAGGTCTGAGAAAGAGCTTGACAAACTCGGAGTTCCTAAAGAGCTTAGAAACCTGAGCGAAGATTTCTACTTTTGCAGACTCGTAAAAATGCATGGATTCAGCATATATGTAGATACACAGGTCGTAGGACATCATATCGGCGTTTTAAAGTTAAGAGAAGATGGGGTGGGTGTTTGTGATATCTGATGAACAAGAATTTGAGACAAATCTTTTCAAAGGATTGATAAAAATGGCAAAATTATTCCTAAATGTAGTTGATGAAGGAAAAGATTTAGGAGACGTAATTATCTCTGAAATCAAAAACGATAGAGAATTCTTTATTTTAGCTATCGGTATATATTGGGGGCTTGTTGCAGACTTGAACTTTGCTCACGGATTTCTACACAATCTTAGCATAGTAATGAAGAAATTGAGGGAAGGCGTCAGCGAGGAAGAAATAATAAAAGAATACGAAAGAGAGTGGAAATTTGCGAGGATGGATGATTTCATGGTGTATGGGGGTTGATATGACTGCAACAACTAAACATACATGCATAGGTTTTAGAATATATTTTGAAGAATTGTCAGCTACGACGGCAATGAATTTCAAGGGTGTAAAGATTTGCTTTAAGCGACCACTATGAACCTCTTAATCTTCCTTCAATCTTTAATCACTATTTTATCAATAATAACAGGATTTTTCGCAGTAGCTCAGATTAGATTGCTTCTTGAGAGAAAGAGTGCGAAGGACATAAGCTTCATTTACCAATTCGCAGTCTGGCTCAATGCTTTAATTTCTTTGATTGCTCTAACGATAATAGGTTCGATGATAGGATTTCAGAACGTCTTTGGGCATATAGTTTGTTCAGCGGAATGTACCGTTTTGGTAGGAATAATTTTATTTCTTATTGTGAAATACAGAAGGAGGTGATATCCATGACAGAAGATATGGTGCGTATGGTATTGGATGCGTATTCGAAAATAGCTGAAGGAAAGGTTGAGGAAGCAGAAAAAATTTTTGAAGAAGTGAGAGAGCAGATAATAAATAGTGCAACATTCAAAGCGATATACGAAAGATTACTCGGATTACCAAAGGAAATTTTGGCATACATGCTGGCTCATGTGCTTGTTTTCTCACCGAATAGCATTGAGATGCTCGATGCAATTGAGATCGAGGATACTGAAATGCTGAATGAAATTTCAAAGAAGAGTGCAATGTTCTTTGCAAAGTTGCTTTTTGGAGGTGGTTCGAATGGACAGGCTTGACTACTTAGCTATAATATTTAGTATAATAATAATACTTAGTATAATAATGCTCATAGTAACGGAGGCGATAGCATGAAGAAGAAAGTAAAGATTAGGATTTTCGATCCAGAGATCTGCTTAAAGTGTAAATGGTGTCTTCTCTATTGTAATGAATTCGTCTTCGAAAAGGTGGAAGGAGAAAAGGTGTGGTTGATTTGAGGGTGAGAATATGGGATGGTTTGTTTTACCTACAAACTGGTATAGTAACGACAAGAGGTGTGTGAACTGCAAACACTTTGTTGAAGGAGGAATATGCTCAGTAACTAAACAATACATAAATGAGAACGCATATTGCGTAACAACTAAATACAAAATAAAAATAAAAGAAATTACAGAGGGAATGATAATAGATACTATATCATACCCTGTCGTATTAGTAAATACAGAAAAACCAAAACTAATCATATTTGAGCCAATTTTCCCTTACGAGGAGAAATAACATATGTTAGATGAAATAATAATGAGTAGATTCGAATGGATTTACAGTAAAATAGACTTAAACAAAAAGATAGTTGATATTGGGTGCGGAGACGCATATGTATGGAAGAGGTTTAACATTTACGGTCATAAGAATGTAACGTTGGTTGATATAGATTTATACGAACATCCAAACTTTGTTAGGGCTGATGCACATAACCTTCCCTTCAAAGATAAATCATTTGACATAGCTCTTTTATGCGAAGTTCTTGAGCATGTAAGAGATCCTGTTCAAGTGCTAAAAGAGGCAAAAAGAGTTACAAAAGAGAAAATTCTGATAACTGTGCCAGACGAAAATGAGTGGATAGGATTACACAGACCGAAAACTCCAATCTGGAAGGAATTGATACTGAAAGGAATAGATCCTATAAGACATGCTAAAATTAGCAATCCAGAAGCTAAAGAAGTACACCGAGATTTGACTCATATATATCACAACAGATATTACGATGAGAAAATGTTAAAAGAACACTTAGAATTCGCTGGACTTAACGATTACGAGATGTGTAAGCTAATCAAGGATGGTTGGGTATTTCTGGTGGTGGAGGTGGTAATTTGAGAATAATAATTATCAGTTCGGCAGTAAGAGAAGTAGATCCGTATGTTTATGGAGGTTTGGAGCTTATTGTTTACAATCTTGCAGAACAATTAAACAAGATGAAAGATAAATATGGGATTGAAGAAGTGGCTGTAGCTTGCTGTCAGCACTCAAGATTACCTAAAGGAGTAACATACATACCTACAGTAGAACCTACCGACGATCCTAATGTTAACTGGATCGAGAGAGAGGAGGAAGCATACAACATCTACGAACCTCATCTCAGGGATTTCGACATAATAATAGACCATTCGTGGTATGGATTTTCTTACATCTACAAACTCAAGAATCCAGATGTATTTGTTTGCCATGTCTTTCATGGAATGCCAGCATGGAACTCCAATCCACCTATAATGGGAGATCCTAACTATATCGCAGTAAGCAGAGTCCAAGCCGACATGATCTTCAACCGTTTGGGAGTAGAAGCTACTGTCATCCATCACGGAATCGACACGGAACTATACAAACCAATCGAAGATCCGAGCAGAGACTATTACCTCTTCTTAAACAGAATAATGAGAGAGAAAGGTGCAATTGAGTTCATCAAAGTTTGCGAAAAAGCGAAGGTTAGAGGTATTGTTGCTGGGGAAGATATGTTCGTGTCCGACAAGAGCTACGTCGAGAAAGTCAAAGAACTTTGCGAGAAGTCGGACTATGTCGAATACAAAGGGAGAGTTACGCTTGAGGAGAAAATAAAACTGTTGCAGAACGCAAAGGCTGTGATAGCCTTACCGATTCCACCTTATATAGAAGTCTTCGGTCTTTTCTGTGCAGAGGCTCTCAGTTGTAAAACTCCTGTCATTTCGATTGCTAATGGTGGGCTAATCGACCAGCTAAACTTCGGAAGATTGAGAAATCTGCTTTGCTATTCAGTTGAAAATGTGATAACAAAAATTAAAACATTAGAGGATAGGCATTACCACTCGTTGTACTATGACCGTTTAGGACAGATATGTCGTGCAAGGGCTGTAAACTTCTTCAGCAAAGAAGTCATGGCGAAGAGATATTTAGACTATATATTGAGTAGAAATAGAAAACTTTAAATATCGAAAAGAGTTACAATCGATTGGTCGAGGTGGCAGAGGGGTTACTTCGGGGGGAAATACCCCTCTGCTTGGCGGGCTCGCAACCCGTTGCAACCCCCTCTGCGAGTCCTCGACCAGTTCACGATCATCCGTTGAAGTTTGAAGAACGGATGATTTGAATGGGGGGCGGGAAACCGCCCCGACAACTTCTGCAATATTTTCAATACAATATCTTCAACAAACATAACCGAAACTTTTTTATACCATATCACTTTACTGCTAAAGATATGGTAAAAAAGAGAAAATTTTGGAAGGAAGTTAAGACTATATACAAGGCGGACAAGCTGAACAAAGAGGGATTCCCAGCTTACTCTGGAGACCCTAAAACGGATGTAGTCAATGTTTTGATGACTGGAAGCACTGCAAATAGCTTCTACGTCAATGCTCTTGAAAAAGTGGAAGACATAGTCAAATTATTGACAGAGTTTGAGGATAACGAATTTCTGGCAAAAGCTACTGTATATGCAAGAGAGAAGGGATATGTCAGAGAGATACCAGTAGTTTCGACAGTTGTTTTATCAACCAAAGATTTGAACTTGTTTAGAAAAACCGTTCATAGGGTTTGCTTACTACCTACTGACTGGCAGAAGCTCATAGATGTTTCGAGGAGTGGATTGATAAGGCAAGGAGTCGGTAGAGCGTTAAAGAGGGAGATTATAGAAGCTCTGAGAAACATGAGCGTTTATCATGCAATCAAATATCCTAAAGCCGTAGAAGACATGATCAACATTGCAAGACCTAACGAAACGGTAAATCCAGTAATCATAAAATACATAAAGGAGAGAGAAACGAGTGGAAATCCTCAGCTTGAAGCTCTTGAGAAGCTTAAGAGAACTGAGGATGAAAACGAGATTGTAAAAATCATCGAAGAAGGAAGACTGCCATACGAAGTCGTAACTGGTTCAGTAAATAAAATGACTCCAAAGATATGGGAGGCATTACTGTATCAAGCTCCTTACTTCAACTTGCTGAGAAACTTGAGAAACTTCTTAGAATATGGTGTATTCGACAAGGCTGATAACTTAAATTATGCTATAAAGAAGCTAACTAATAGAGAAGCTATAAGAAAGGCAAAAATCTTCCCATTCAGATATTATGTCGCATGGAAGAGAATTAGAAAGACCGCTACCAAACCAGAGGTTGTGAACAGCTTGCTAAACGCTCTCGAAAAAGGGATGGAGTTGTCGGTGGATAACGTTCCAGAATTGGATGGAAATGTATGTATAGCACCAGATGTGAGCGGATCTATGGAATCTAAAGTTCTCGGAGAGTATTCCATGCTGAGGTGCAAAGATATTGTAGGAATTTTCACGGCAATCATGATCAAAAAGTGCAAGAAATTACCTATAATACTACCGTTTGAAAGTGAACTAAGATTAGATTTAGTTGAAGAAGCTCTCGGAAAAGATAGATTAATGGACATAGCTAAAACAATAGGTGTAGCATTAGGCGGAACATCTCTCTCAGCACCAGTAGAATACCTACTCAAAGAGAAAATAGATGTAGATTACTTTATAGCATTCACCGATAACGAGGAATGGGTTGGCAGATCATTCATGGAAGCTTTCATGGAATATAAGAGGAAGATAAATCCAGAAGTGAAGGCATATCTGGTAACCTTAATACCGTATAGAGATTATCCAACACCGACTAATATACATAATGTTTACTACATATTCGGATGGAGTGATAATGCATTGAGATTCATAGGTTACGACATCGAAACTCAGATATCTGAGATTGGGAAGATCGAACTCTAACCTTTTCTTTTTAGCACTTTTATAGCGATTTTTAAAATATCACCAGGCTTTAATCCCAATCTATCAACGACAATTTTTGGAACTGTTATTTTATTGCCTTTGGTGAACTTTACTTCTGTTTCAGCATCCCATTCATCGTTCATCAATGTTATTTTTAATCGTAACATTTAAGAATTTTTCGTTTCCAAGAATGATTAATGACGTATGTCGGCATTGATTTAGGAACAACCTCTTCAGAGTGTTGTTGGGTAAACGACAAAGGAGAACCAGTAATTATCCCAGCGAGAGAAGGATCAACTGGAGGAAAGAATTTTCCTTCGGTAGTTGCCTTCAAAGATGGTAAAATATATGTTGGTGTTCAAGCTAAAAGATTACCGACAAACGACAAAATCACGGAATTTAAAAGACACATGGGTTCGAATTGGAAATACCACTCACTTACAATGGGAAAGGAATACACTCCGCAAGAACTGTCAGCATTCGTCCTCAAGAAAATAAAAGAAGATGCGGAGTATTTCTTGAATAAGAAAATAACTGGTGTAGTAGTAACAGTTCCAGCTTACTTTAACGATAATCAAAGGCAAGCAACTAAAGACGCATGTAAAATTGCTGGTTTGAATGTTCTTAGACTAATTAATGAGCCAACTTCAGCATGTATAGCATACGGATTGGGTAGAGAAGAAAAATGCAAGGTTGCAGTTCTCGACTTAGGAGGAGGAACATTTGACGTTTCAATCCTCTCAATAGATCATGGAACTTTTCAAGTGCTTTCCACTGCTGGAGATACTCAACTCGGCGGTTGCGACATGGATGAAGCACTATATAAT
>Ga0180300_10000934_pt1 | contig 13278 bp, 18 predicted proteins | sample GuaBasSediGuay15_FD_121798 | JGI IMG/M metagenome (GOLD analysis project Ga0180300, IMG submission 121798) | Subseafloor sediment microbial communities from Guaymas Basin, Gulf of California, Mexico - Guay15, Core 4569-2, 21-24 cm | ecosystem: Environmental > Aquatic > Marine > Hydrothermal... | reverse complement strand
CCGTAGGGAGCGTGCGGGAGTACTTGGATGCGGTGGCCCGGATGCCGCTTGGGGACATAGTGGTTGCGGTGATTCCGGACGAGATGGCGGTTGATTATGAGGACGATCCTTACATGCCTCTGAAGAGGGAGATTGCGATCACCGGGATACCTAGTCAGATGGTTGAGTTTTCGACAGTGAGGAATCTTAAGGACAGCCCGTTTGTTCTCTTCAATCTGATGCTTAACATTTATGCGAAGGTGGGAGGGATACCGTGGGTTCTTGACGATGCGCTCCCATCTGACGTGGTTTTCGGCATAGACATACTGAGGAGGAGAAAAGGGGAGGAGGTGGCGCTGGGGCTCACGTGCCTGACGGGAAAGGGTGCCTTCAGGTTCGAGTGGGAGGGATCAATGTCTTCACCCGTTGAGTGGATGGATGTTCTCTCGGAGAGGATAGTGGGGCTTTCTGAGGACATGGGGTTCCGTGATCTCAGGAGGGTGTGCTTTCACATAGAGGAGCCGACAGGCTTTGCGTCTGTGGAGGTTGTTAGGAGGCTCATTCCCGAGATGAGGGAGCGGGGCATACTCGTGGAGGACGGTATGTACATGGTTGTTGCGGTTAGGAAGAGTGGGGTACCTCGCCCGTTTAAGGGTGTAGGGGCTAGGTATGGTGTTCCCGACAAGGGGCTTGCTTTTGTCCTTGACTACTACAGAGGTGTCGTTCTGACGAGCGGCTATCCCGAGTTTGCGGCCTTCTCCCCGCTGGGGCTTGTGAAGCCGCTGGCGGTTGAGATTCTTGATAGCAACTTTGAGCACAATGTCAAGAGCGCTCTTAAGGAAGTCTACTGGCTGAGCGAGATGCACTGGGCCTCTGGCTTTCGTTCCTCGAAGCATCCCATTTCCACACTTTACGCTCACAGGGTTTCCTCATTTTTATCCGCGGGAGTTGAACCAGCGCGGGAGTACAAGGGGAAGGCGTGGTTCCTTTGATGAGCGGGAGAGGAGAAAGAGAGAGGATAGAGGTTCTCAGGCTTGCGAGGAGGAGGGGCACCATTTCTCCGAAGCAGGTATCGGAGGAACTCGAGATTCCGATGGAGGATGCAGAGAGGCTTTTGGTATCGCTAGCATTAGGGGGATACCTTCACGGGGAGGGTGGAGAATACTGGCTGACGGACGCCGGGGAGAGGATTGTGGCGATGGAGGGCGGGAGGTTGTGGATGATGGCGTTGGTTCTCGAGCCGGACGATTTCCTGATCAGGGATCTGGAAAGGAGGGGCTTTATGAAGATGGCGGATAACTTGTGGTTTCGCCCACTTAACCTCAAGATGTTCAGGAGGATGAGGGAACTCTACGGTGAGAGAGTGGAGTTCTTTGTGGCGTCTCAGTCGAGGCTTGCAGCGAGGCTGTGGTTTGAGAGGGAGAGACCCTTTGCTTCAAAGAGGTACCTGAGGATGGCAGATAAGCAGTTGAGGAAGGCGGAGGACATGCTTCTGAAGAGGAGGGATGAAAATGCGCCGATAGACGCGATGTCATCGGCTGCTGTTGCATTCATGAGGGCGATTCAGGCTCTCTGCACGATCCGGAGGAGAGAAACTCCCAAGGGGTTCGAAGATGCGCTGAGAGTTGCGAGGGAGATCATGGATGAGGAGCCCGTCATTGCGGATCAATTGAGGGATGCGCGGAACAAGGTCAGGATGTGGGATCTCCCGGCAACTAGGGACAGGGCGTATGAGGCCATTGTTTCGGTCAGGAAGCTTGCGGATGCGGTGAAAAGGCTGATAGAGAGGGAGAAATATGAGGGAGAGGAGACTTAGGGGCTGGGGGTACTTTCTAGGGTCAGACAGGGAGGGCGTGATTTTCAGAGTTGGAAGTCTCGGATCCAGGATGAGGGTTGCGGTTTCGGAAGGTGATATTCTAGTAGTGAGTGGGGTCGGTAGTGTGGATTTGAAGGCAGTGACGCCGCTGGTGTCCAACGGGAGAATAAATATATTTTTCGAGGAGAGGGGGAGGGTCTCGACAAGGTTCATCGCTGTTGGCAAAAATGCTACCCTTATTCTGAGGCAATGTGAGGTGGCGCTCAACAATCCGGAGACGGTAGCACGGAAGATTGTGAGGGCGGCGATACTGAACAAAATATGGGCGTCACGCGAAATTTTCAGGATGTTTCGAGGTGAGTCTCCGGAGCCTTACATCGAGGAGATGGTGCAACCCCTCAAGAAGCTAAAGAGTGCTGATAACATTGATAGCATAAGGTCGTGCGAGGCGGAGGCGTCGCGCACGTACATAGAATACCTTTCGGCGGTTCTCGGGGAATTCGGATTTGAGAAGAGGACAAGGCAGCCACCGACGGATCCTGTGAACGCAACGATAAGCTTCGGGTATATGAGGCTCTACGAGGTCGTGAGGGACGAGATAGTAAAGGCGGGTCTCGACCCCCGCGTGTCTTTCCTGCACGTGCCCCACAGGAGGAATCCCACGCTCTCGTTTGACATAGCCGAGGAGTTCAAGCAACCGGTTGTGGATATCATTGTGGTGACAGCATTTAAGATGGGGGTTCTTAATCCCGACGCTCACTTTGAGGAGAGGGGACGCGGGACCTACTTGAACAACGCGGGTAGGGAGATATTTTCCGGGATGATTGCCGAGAGGCTTCAAATAACTCTAGGAGGATGCACTCTCAGGGAGCACATAAGGTTCCAAGTTTCCGGCCTGAGGGACTTCCTCCTGCACGGCACCAGCTACAGGCCATTCATCATGCGGAGGTTCCATATGTGAGTGAGGAGGTATTTCATGTAGTCTCGACCGACTACACTTTGAGGGCGAAACGAAGGAGGTTCATACTCGAGAGCAAGAACCGAAAACGCGAACTTCACACGAACAAGGTGAAATGCCTAGTGCTAAATCCCCATGGACACGTTTCCTCCGCCGTCCTCGAACTCGCGGCAGATAGCGAAATCCTGATACTGGTAGTCGACGACCGGGGCGGCATCTCGATGATGGAGCCGTGCAAACCCCAGCGGGATGTGAAGTATCTCCTCGCCCAGATAGAAGCCCTACTTTACCGAAGAGAGGAGTTCTCAAGGATTTTCGAGGAAGCAGCACTTGTGGAAATTTCAAACTCACTTAGGAATCTAGGCTTTGAACTTTCATTCGAAAGTAGGAACCTCAGGGGCGCGGAGGAGGAATACATGAAGATACTGACCGAACTATTCGGGGATGAAATAACGAAACTCGTGGAGGCGGGAAGAGCGAGGCTGGTTGCGGAGTGCATATACTTCCTCTGGAGGGCGGGGCTTGAGCCCTCCTTGGGATTTCTCCATGAAGGCCCCGCATCCTTGGCAAGGGATCTCTCCCTAGAGTTCAGGTATAACATTGTCGATGCTCTCGCAATTGAGGAGATGAGGGAGGGTCCGGGAACCTTGTTTTCCCTCATGACGAGGTATGAGAAGAAGATGAGGGAAGAGTTCGTGCCTTACCCACACCTTAAGAAGTTAGTGCCGTTAAGGGACGTTATCAAAAGGCAGGCGATGACTCTAGCGGCGTCCTTCACGAGTACGCACGTAAGATACATGCCTTACTCCCTTTTCCGACTTCAGGAAAAACATGCTCGGGAGATTTGATTTTCTGAAAGGATCATCACTCACCGCCCTCGAAAACTCCCAAAAGAATCCTTAACTCCCTATCGCAACTCACCGCCTTAATAACTGCATCAAGTTCCCCGAACTCTCTTTCCTTCTAAAGTGCAATAGACATAGCGCCTTAGAAGTGCGTCCCTGTCCTCGGAAAAACTTCAAGGTCTCGATGAGTTTGTCAACGTCCTTCTTTTTTGGGATTTTCGTTTCCTCGATTATGACGAATGTCCCGTCGTCGTACTCTATGAGAACGTCCGCCCGCTTCCGTCCTTTTAACTCCGGAATTTCATCTAGGTCTATGGTCCTCACCCTCCTCCTCGCCATCACTCCAGCGCCTCTGCACGCCTCTCCATGAGCTCACGCGCCACTTCCTCAAAGATGCTTTCATCGAATCCCGTCTCGGTTGTTTTTAACTCCACGACAGACGCCGTGGTTTCCTCGGGCTTAATCAGATACGCCGCAACGGCGCCGGGATCGAGAACCTCATCCTTGGAGTATCCGAGTTTGCTCATCTTTTCGGGCTTGCTGCTCACCGCTATCAGGTTGTTTACCTCGGCGACGAGAACATCGCTATGCGTAGATAAAATTACATTTTTTCCGAAACGGTTCACGCTCACCGCAATTACTCTCGCCAGGTACAGAAGAGCGCGCGGATGCAGGTGGGCCTCGGGTTCCTCTACCAGAAGCACGGCCGGCGCGTCCTTGGAGAAGAGAGCGAACAGTATTGCAAGGATCTCCCTCATTCCAGAAGGAGCCCTCTCCAACGGCATTTTGTGCCCCGTCCAGGTCCTGATGTACACCCTCGGAGCGTACGCTTCCTCCTCCACCGTTATCTCCTTAACACCAATTTCGTTCAAAAAACTCATAACGGCCGGATACGAGAGATCCACCTTTCCGTCCCTATGGGATCTTATGAGCGCATACATCGACTCTATAAACAAAGTATCCGCAAACGGTATAGTTTTCCCGATGGTGACCGCAATCTCCGGATATGGCTTCAAAAGTGTCCTTATGAGCCCCGCTCTTCCGTCCACCATCAGAAATGCGGCCCTGAGGTTCCCTATGAGGCCAATCGCATCGCTCAGGATGACTCCACACAGTCCGGCGAGGTGGGTGAGGAGGGTGTTCACATCCATCACGAAGATCTCTTTCCTGAAGACTCCGCGGTAGCCCAGCGTGAGAACCATGGACCCCGGAGACTCCACCGAGACCTCGGAAAATACGTCTTCCTGAAAACTCTCCCAGCGCCCCTCCCTTTTCTCATCACTAATGGCGATGGTAATTGATCCCTTCTTCCCGCGTATCCGTATTGTGATCGGGAGTTCCGGGTTATTGGCGAGATCCCCTATCTTGGATACCCCGAACACCTTCCTCACGGCATCCGAGATAGAATCGGCCCACGCGTCCGGAAACTCTTCCACCAACGACCTTAAGATATGCATCATCTCCCCCGGCGGCGCAATTCCCCTCCTGAGACTCTCCACCGCCCTCTCTAGCATTTCCCTTCCACATCTCCCCGCGACCCTAGCCAACCATACGCTCGCCGCGGGGAGTGTCCGCAGAAGAGTCCACAGTAGATACATAACCATAGACTTCCCGGTGGAGTTCCTCCCCACGAACACCGTTAGCGGTTTCACATCCACGGAGAAATCCCTGAAGGGGCCAAAATTCGAAACCCCAACTGAAATTGAAATGCGATCCGGCATCCGTGCACCTCACGGACGCTCTATCTGTGTAGCGGGGCGCCGAAATAAATACTTAACGGTGAGGAACATCCAAATGCCACACCGCAAGAACCGGGGCGAAAAGAGAACCCGAACGGGAATGCCCGTATTTGAATTTCACGCATGAAACACTGGGAGGATGCCGATAATTTTATGATCATAAACGGAGGTCTCGATGGAAGTTTTGAGAGCAAAGCGGTTCCGAATTGGAATTCATAAAATACCCGAGCGAAAGATGCCCCTACAGATGGGAGTACTTCCCAGCAGTTTCCCTAGCTAGTGCTAGGAGGTTCGATATTGGCAGTTCGAAGCGGGCTCTTATCACGCGTTAAGTACGAGTTAGCTGCGAATGTGAGTTTTTTGGCAAAAGGCATTCTTTTGGTGGGCTTCCCAAGCTAAAAATGTTTAAGTAAAATGATTGGGCGTTTTCTAATATCGACGCATAAGGGAAGGTTCGCATGCGAAGCGATGACATCTTACGTGGCAATTCTCCTTCCTCAAATGGGAATACTGTGACTATTTTAAACATCACGGAAGAATTCCTAGTCACGGTAGCTTCGCTTTTGGTTGCGTTTATTCTCTATCACGTGGACCTTCTTAAGCCCTATATCAGCAATCTCGTTTTGAAACCACTGCTGATGGGAGTTATGCTGAGTGCCGCCATCATGATGATTTCCACCATGCTGTTCTGCTTTACTCTGTAGAGATAAAGAAGGAGCTGGACTACATTACCGTGCAAAACCTTACCCCACCCGATCGCATTAATCATCTCATTCCTAATCATCATAATTGCCGCCCTTACGGGAAGATCTCGATCGACTTTGGAGCTCTCTCCGAGCGAATACATAGACCGGGACTACTCATTGGTTATAAAAAGAGGACCCCACAACCTCAGGAAGAAGCACTCGCTCATCACCGGAATCGCATGCCTAGAGGTATTCACATTGCTTTTTGCATCAATTGATCCGATGTCATGCCAGAGCAATCAACTGCCATGTGCGGCCGCCGGCGCCCTGATACCTCCCGCATTGTTTCCCCTCACTTATAGTTTTAGAGGTGACAGTGGCCATCTTGGACAGTGGGGACGCATCATTTATCCGATCGGCGGAATAAATAAAAGACATACAAAAGCCGCCATCGAATCCATGTTAAGGAAATCTTAACCTCATTGCTTACGCCATTAGGTTTTCATCCATGGTGCGCAGATCCTTTAGAATTATTATTCTGTCGTAATCAACGAATGTAAGTACCAGCCTCTTCATTTTTCACGGGTATTCCTAGTTTTTCGGCGATTCCCTCGATGACGCCTTAATCTAAGAATCCCTCCACGAAAAATACTATTGTTCTCATTTCATGAGCTTCCAAATAGACATAAAGATTCTCTCATGACGTTACAATGCCGTATTCTTTTGATTTCTTACTTATTGAGTTCGAAAAGTTTTAGAAATTGAGAGAAAATCGAAAAGCGAGAACACAGACAATTTATTAATCGGCACTCACTCTATTTACAAGAGCGGGAGGGATGAGCATGAGTTTTCAAATAGGGGTTCTCGCAACTATGGGGACCAGCCCGCCTATCATCACGGAGTTTCTCCAGTACCTCGAACTGAAGGGGATCGTGCCCCATAACATCATCCTCATCTCAACGAGGGACAAAACGGTGAGGGAGAGCACTCTCTTCGCAAGGGCCGCGATCAGAAACAGGTACAGGAAGACGAGAGTGTCCATACGGGAGGTCGATGTGGAGGACGTTGATACCGAAGAGAAGCTATTCAAATTCCTAGAGGACGCAACGGAGGTCATGTGGAGAGCGAGAGTCAACAACCACATCCTCTATGTGAACATAGCTGGCGGGAGAATGACAATGGCGATGTCGGTTGCCCTCCTCGCTCAGATGATAGGCGTCAACGGAGTGTACCATGTTATAATGCCGGATGTCAAGACCTTCAACATAAAACTCGAGAGGATAAGGAAGGAGATCGAGGACCTTGCAAAACTCAAGGATGAAAAGGAACAGGTGGAGTTCTACGCCAAGAATAAGAAGATATTCGATGATGTGATGTTCCCACCACCGTCAGAGTACAATGTCATAAGATTACCGCTCCTGCCCATGCCTAGAGACGTACTCGTCAAAATCGCAAGAATGCTCTCTGATGTCAAGGCAAAGATAGACCCCGCCCTTCCCAAGGACATCCTCGAGCACCTCGAAATGTCGGGAATAATAAAGAGGGCAAAGGATCTGGCATACGTCACCGAATTCGGAAGAAAAATAGGAGCGATTCTCAAAAGCGTCCTCATGATTTAGCAAAATGCTAGAAGATCAGACCCTCCTCCACCTTCTTCTTTTCCAGAACCTTTTCTTTCGTCGAGATATGTACCATTCTCTCAAGATCCGCCTTGCATAGCGGTATGAACAAAACGTCCGCTTCCGTCTTGGCAATTGCATCCGCAATCTCCCTCTTGAGAATCTGCAACCGCGCCTCGCTCAAATCTATCAGAAACGCCGATCTCTGAATCCACTCCCCTCCCCAGTCCCTCAGAAGTTCACGAACCTCGTTCCGCACGCGGTCGTCCCTCACATCATAGACAACTAGGTAAAGCATTCCCTCACCCCGTTTTTCCTATCCAGACCCTTCTTACATTCTCAATCCCATCGAAATCGGTATCCTCGCTTATGATAATCTCTATGTTATTCCTCCTGCAGACGGCAATGTGCAGGGCGTCTGAGGGCTTCAGCCCGTACTTCTCGATAACCACCCTCATGACCTTGAACTCCTCATCCCCTATCGGCAGGATCCTCACAAAGGGCAACACCACGTCGTCCAGAAGCTCCATCGTCACCTCATAGGGAACTCCGTACTTCTTCTTGGAAATGTAGAGGACCTCGTCCAGGACAAGCGCATCCGTGAAGAGAACGTACCTCTCGAGAACGTCCATGAAGAAGTCCTCATAGACGCGACGCGCGCCCTCCTCCCTGACCGTGTTCAGATAGATTATGAGGTTAGCGTCGAGAAACGCCCTCATCCTCAAACTCCTCTTCCAAATAAACTCCAGCGAGTTCCTCCGGCCTGGGACCCACTATCCCCAACTTCTCAAGCCTCTTCCTGTGCTCCTCCAACTTCCTCAAAACCTGCGCCCTATCCACCCTCCTGATCGGCTTGAGGAGAATGCCGTCGCTCCTGAGCTCTACGGCAACGTAGTCCCCCTCCGAGATTCCGTACGCCTCCCTCACAGACTTCGGAATCACAATGTAGCCCTTGGCACCCACCTTCAACCTCAGCGTCATACTCACCACCCACTCCAACTATAGTCAAACCATTCCAACTTTACATGTCGCCATTTCCAAAAATAAATTTACACATCGTGGCGACCCCTCACCCGATGTTCCAGTCGACGAGATCCGAGACCCTCGTGGAAATGTGGGAAACCTTGCTGTAACATTTTGCACACGGGAAGACCACCCTCACATCCCCAGTTCCCCTCCTCACGATCCTCCTTATCCCCCTGAGAAGTTTCTCCACATCCTCCTCCCTGATGTCAAGTTCAAACACGCTGTACTGCCGCCACTCCCCTCCCCAGTCCTTAAGATACTCACGAAGTTCGTTCCGGATGTCGTCCTCCGATATGTCATAAATGACGAAGACCTTCATACCCTCACCCCACGGGGAACTATTAGACGACACAGCACCCTGACATCACAAAACTCGCACCTCCTCCTCCTCCTCCTCTCAGCCCTGACCGATATCCCCGTAAAGAGAACCCTCAGAGCGTCATCACGGGCCCTCAGGGCGCGCTCCCTCAAACATTCTCCTATCTCGACCTCCATCCTCTTCCCCCTCCTCAGATCCTCCACATAACCGACATCCACATCAACCCCCATGCGATCCTCCATCAGAAGCGCGTAAAGGGCCAGTTGCACCATCTCCGGATCACCCGGCTCCCGACTCATGTACTTGAACTCCACCGGAACCCCCTCCTCCACGGAGTCTATAACTCCCACCAGCGACAACCTCTCCGACCTGAGCGGAACCTCGAAATCCGCGCTCCGCGGAACCCCGTACTCGTCCAAAACTTTGGAAAAACCCTCGAAAACCTCCCGAACAATCTCCTCCACCTCCAACCTCGAAAGGGGAGGACTGAACCTCGGAAGAAGATCCCTAACCACCCTCTCGATCACCCCCTCAGTGCCCATCTCCCTCATTCTACCCGTCACTATAATCCTCCCAAACTCCACCCTCGCCTCGTGCGCAACCTTCCCGCGTAGCATCTGTGGTGTCATCTCAACCTTATGGGGGTACCTCCTTAAAAGAAGAGCATAAACCGGACAGTAAACAAATGCGTAAACGTCGCGAATTCTGAGGACTACAGACCTCACCGGGGAACTTGCATCCACAGAGTATCCGCGAATAATCCGACCCATCGGCCTCACGCACGACCCGAGGCTTTAGAAACCCTCTCACGCGGCGACATGATTGGTTCAAACAACTACTTAAAGAGCCTGCCGCCGCACCCCGAGGAGTTCTCATGACCGTTACATATAATTTCAAAGGGCGCTTCAATTTATAAACGAGTTTTTAACAGCAAGCGGTGATGCCCTTGCCACGAGCGGGGGATGGCGGGGAAAATGAGCGGTGCGTGTGGATAACCTTTGTGGGAGTGTCACTAGCGGCAATCTGCAACACCATCTGGATGTGCTACGACCTCGACATTCTGAGACCGAACGTCTTCTACCTAATATACAACGAAAAGACGCGAGACCTCATGTATGACGCAAGAGACCTGATATCCGAAATCTGCAAGACCTACGGAATCCCAAACCCGCAAATAGCCGGTATAAAGACAAAGGAAGACGACCTCGACCAAATATCTAGAGAGATCAGGAAAATCCTGAAATTCGAAACCAAAAAAGGATCAAGAATAGCGGTCGACCTCACACCCGGAAGGAAATACATGACTCTAATACTCGCAATCATCGCAGCACAGTTCAACGTGGACCACGCCTTCTACCTCCACCTGAAAGACCCACAATACCAGAACGAACTGTACCCCCGTATCCCCCAGCCCCTCCAAGAACTATACGACCTGAACCGCATACTGAAGGAGGGCATAGGGAGTGCCTTCAAAAAATAAATACGAGCACGAGTTCATCTCCGAAGAGAACATGACCGTCCTAGTAAATCAGTTGTTCAAAATAGGAACTACGATCCTCGTGAACATCCCCAGTTGCGACACCGATCCCGCCATCACAATCGATCTCGATCTCCAAGAAATGACCCTCCACATTACCGAGAACTCTCTCAAGCACCCCCTCATAGTGGACGAAATAAGGATATCAATCGTCAGATCCGGGTTGATACCCCCACAAAACCTCTCTAACCTTGAAAAATTGCTAAAAGAGCATTACGAGTTCCACAAACTCGTAATGCTATCCCCGTGCATACCAATCGCTCTCGACACGGGCTCCCTAATAAGGGGAATCCCCACCCTGATAAGAGAACTCCTCGCAGAACTTGCAACATACATCATCTTCATAGAGCCGCAAACCGTGAAAGACGAACTCGACAGAATGCTGAAAAATGGAAAGTGGTCGTCACGTCTCGCACTCCTCGCAATCACCGAACTGAACCGCATACCTAACCTCATACTCTCAAGAATCACAAACATCCCCAACCACGCCGAGGACTCCGACTCCAAAATCCTCGAGGAACTCAAAATACTCGCTAAAGACCTCCCCCATCTCACCTTCCTAACAATGGACAAGAACCTCGCAATAAGAGTGGCCAAAGAGAACATAAGATCCGTGTTCCTAGATCAACCCGTACTACACGACTCCTTTAAAATAAAAGGTCATGACCCCGGAAGATGGGTGAAAAACATCTCGAGATTCCTCCACACACTCGCAATCGCCGCCGGCACCATATCAATATCTTGCGCCGACGAAACCATCACCCTCAACGGAGTATGGTCCGGCAAAAAACCAGAACACTGGCACAAAAACTTAATCCGCATTCTCATACCGTCTGGCTCCAAAATACTACCACCCCTCAGAAGACACCTGTCGATCCTGCAAAAAGCATCCGACCGCGCGAAAAGCCGCTATAAGAAAACCATCGAACCAATAACAGGCCCCCTCCTCACAACCAGGGAAGCCGCCTGCCTGCTACGCGTAACTCCATCAACTATACGAAGATGGATAAAGATGGGAAAAATAAGGGCCATCCGCCCCACAGATAGAAGACTTCTCATCCCCAGCGAGGAAATTTGGAAGCTAATGTCCCCAGAAAACTCAAAGAAAGAAAACCACTGACCCCTTACACCCCCAATCTTTATATTATGCTACCACAAGACATTATCGGGGGAGTACTATGGAAGGGAGGAAGGTGTGGGTCACCTTCGTCGGGGAATCCCCTCCCGCAGTTTATAACCCCGTGTGGGCCGCGTTTAAGAAGGGAATGTTCACACCAAACGTCTTCTACCTGCTGCACACCGAGAAAACGGAAGAAAACGCAAAGAAAGTCGCCGAGGTCATAAAACGAATCTGCAAAGAGTATGGAGATATTGAGGAGCCGGAAATATTTATGGAACTCGTGGGAGAGGAGGACTTCAACGCAATATTCAGGCGCCCCGTCGAAATAATAAAGGAAGAGGTGGAACGGGGCGCGGAAGTCGCCATCGACATAACCCCCGGAAGAAAGTACATGTCCGCCGCCCTTCTCATCGCCGCAAAAATTCCCGGCGTAAAGCACGCCTTCTACCTCCACCTTAAGGACATGTCCTTCCGGGATATGGACTACCCGCAAATACCAATGAAGGTACAGGAATTCCACGACCTACTGAAAATAGTGGAGGGTATGCTGTGAACCGCGAAGAAATAGAACTCAACATCACCGAAAACCGCATGTACTTCCTCATAAACGCAATCCAGGAACACACAAACATAATAGAGATAGAAATACCACCCTGCCCAAAAATACCCGCCGTCTCCATAGACCTCGAAAACGAAACCCTCGAGGTCCACGTCGACGAGCCCGACTTCAAATCTGGCTACTCCCAATTCGACCTGAAAGAAGAACACAGATCCGAAGGACCCTCCTACGACGACATAAAGTCCGCCCTCATGGCCTCCGGCCTCGTACCTCCAAAGAACATAGATGAAGTCAAAAAGACCCTCCTCACAGAAATAGAAGCCCGCAGATCTATCCCCACCTACATAGTACCTGACACCAACTGCCTCATGCTCAGAGTCCCCTCGCTTCTCGAAATAACCCTCGGCGAGAAAACGCCGAAGAACTTCACATTCTACATCATCCCACCCGTGATAATCGAAATGGAAAACCTCGTCAAGCAGAAAATGAAAATACGGTTCCCAGATACAACGTCTGACCTCAAAGTACTGAACAACAGCGCCTCCAGAAAGGCAAGACGCGCACACGTCGCCATTGCCGAAATGAACTACCTCCAAGGACGGTCAATAGCGATAGTGGACCGCCCCAAGCAGATACCAACCGCGCATCAGCTTAAGGGCATAGACAGAGACGCCATGATAATAAACGAAATCCTCCGACTGATAAGACACAAAAGGGCAACCCCCCTCGCCATCACAATGGACAGACGCCTCAGCGCAAGGTTCGACGCCAACGGCATAGAATACATTTTGCTCGACCAAATCGAAACCGCACCACGAGGGAAAATACCTTTCCACAAAAACTACAAACTCCTTCCCCGCTTCCTCACATCCCTCGCAGAATTCGCTGGAATCTACAAAATAAGAATCGGAATGGAGTCAATAAAAATAATAGGAGCGTGGCCCGACAAGCTACAAAAGGAATGGGACTCCCACACTCTCAAAATCCAGGGACCCACACACTCAAAAATCATACGAACACTCGAAAAGGACCTGAGAATTTCCGGAAAATAAACACCCCTTATTTCATATTTCAT
>Ga0180300_10000933_pt1 | contig 13287 bp, 14 predicted proteins | sample GuaBasSediGuay15_FD_121798 | JGI IMG/M metagenome (GOLD analysis project Ga0180300, IMG submission 121798) | Subseafloor sediment microbial communities from Guaymas Basin, Gulf of California, Mexico - Guay15, Core 4569-2, 21-24 cm | ecosystem: Environmental > Aquatic > Marine > Hydrothermal... | reverse complement strand
CCGCACTTATCCACGAGAGAACCTCGCTGCTCTCATCCTGCGGCTCAAAGGCGGTGAGCGAGAGTGTGCCGAAACCGCGTCTTGTTCTTGCACCAACGCCGCCAAAAACCACAAGACCACACACCGAAAGGAAAAAGAGCCGCCTTAGACGCTCATCTGCTCCCTTATCAAACGAAACACTGACGCTGACCTCGCTTCCACAGGGAATCTGCTTTCTGCGTGTGAGACCGTATGCGAGGTATGCGATTTCTGGAGGAAACCGCCCTGATGGTTGGGCACTGAAGCGATGCGTATCAACGGTGATGGCAACAGACGAAGAGAGGTTTTTGGAGCCGAAGAGGGCGTAGTCGGCGGCGCGGAAGTGGTGCGCCGACAGCGCCCGCAGCCAGAATCTCAATGCCCCCCGCAGAGACGCAGCGCGAATGCACGGCTCCGTCGCCGCTTCCGCTCCACCGCAGAAACACGGCGTCTCAACCCGAAACCGCAATCTGTAGGTCAACCTCCTCCTCCCAAGCAGGGGGTGTGCCGCAATTCTACCAACCGTAAACAGAAGTTCAAGTCTGTGCCGTCTCTTTGAGACTTTTTTGCTCAAGTTGCTTGAAACCGCCCCTGCTGTGGGTTATCTGTTTAAGTAGAGCGGCCGTAGCTCAGTTGGACAGAGCGTCTGCCTCCGGAGCAGAAGGGCGCAGGTTCGAGTCCTGCCGGCCGCGTTTTTATTCCTGAAGCAGTCTGTATGCCGCCTGCCGCACACGCCCCACTATCTCGCTATCCTCAGCCACCTCACCAGGCTTCTCAACACCTGATGCCACAATGCTCTCCACAACCTCTATTCCCAGCCATTCGCAGGTAGTTCCAACGCATTTCAGCCCGTCAAGGTATGCGCTGCTGCGCTCATCACCCTGACAGAAAAGGAGAACGGCGCGTTTGCCTTCAGGCAGACGGCTCCTGAAATCGGCGTCAATCAGTGCGATCAGGCGGTCCATAAACGCCTTGAACTGGGCGCTGACAGTGGCGAAATAGACAGGTGAGCCCAACACAAGCCCGTCTGCGCTATGCAGCGCTTCGTAAATCTCCGCCATATCGTCTTCCTGAACGCAGCGCCCTTTCCCCTTACAGACAAGACATCCCTTGCAAGGATTGACGCTCATTTTGCCCAGATGAAAGAGGGTGGTTTCCGCGCCGCGACTCTCCACCGCCTCCAAGGCGCACCTTACCAAGGTCTCTGTGTTGCCACCTTCCCGTGGGCTTCCCACTATCCCCACGATACGCGACATACGCCATCCTCCACAACAACAAACCGATTATATCCTATTCTCTTCTGATGCCAAAGGCTTTAAGATGTCCTCAAGGAGGCGTTGACTTTGTCTTGTGACGGGTTAAAATCGTTATTAAGGAGTTGTTGAAGGAGCAGAGCGTTGGCGAAGGTCTACAAGCCTGACGATGACAGAGGATTTGTGGTGACAACGGTTTCGGGAACGGTCTATCGTCTGGGTGCGCCTGACAGTCTGGGCTACAGAGCGATAAGGCGTATAATGGGGCGGAGGGAGAAATCGGCGCAGGGGTCGGTGATAATAAAGGACGAATCTATGAAGAAGGAACCCGCGGCTAAGGCGTTCTTCAAGGGGCGGTTGCTGCAGCCTATAGCGGTGGAAAAGCCGCTGGTGATTGAGATATTTGGCGAACGGAAGACGCTTATGTCAGAACCAGTAAAGAGGGTAGAGGTTCAGAAATGAGGGCGGCGGTTCTGGCGCTGCTTATAGTGGGATGTGCGAGCAATCCGCAGAAGGAGCGTGAGGAGTTGGCAAAATTGATACAGAGCCGTATGCAGACGGCGAACAGGTTGTTTGAGGTTGGAGATTACGAGGGTTCGCTTCGTGTGCGAAAGGAGTTGTTGAGGCGGTATCCATCTCATCCGCTTGTTCGCAACCACTATTTTTACCTGTGGTTGGGTGACTGTTATATGAGATTGGGGGAGTATATGAAGGCGTGGGATGCCTACGGGAAGGCGGCGAAGGTAGCGGAGGCGGAGTTGGATGAGGCGCGTCAGAGGGTTCTTGCTGCATCCACCGCGCATGAGGCGAAAAGGTGGCGAAAATTGGCGGATGAGAGGCTGCGTCCAGGACTTGCCGCCGCACACAGAAGACTCGCAAAGGTGCTTTCCGCGAAAAAGCAATGGGACGCAGCCCTGAAGCAGATTGATTATGCTATTGCAATATGTCCTGAGGACTTGAGAGCGCTCTATCTGCGTGCAAGGATATTGGAGAAGGCGGGTCGCGATGCGCGAGGTGCGTGGCGTGGTTTCGTTGAGGCGGCAAAGCGCGCCCCTGAAGTGGACCTCGCCGCATACAACATCGGCAAAAAGGAGATATCAGAAGCCGAGGCAAAACTTGGAGGGGCTTCAAAATGAGGACTTTTCTGATGGCGGTAGTTCTGGTGGCTTTCGGCTGCAGTAAGCCGCAGCGCCCTGAAGTGGTGGAGCGCAAACCAGTGCCAGAAGATGTTAGGGTGGATGTTCCCTCTCAAGGAGTGACAAGAACAGGACCTGCAGCGCCCGACCTTGCGTCCACCCCCACAGGCGAAAAACCAGGACTGGCACAGGTCAAGCCACCCAAAACGCATCCCGCAAAGAAGCCCAAACGCGATATAACCGAAGGGATGGTGCTTGTTGAGGGCGGCGACTTCAGAATGGGCTGGGACGCTACAGGATGGGTTGACACACGCCCTGTCAGACTCGTTCATGTGGATGCCTTCTACATTGATAAGTGCGAGGTGACAAACAAACAGTGGAAGGAGTTTCTGGACGCAACCGGTTACAATTGGGGCGGCAGAATGCAGGCGTGGCCTGGCGGCGTTCTGCCCAAGGAGATGGAGAATCTGCCCGTTGTGTATGTCAACTGGTATGACGCTCAGGCATACGCGAAATGGGCGGGTAAGCGCCTTCCAACGGAGGCGGAATGGGAGAAAGCCGCAAGAGGCGTTGACTTCCGCAAATATCCGTGGGGGAACAGGTTTGACAAGAAACTCTGCAATGTCGCCGAATCCGAACACAAAAAGGTCAAACCTGTGGGCTCGTTTCCCACAGGAGCAAGTCCATACGGCTGTCTTGACATGTGCGGCAATGTGGCGGAGTGGACAGCCGACTGGTACAACGCCTATCCCGGCAACGAGAAGACGCTTCCTCAGTTCGGGCAAAGATATCGTGTGATTCGCGGAGGGCACTACAACTCAACATCGGGATACGAGACATTCGCGCGGGGTTACCTTGAGCCGACAGCGCGACTGCCGTATGTCGGTTTCCGCTGCGTAGTCAGCGCCTCAAAAGTCAAAAAATAGCGTCAGGAAGAAAACATGCAGTATCCACCGCGCAACAAACACCGAAGTCCAGAGACGCTGTTTGGGCGCATCGCCCTTGAGTTGGGCTTCATAACCGCAAAACAACTCCTTGAATGCGTGCGCCAGCAGGGGCTCTCAAAGCCTCGTAAAAAAATCGGTCAAATCATGCTTGAGAAGGGATATCTGACACAGCAGCAGGTTGAGGAGATACTGAAAATCCAGAAGCAGAATCTGGAGACGCGCACAAGGCATCCTGAAGCGCGCTTGCAGGACTCCATCATCGGCAGACTGATAGTGCAGTTGGGCTATGCGAGCGAGGAGCAGGTGAACGAGGCGCTGCGAATTCAGGCGTTGCGGGAAGAGCGCGGTATTTTCTGCCGACTCGGCGAGATAATGGTGGAGAAAGGGTGGATGACAGCGCAGCAGGTCATTGATGTCTTAAGAAGACAGAATAAGCAACTTATGGTCTGCCCATTCTGCAAGCGCCGTTACAATGTCGTCAACTACGACCTCCGATTCACCTACTACTGCAAATACTGCAAACAGGAGTTGCAACTGCCGCGTGAGATAGAGTCCCCAGGCGCTGACACCACCCTCTTCCTTGACGAGGAGAAGAACAAGTGATTGTTCCCAAAACGCTCCTCTTTGATGCCCTGCTCGCCAAAGAGGGTATTCTGGATAAGGAGCGTCTGCAAGAAGCCAAACAGACGCAGAAAAGTGAGCGCAACTACCGAAGCGTAGGGCGTATTCTGTTTGAGGAAGGAATTGTTGACAGGGAGACGGTGGCGAGGCTGATAGAGCGTCAGAGGGAGTCGCTTCAGCACGCCGCCGCCACCAGTCCGCCACACGAGACGCTGTTCGGCGCCATCGCCATTATGAAAAAGTTCGTCACCCTTGAGCAGGTGCAGCACTGCCTTTCCGAACAGAAACGGCTCCGCAGACTGGGGCTTTTTCTGCGTCTTGGGGAGATTATGGTTTCAAAGGGCTATATGACTCTGCAGCAGGTGTTGGAGGTGTTGCGCAGTCAGCGCACCGAAATCCTTGAGTGCCGCCGCTGCAGAAAAGTCTATAATGTCACAATCTTCGCCGGCGCAAGGAAGCCGCGCTGCCCCCTCTGCGGCGACATCCTCCAAAAACCACGCCACCTCAAGACCCCACGCGTCAACGGCAGAGCATAACACACCGCGCACTCCAAAACCTGACGCTAATGCTGCATAAACCGAACACCGAACCAGACCCATGTGTCAGCGCTCTATGCGAGGTGCATAGCACGGGGAATCACCACAACGCCTTCGGGAGAGACATAAAACTGCCGTCTGGTCGCCTCATCGTCAGCACTGATGCGGTAACCGTCAGGCACAACCACGCGTTTGTCTATTATCGCGCGCTTTATGTAGGCGTTGCGTCCAACCACAACATCGTTGAAGATGATAGAATCCTCAACAACAGCGCCGGGCTCAACGCGAACCGAGGGAGAAAGGATGGAGTGAACGACCTTTGCGCCTGTGACGACGCAACCAGCCGAGACAAGAGAGTTCTGCACCTGCGCAGGCTGTGTGGGAGATGCGGCGAGAATTTTTGCCGGCGGCAGGTTCAACTGCAGCGTTCTTATCGGCCAGGAAGCGTCATAGAGATTGAACTGTGGCTGAAACTGGAGAAGTTCCATATTGGCGGCGTAGTAGGCGTCAATGGTGCCGATATCGCGCCAGTATGCGGGCTGCTCGGGTCGCGCCTGCTGCGCAAAATCATACGCCAACAACCTCCTACGCCCAACCTGTGCGGGTATCACATCCCGCCCAAAGTCGTGCGTCGTCTCCGCACGCTTTGAGTCCTCCACCACGCTCTTTATCAGAATGTCGGTGTTGAAAACATAAATGCCCATAGAGCAGAGCGCCATATCAGAGCGCTGCGGCATCGGCTTCGGCTCCTTCGGCTTCTCATCAAATCCCACAACACGCCAGTTCTCGTCCACCTCCATAACGCCGAAGCGGCTCGCCTCATCCAGAGGATACGCAATACAGGCAATCGTTATCTCGGCATCCTTTTCAGCGTGGAAACGCAGCATCTGCAGGTAGTTCATCTTGTAAACATGGTCGCCAGAAAGTATGAGAACGCGTTCTGGACGGTGCTCCTGAAGTGTGTAGATGTTCTGATAAACGGCATCGGCGGTGCCGCGATACCACATCTGCCCGAAACGCTCCTGCGGCGCAACAGGTTGAACAAACTCGTCCAACTCTCCGCGGAAAAGCGATTGCCAACCCTGCGCAAGATGGCGAACCAGCGATATGGAACGATACTGCGTCAGAAGATATATGCGGCGCAGACCAGAATTCAAACAGTTGGAGAGCGTGAAATCTATGATGCGGTATATGCCGCCGAACGGAACGGATGGTTTTGCGCGGTCACGCGTCAGCGGATACAAACGCTCACCACGCCCCCCTGCCAGTATCATAACAAGTGTGCTGTCCACAAGTTCCTTGTATGTCACAAAGGATGCCTCTACAGAACGCCGCGTGAACGCAGAACCTCCGCTATCTTCTCCTTCAACTCCGTCAGATCGCTTGACTTAATCACATAGTGCTCCGCCACCCATGTCATAAAGTTGTCCTTGTAATGCGCATACGCGGTGTGGATTATCACAGGCAAGCGATTGTTGCGCGAAAGCATCCGCCCTAACGCCTCTATCCCATCCATCACCGGCATATTGATGTCAAGCACCACAAGGTCTATATGCTGACTGTTGACAATCTCCACCGCTTGCTTGCCGTCTGACGCCATAACAACGCTGTAGCCCTCGTCCTCCAACTCCTGACGGTAGAGTTCCCGCTGATTGGCGTCGTCCTCAACAACCAGAATCGTGGGCGCAGCCATCCCAAAACCTCCTTTCACTTCAGTTCCGCAAGATATATCTGGCGCAACAGCCAAACAGCACCCTTCTCAACCGACAGCCGCAGCCTCTCTCTGTCTATGCTCTGAGGCGTCAGGTTCTTTGCTTCCAACACCTTCCTGCCATCAAGAATGACCGCCACAGAAGACGCCACAACACGCACCTCTATCTCATACCACTCTCCCTGTCTGATGGAAACATCCTCACTGCTACCCTGTGCCTCCTGAAAGGAGAGATGCTTGCCCTCTGCAGGCAGAAGGAGTGTGACAACCCGCTGCGCAGCCAGCGGCAGAACCACCCTCAACGCCGACTTGCCCTTCTTACAGCAGAATTGAAAACGCAGAACATACTCGTAAGACGAAAACGGCTCAGGGTAGACGAGAGAGCCATCAGAGAGACGGAGCGCGTTGCCGAACCCGTCATCCAGCCTCGCAACAGAGACCCTGGCTTTTTCGGAACGCAACTTGTGAGACGCTGTGCCGCCAAAAAGGCAGACTATGCGGGAAACCCTGCTCCAGATGGCGCGTTCTTTCAGTTGTTGCCGCAGCGCTTTTGCCAAGTCTCCAGCAATTCCCTCAAGGAGCGCGGTGTTGCCGCCGCCGCTGAAGAAAGCCAGCGCCGCCTCACCAAGCCGCCCTTCACGCTCGCCCATCTGAAGCCGCGCAAAACCCCTCAAATACTCCTCCTTCACCTCATCCAGCCCCACCGACACAACGCGCCCTGTCTGAACCCGTATCCCCAACTTCCTGCCATCAAACGACTCAAGTGTTCCACGATACGGAATGTTGCTCTTTGTCTTTATCTCAATCTGCTTGCCGATGTTGCTTTTGAGGAAGTCAATATGTGCGGAGCAGAAGCGTTCCGCCAGAGAAAGCCAGAGGAGCATTCTGCGGGCGATGTTTGTGGGGAGTTTTGCGTTTTTTGCGAGTTTGTCAGCGCGCGCGAGCAGTTCCTGCGCGGAGGAAAAGTCTTTGCGTTCGGCGGCGTTGAACGCCCTCTCAACCAGCGCGTTGAAAACCACGCGTGCCCGCATCATCCCACGCCTGAAGCGTGCCCTTATCTCGCCCTGCAGCCGCTGCGCTTTGCGCGCCAACTCAAGCAGCGGCGCCAGTTCCTCCCCCTCACCACGCCGCTCCCACACAAGCCATCCCGCTATCGGCGCAAGTTCCTCAAGCGCCTTCTCAACCTCACCTTTCTTTTCCCATAGCAGCGCCCGTTTTTTGGCTTCCTCAAACGACTTCTGCGCCTGTTGTTCAATGAAACGGCGCATCTTCTGGAAGCGCTGCGTAAACTCCGCCGCCACACGCCTGTAGCACTGCCCCAGACGCAACTCCTGAACACCGACCATCTTGTAAGCGGTGACATACCGCCCTTTTTGGCAGAGGTGCTTTATCTGTTTTTCTGCGTCATCAACTTCAGCCGCCGCCTTCGCCATACTCTCCCGCTTCTGCAGAGTCTCAAGAAGTCTGCGCGCCTCGCCCGCCAGAGTGTGCCCTGCGTGCGACCTCATAAACTCCCTCACCCGCCTCTCCGCCTCCTCCAGATAGCCCCTCTTGCCCTTGTTCTCCTCAAGCCACCTCTTGAGCGAGTTCCACTCATCTGCGACCTTCCTCTCCTGCTGAAGACGCTCAAATCGGGTGGCTACCTGAAGGAATCGCCGTGCAAGCGATGTGTTGAGGTGCTTGTTGTAGCGGCGCCTGGCACGGGCAACCGCCGCCTCGTAGTTGCCTTTCTTCTCACATTCTCTGGCGAACGAAAGCAGCCTTTTGAGGTCCTGCTGCGCAACAACCTCCGCATCCTCCTGCCTCGCAGACCCCTCCCCGCCACCCCCGCTCAACTTGATGACAAGAACCGCAACTATCACAAGCGCTATTACGCCTAACGCTATAAACGGCGCTTTTTCAACAAGCGCTTTCTTCCGTTGGGGTCTCTCAGCCTTTGTGGGCGGCGTTGGCAAACGCGGCGATATCCCACCCTCACCCGCCACTCCAGCCGGTATGCGCCTTTCTGCAGCCGCAGCAACTGCTTCTGCAGATGATTGCGGCGCTGGCTCCGGCAGTTCCAGTTGCTTCTCTGCTTCCTGTTCAAGCGCAGGTGGAGGCTGCTCGTACCCCACAAAGGCGGTGTCAACGCTGGCTTTGCGAAGAGGCAGAGCATCAACACTTATCGCCTCCAGCGCCGCCTTCACCTCCTCCAACGATGAGAAACGCCTGTCAGGAGAACGCTCAAGCATCCTGTCCACAATCTGACAAATCTCTTCGGGGATGTCGTCGCTTATGTCGGCAAGATGTGGATGCTTGCCCTCAAGGTTTCTCGCCAGCGCTTCCACAGAATTTTCGGCTTTGAAGGGACTGTGCCCAACAAGCATGTAGAAGAAAAGGGCGCCGAGAGAGAACATATCGCTGCGCTCATCAGAACGGGAGTAGTCCTCTATCTGCTCTGGCGCCATAAATTCCGGCGAACCCAGAAGCACCCCGGCTTCTGGAGTGCCTTCAATTTTCCTCGCAATGTGGCGGTAGAAACCCAGCCCGAGCAGGACAGGGCGGTCCTTGGCGTCTGGGAAGACCACATTTTCAGGGCGGATATTACGGTGGACGACTTTTTGCTCGTGCGCTGTCAACACGCCGTTGACAAGGCGCAGCATTACATCAGCAGCCAGTTTTATTGGAAGGCGTTCCTGCCTCTCCACGCGCTCTTTGAGGGTTGGACCTTCAAAATAGCCGTGGCAAGAGTAGAAGTAGCCTCCCACCTGTCCTGCACTATGGACGGGAGATATGGCGGGATGTCTGACCTTGGTGGCAGCCTCGGCTTCTTTGAGGAATCGTTTCACGAGGTCTGCGTCGCGCAGGCAATGCCTTTTCAGCACGCGCATCACGACATAGCGCTGCTGCCCCATCTGCCAGCCCTTGTAGGAGCGCGAAATCGCGTCCTCATCAATGACTTCCTGAATTCGGCATCCCGCGAGAGTCAAGCCGATTAGTGGGTCATCAGACCGCCGCTTCTGTCGCAGTTCTTCAGGAGAGACAACGACATTGACAGCGGCGCCACAGACACGACATCTGAACAGGTCGCCTGATACAGAAGCGGCAAGATTGAATCTTGACCTGCACGCTCTGCAGAGCAGTTGCGTTCTACCCTGAAGAACAAATATCTGCTTTGCCTCTTCAACGGAGAGAACCCCCCGCTCCACCAAAATCTGACCCAGCAGTTTCGTCTGACCCTGTTGAGCAAGCCTGCGCTGAAGCCGTATTGCTTCAGTCACCTCCTCAGGTGAGGCAAATCCCAATGTGACAGCAAGTTGCCCAAACTGCTCCTCCCCGTTGCTTTTCCCCTCCATAACGCCGACTCCGAAAAGCCATCACACCCCCTACCTCCTCGCTTTGAGATGTCTGCGCACCTCCTCAACATTCTCATCGCGGAGAGAGGTCTCAAACAGTTTGCCCGGTTTGAAAGAGACGGTCAGTCTTTCGGGAACCTTTACAGGTTCGCCGGTTCTGGGGTTTCTGGCGGTGCGGGCTTTGCGGATGCGCACTTCAAAGACGCCGAAATTGCGCAGTTCAAGTCTCCGCATGCGCAGAATCGTCTCCAGCATTGCGTCAAGAGTTGCCTGCACTACCGCCTTGGCTCGTGCCTGCGTCAGACCCAGGCGCTCAGCCACACTCTGCACGACCTCGCGTTTGGTCATCTCCCTACCTCCTCCTTCACTGTTGCTGCAACCCAAAGAGGGCTATGCACTACAATCTTAAGAGCCGCTTCACAGTCTGTCAAGCAAAACGGCACTATACAACATTAAGTATGGTATCTATGTCAATATATCTGGCGGCAATATCACGCACAATACCGATTTTGACATCGTCCTTTGGCGATATCTTCATATCCAATGTTTTCACCTTAATTGCGGCGGTGTAGGAGTCGTCCTCCACGCTGATGACTGGAAGAGCGAGTTTGCGCAGCACATCAAGCACTTTGGGGTCAGGCAGGATGCCACCTGTTAAGACAACGCCAGCCACACGATTTGCACCGCCGTCAGAGAGAACGCGCACCGCCACCGCGAGCAGCAGGTCGGTTCTGTCGCCAGCGGTTATCAGAAGAGCGCGGTTCTTCAGGCGTGGCAGCGCATTATGTGCGCTCATCGCGCCTATCTGCACACTCTCCACTCGGTTGCTCAGGTGTTTCTCCCCCAGCAGCAGACGCCCCCGCAACCGCTCCAGTATGTCCATCATCGTCGGACAGTCCAGAACGCGGTTGTAGGGGATTATCCCCAGAAGGCGCGTGCCCAAACGCTTAAGAACATCCGCTCCAACACTCTTTATCTTCTCCACCTCGTGACTGCGAACCTTGTTGAACACCACTCCTATCACATCAACTCCGTATTTCTGGAAAAGACTGATGTTGAGTGCGACCTCATCCAGAGGATGTCCGACTCCGCCGCTTGTCACAAGCAGAACTTTACATCTTAGGTGCGCGGCAACACGGGCGTTTGAGAGTCCGAAAACGCTCCCCACGCCAGCGTGCCCTGTTCCCTCCACCACCACAGCATCGGCGTCCTTTGTGACACGCGCAAACGCCTCCTCTATCTGCACCAACAACTCTCTCTGTTTCTCAGGCTTGGCAAACTCACCAACCGATGTGCGGTCAACCGTTATCGGGCTCATATCCTGAATATGGGCGTGCAGTTTCAGAGTTCGTTCAAGCAGAAGCGCGTCCTCGTCCACCTCATATCCTGGTGTGCGCACATCTTTCAGCCCCAACGGCTTGATAAAGGCGCATCTTTTGCCCCTCTGGGTCAATAGAGAACACAAACCCAGCGCCACCACAGTCTTGCCGTCGTTCACCTTTGTTGCCGTCACATAGAGGCGTTTCATCAAGCCTTCTCCGCTTTGCGGACTTCTGATTCAAGCACCATCTTTATCGCTGAAGCCTTTGGCGGGCACTCGTTGGCGCATATGCCGCAGCCCTTGCAGTGCTCATAATCTATCCCCGTCATCTTGCCGTCCTTCACCATTATCGCCGCGTCAGGACAGAATATAAAGCAGGTCAAACAGTTGACGCACGCCTCACTGTCCCAAACAGGTCTGTATGTGCGCCAAGACCCCGTCTTATATTCGGTTGAGTTTCCCGCTTTCAGGATTATGCCTGCTGTTGGCTCTTCTCTCCAGGAACGACTCATTCTGCCTCCTCCAATCCCTTGACCGCCTCATAACCCCGCTTCAATGCGCGAATGTTGCCCTCAACCACCTTCTCCGAGAACTTCTTACCGAATTTGTGTTTTATGTCTCGCACGAACGCATCAAGCGGCAGAAGTTTTGTCACCCGCGCCAACGCCCCCATCATCGGAACATTCGGTATCGGTCGCCCCAACTCCTCTATGGATATTGAGGTCGCGTTCAATGTAAAAACGCGGTTCTCCACACCAAGACGCTTACGCACCCTGTTCGGCTCATCACCCGTGTTGACCAGAAAAACCGTCCTCTGCGTTGCTCCCTCTGTGACCGGCACCGCCCCAATCAATGTCTCATCAAGAACTATCACAACATCCGGTTCGGTTATCGGGCTGTGAACGCGGATGGGCTTATCCGAGATTCTGGTGTAGCCACGCGTTGGCGCACCCATCCGTTCCGGACCATATTCGGGAAAACCCTGTGCGTGTTTGCCCTCCGAAAGCGCCGCGTGCGCCACCATCTGGCTCGCCGTCTTCGCACCCTGCCCTCCTCTCGCGTGCCACACTATCTCAAACCGCTCCATACTCAATCCCCTTAATCGTCCCACGCCATTATATCTCCGGCGTCAGAAGATATCCAGTTTTTTCGCACTTGTTGTGTGCGCAGCCTCCCCACAACACCTTGATAACGAGGACTGTTTCTGATATGCTGTATGCGGAGGTTCTGGAGGCATAACTATGGCGTATGAGGCGCTACCGGGCTGTTATCTTTTTGATGCGCTGCGGGATAGAGACTGCATAATCCTTGCCTGCAATGTGCGCATAACCGAAGGTGTTCTGCATGGGGTGTTGCGCGCCGCCAAAGAGACCGACGCCGCCATCATCATTGAAATCGCAAAGTCAGAATGCAACCAGCACACAGGCTACACCGGCTACCGCCCCCGCGATTACGCACGCGTTGCTTACCAAACCGCCACAGATGTGGGATGCGATGTCTGGGCGCTCCACGCAGACCACATCACCGTCAAAAAAGGCACCCCAGATGAAATCGCCGACACAAAAGAGTTGATAACAGAACAGATTGAATCGGGCTTCACATCATTCGCCATTGACGCATCGTATCTTTTCAACTTCAACGGCAAAAACGAATACGAGCAGTTGCTGCCCAACATTGAGGTGACCGCTGAACTGGCAACATACATCAAAGGCAAGATGGGAGACAAGCCGTTCGGGCTTGAGGTTGAGGTGGGCGAAATCGGCAAAAAGGACGAAAGCGGAATGGTGCTGACAACCCCGCAGGAAGCGGTCACCTTCATAAGGGCGCTGAAAGAGCGTGGAGTGGAGCCGCAGGCGATTGCCGTCGCAAACGGCTCCGTTCACGGCAACCTCTACGACGAGCACGGCAACCCCATACCGCAACTCGCAATAGACATAGAACGCACAAAGGCGATTGCGCAGGCTCTGAGGGATGCGGGGTTCGGCGTGCGCATCGCTCAGCACGGCATCACAGGAACACCTCTTGAACTCATCGCCACACGCTTCCCAAAAGGCGACATAATAAAAGGAAATGTCGGAACTATGTGGCAGAACATCGCATGGGATGTGCTGAAAGTGTTTCAGCCTGACCTTTATGAGGAAATCTGGAACTGGACGGTGTCAAACTACAGAAAACCTGGCAAGAAGGATGTGGAGGTGTTCGGCAAAAGCAGTAAGTATGCGATAAAGGAGTTTTTCAGGCGAATATATTCAGTGGATAACGGAACAGAGAGGGCACTGGAAGCGGCGGCGTTTGCGGAAGCGCTTAAGTTTATCCGCGCCTTCGGTGCTGAAGGAACCGCAGAAACCGTGCGACAGTATATGAAGGAAAAACGCTTGTGAGGAACGGACGATGAGATGGCTTGTTGTG
>Ga0180300_10000932_pt1 | contig 13291 bp, 13 predicted proteins | sample GuaBasSediGuay15_FD_121798 | JGI IMG/M metagenome (GOLD analysis project Ga0180300, IMG submission 121798) | Subseafloor sediment microbial communities from Guaymas Basin, Gulf of California, Mexico - Guay15, Core 4569-2, 21-24 cm | ecosystem: Environmental > Aquatic > Marine > Hydrothermal... | reverse complement strand
GGGTAGTATCACTCGAGGAGGATAAACTTTTCTCCTTCTACATCCTCAAAGTAACTTCCTAATCCTCCTACTTTCCATTCTTCCCCATGTTCATCTACAAGGGTTATATTGGCTGTTAAGGATGTGTATTCATAGTCTATCACTTTACCTTTGATTGTGGCCTCTTCTCTGGTATCAACAAAATGACCAATAACCTCTATGTTTTTAGGCAATTGGGTTTGTTTTAGAATAGTTATTAGAGTTCTTATATTGGCAATTTCAAAAGGCTTTTTAAGTTTTTCATATTCAACGGGTTTTATTAAGTCACTATTATCAAAATACATTGTGTAGAACCAGTGCATATAGTTTTGGATTAGTTTTGGAGATTTACCCCAGAATGAATAAAACTTTTCTCTTCTCCGGTCTTTTGGAAGAGCCCCAAAAAATAGTGCATAATCTATGTCACCAATAACCCACGTCGCCATTAACCATGGAGCTCCTCCACTTTTAGCTAGAATTACGTTCTCCCTATTCAACCACTCTGGAATTTCATCAAAGTTGCTTACAATCACGAAGACGATATTCTTCCTTTTTCTGAGTTCTTCTTTGAGCAGTGTGAGGAACTCGAGGGGAGTGTTTATTAGAACCTCCCTTCTGGCACTTCTTACTATATACTCCGCCCGTTCTAATGTGTTTTCAAATCCATGGATCGTCCAAATTTCGGGTATATCTTCACCATGAATGGATTTATATAATTCCAAGAGGGCTCCTTTTATGGTCTTAATATCGTTTATTATTTCTTCTTTCAATTTTTCAAAAACAAGTTCTGGATTTACGGGTTTGTACATTCTGGGGGTGCCATGCATTATATCTACGAATCCCTTTCTGTGAAGAGAGCTCAGAACATCGTATATCCTCGTGTGGGGAATTCCACTTTCCTTTGTAAGATCAGTGGCTTTGCTTGTTCCTAATTTTAGAAGAGTTATATAGGCCAAGCTCTCATATTTTGTTAAACCGAGTTTCTGTAGCATTTTTATTATCCCTTCTTCCCTCATTTTTGTCCCTCCTAAAGATTCTTAAATATTCACTTTCGATAATTTAAACATCAAAGGTGATATATAATCATTAGAGGTGTTTAACATGTATAAAATTTTCGGATTTAGATGAATACTTGAAGAAATTGAACTGCCGAGTTCCTGCTATTTTCTTTTTAAACCTTGTCTTTCAGGTCGGGAGAAGAGCAGTTCATAGAGAGGTTTATATTTTTGGTGAAGGGTAGGAAGACAATATTTTGAAAAGTTTTTTAACCCTCTTTTTCTTTTATTTTTTCATGAGTCTTAAGGATTTGGCCATATTTTTAAATAGTAGAGAGCCAAAAGGAAAGTTAGTTGAGATAGGGGTAGGGTTTAACTTCAAAGTTGCTTTAAAACTGAAAGAGTTAGGCAGAGATATTATTGTTGTGGATTGGAACTTGGAAGCGATTGAGAAGGCTAAAGAACTCGGGCTTAAAGCTTATGTTGATAATATATTTACCCCTAATTTAGCTCTTTATAAGGATGCCAGCGTAATATATTCAATTCGACCAACTCCGGAGATAATTAAGCCAATTCTGGAATTGGGAAAGAGGGTAAAAGTTCCGGTGTATATTGTACCTTTTTCTCTTGATGTCATGCCAAAATCTCTAAAGCTCGAAAACTATAAAGGAATCCCGATATATTCTTGGGCTCCCTATCAAAAAGATATATAAAACAATCTACAACATTAGCATGGTGGTGACATGAGACTCTTTGGGACGGCGGGAATTAGAGGACCTGTTCATTCAAAAATAACTCCAGAACTTGCTTTAAATGTTGGAAAAGCCATTGGGACGTACATAGATACCGGAACGGTGGTCGTGGGTAGAGACGCTAGAACTTCGAGTGTGATGCTTGAGAGTGCATTGGTAAGCGGTTTGCTAAGCACGGGAGTGAATGTAATTAGGATTGGACTAGTACCCACTCCAATGCTAGCTTGGGCCACTAATAAACTTGGGAATGCTGGAGTGATGATAACGGCATCTCACAATCCACCCAGCGATAATGGCATTAAGGTATTCAATGAAAAAGGTATTGAGTTCTTTTTAGAACAAGAAGAGGAACTCGAGAATATAATCTTCTCTGAGAGCTATAAGATGTCTTCTTGGGATGGTATTGGAGATGTCAAGGATTTGGATCTAAAAAATAAGTACATTAAAGAGATATTAAGATACGTAGGCAGTGAAACCAACCTTAAAGTCCTATTGGACATGGGAAATGGAGCAGGAAGCCTAATAACTCCTTACCTCCTTAGAGAAATGGGAGCAAGGGTTGTAACGTTAAATTCCCAACTGGATGGTTACTTTCCTGGAAGAAAATCAGAACCAAGGTATGAAAACATTGCTTATTTAAGTAATTTAGTTAAGGAACTGGGGGTTGATCTTGCGATTGCCCAAGATGGGGATGCAGATAGGATAGCAGTGTTTGATGAAAAGGGAAACTATATTGAAGAAGACACTCTGATAGCACTCTTTGCAAGGCTTTATGCACAAGAGCACAATGGGGGAAACATTGTAGTTTCAATAAATACCTCTTTTAGAATTGATAAAGTAGTTGAAGAGGAGGGTGGAAGGGTTTATCGTGTTCCACTGGGCCAACTCCACGATGGGATAAAGAGATACAATGCTATATTCGCTTCGGAACCTTGGAAGTTTATTCATCCAAAATTTGGCCTTTGGATTGATAGTTTTGTGACGATTGGATTGCTCTTGAAGATAATAACACAGGAAGGGAAGCCCTTATCAGAGATAATAAAAGATATTCCAAAATATTACCTAATCAAAAAGAACGTTAAATGTCCTGAAGAAATAAAGTATGAAGTTGTTGAGAAAGTAAAAGAACGGTTGCAAGACCTCTTGAGAGATCAAGTTGAGGAAGTTATAACAATTTCTGGAATAAGATTGAACCTCAAAGATGACTCTTGGGTCCTTGTAAGACCAAGTGGCACTGAGCCCAAAATAAGAGTTGTAGTTGAAGGAATAACAGAAAAAAAGAAGGAAGAGCTCTTCAGTTTGGCATATAATTTAGTTAGTAAGTTTGTCTCAGAGCTCTCTTGCAGGCCTTAAAGTTTTTAGTTTTATGTCTTTTCTTTCCATTTTAACTTTAAAGCCTTCCTTTGCGATTAAAGTCTTTACTCCAGTCACGTTTTCTATAAACTTAGCTTCTTTATATGGGTTTGCAAAATGCATTTTCATTCCTATGTGACTCATGATTAACATTTCTGGCTTTTGTTTCATGTCTTTTAGCATATAGATCACGTCTTCAGTACAGAGATGATAGGGGATTTTCATATTTGTGGGCCTTGTTACAGAGGCAATTAATAGTCTAACTCCTTCGTATATCTTTTTAAGATCATCAAAGTACTCTGTATCAGGGATATATCCAATTTTCCCGAGTTTGGTTTTTAGCATAAATCCTATTGTAGTACTGTCCGAATGTATTGTAGGTGTTATTGTCATTTCGTCTTCTCCAAGCTGTATTCTCTCTCCTGGGTTAGGAATGTGAATTTCTTCTAGAGAATCTAAATGGTACTTAGAAACCGCGGGGGTATGGTCTTCATCCCCATACACTACACTCTTTGAGGCTATTAACGTCCCTCGTTTTTTTGTAACCCCTACAGTCATACCCTCAACCATGATTTCTGAGTCATTACAATGATCTGTATGTCTATGGGAGACAAAAAGTACATCTATTTTCCTGGGGTCGATTTTATACCTCCATGCTCGTACTAAGGCTCCTGGACCAGGATCTACGTAGATTCGCTTGCTTGAGTTGATGAAAAAACCACCAGTAGGGCGGAACTGTGTTATTGTAATAAAACGACCACCGCCACTGCCCAAAAAGATTATCTCAACCAATTTACCTCCCTCCGCTTTTTTAGCGATATTAATAGTAGGAGTAACTATGTATATAAGTTCTATGGAAATCTTGCTGGCAAAATTTATGAATCCTTATTCATATACAGAAACATCGGTGAATTTTTTAATCCATATATGCTATTTTTAATACAATAGTGTGCATAAATGTTATATAAACCCTATTTTATAGAACCAAAAGTATTTTATATATGAATTTGTGTAATTAAAATGTCAACAAACTTTGGAGGTGTTAAGTTTGGAGTTTAAACCATATATCCCACCAGAGAAATCATTACCTGAATACACTGCTAAAGCCTTTATTTTAGGTGTTGTGCTTTCAATAATTATGGGTGCAGCAAATGCATACCTCGGCATGTATGCAGGTATGACTGTTAGCGCCAGTATTCCTGCTGCAGTAATTTCTATGGCTATATTGATGGCGTTTAGAGACAAAAACATACTCGAAAATAATATGGTCCAAACAGCAGCTTCAGCAGGTGAATCGTTGGCAGCGGGTGTTATATTCACCTTCCCGGCTTTGGTGGTTTTAGGCACCTATACCGAATTCCCCTACTGGCTTGTGACTATCATAGCAGCATTAGGTGGTTCATTGGGTGCCCTCTTCACAATTGTGATAAGAAGAGCCTTCATTGTTGAAGAAAGGCTTCCATATCCAGAAGGTACAGCATGCGCTGAAGTGCTTATTGCCGGAGACAAGGGAGGTCCCCATGCAAAGCCCATATTTGTAGGTGGTATTTTTGGTGGTCTCTACAAATTCTTGGGAAGCTCAGGTCTTTGGGCAGGAACAATTGAGACAGCTAAGATGGTAGGTTCGAGAGTGCTTTATTTAGGAAGTGATCTTTCAGCAGCCCTGCTCAGTGTTGGTTACATTGTTGGTCTTAACATAGCATTTCTCGTGTTTCTCGGTGGGGCAATCGCGTGGTTCATTGCAATACCAATCTACGTTGCCAAGACAGGAAATCCAGATGGACTCAGTGCTTTAGACCTTGCTTGGGTTACATGGAGTACAAAGATAAGGTACATGGGAGTTGGAGCAATGGTCGTTGGTGGTCTCTGGAGCCTTGTAAAGCTTAGAGGCCCAATTTCAAGAGGTATAAAAGCTGGACTTGAAGCTACTAAGAGAAAACAAAGCGGTGAACTAATACTTAGAACTGAAGAAGACATGCCAATGACCACAGTGCTCATGCTTATTGCGGCTTTTATTGTTCCACTGTTCCTCTTGTATGCACATATCATAGACTCCATTGGGATAGCAGCAGTAATGGCTATTATAATGCTCATTGTGGGATTCTTTGGAAGCTCTATTGCTGGTTATCTGGCCGGTGTTGTTGGATCATCAAATAATCCAGTTTCGGGTATTACAATCATGAGCTTGCTCTTTACGGCATTGGTGCTTAAGGGGTTAGGACTTAGCGGTGTAAACGGTATGACCGCTACAATATTAGTGGCGGCAGTTATCTGTACGGCAGCAGCCATTGCTGGAGATACAATGCAAGATTTAGCAACGGGACACATTGTTGGCGCAACTCCCAAGAGGCAGCAGGTTTTTGAGGTCGTGGGGACATTTACTGCAGCTTTAGTAATGGCTCCAGTGCTTAACCTTCTTATAAAGGCTTATGGTATTGCTGGAACTCCAACAGCTAAAGAAAATGCCTTAGCAGCACCACAGGCATTCCTTATGGCCAAAGTTACAGAAGGTGTCTTTACTGGAACACTTGAGTGGAACATGGTGTTCATTGGTGCAGGGATTGCAATAGCATTGATAGTCCTTGATGAAATCTTAGCAATGAAGAATTCAAGCTTTAGAACACCAGTAATGCCAGTTGCTGTTGGTATTTACCTCCCATTGAGCTTGGGTGTTCCAATATTCATCGGTGGTATCCTAAGATGGCTTGTAGGAAAAGCAAGAGGTGCTAAAGCGGAAGAAAAACCAACTGATGCAGGAGTCTTGGGAGCGGCTGGATTAATTGCTGGTGAAGCTTTGGTGGGTATACTCTTTGCAGGATTAATAGTAGCAGATAAGGCCCCATCAATAGGCTTCAGCAGTAACGTTATTGGAGTACTCTTCCTAGCTGTTATAGCAGTTTGGCTCTATCTCACGGGAAAGAAAGAGGTTGAATGATTTCTTTTTCTTTTAACTTATTATTTTTAAAACCAAAATTACTTTAAAGGTCTATTAAAAATCAAGAAAGGTGATTCAAATGGAGATGAGGGTTGTTTCTGAGGAGATAGAAAAACTTAGGGATGAGATGGTGAACGTTTTAATGGGGCTTGTAAAAATTCCTGCAATTAGTCCGGATAGTGGGGGTGAGGGGGAGTACGATAAGGCTCAAAAACTCTTGGAGATCATCAAAGGCTGGCCGTTTGATAAGATTGAACGCTATGATGCTCCTGATGAAAGGGCTAAGAATGGTGTTAGGCCAAACATTCTGGCGTATTATTATGGCGAACAAGGTGAAAAAAGCCCAAGGCTTTGGATTTTAACGCATTTGGATGTTGTCCCACCCGGAGATTTGAGTAAGTGGACTGTCACAAAACCCTTCGAACCACTCGTAAAGGATGGTAAAATTTATGGTAGGGGTAGTGAGGATAATGGTCAGAGTTTAGTGGCTTCACTTTACGCTGTTAAGGCTTTAATGAACCTTGGGATAAGGCCCAAGAGAACAATAATCCTTGCATTTGTGAGTGATGAAGAAACGGGTAGTAAGTATGGATTAGAGTGGTTAATGAAAGAACACTCAGAAGTATTCAGGAAGGATGACCTTGTTTTAGTGCCGGATGGTGGAAATGAGGAAGGTACTTTTATTGAAATTGCCGAAAAGAGCATTCTCTGGATGAAAATTAAAGTTAAGGGTAAACAAGTTCATGCCAGCATGCCTGGATTGGGATTAAATGCTCATCGTGTTGCTCTTGATTATGCAAAAGCTCTTGACGAGTTTCTCCATGAGAAGTATAACGCAAGAGATGAGCTTTTTGATCCACCAGAGAGCACTTTCGAACCCACAATGGGAGGAAATCCTAGTGATGCACCAAACATTGCTCCGGGTGAGCATGAAGTGGTTTTTGACTGCAGGGTCTTACCACAATACAACTTGGATAATATTCTAAATGATGCTCAAGAGCTTGCTGAAGAGATTAAGGAGAAGTATAGAAAGGAGGTTAATGGTAAAGTATTGCCTGAGGTAAGGGTAGAGGTTTTACAGAGACTTGATGCTCCGGCCCCAACTGCTAAGGATAGTGAGATTGTTAAGCTTTTGCAGAAGGCCATAAAGGAGTTCAGAGGGAAGGATGTCAAAGTTGGTGGTATTGGTGGGGGGACTTTCGCAGCTTACTTTAGAAAGCTCGGAATTCCAGCAGTTGTTTGGGCCACTTTGGATGAGATGGCTCACCAGCCGAACGAGTATACCAAGATTGAAAATATGGTGGAAGATGCTAAGATAATGGCTGCTTTAGCCCTTCTCTGATTTTTCTCACGCGCCCGCTGGAGACCCCATCCGTAAGGGTGGGGAGGAAAGCGGGCTTCTCACCTCCGTTAAGTTTTTAACTCGATAACATGTATGACCTTTGATGGAAGTTATCAAAACTGTGATCTGCAAACTCGATGTAACTGAAGATGAATTCAAGAAGCTTATGGATACTGTTAAAGCCTTTAGAGATGCGTGTAATTACATCAGCGAGGTAGCTTGGGAGAGGAGATGCTTTAATCCTGTTGCCTTGCACCACCTTGTTTACTATAAAACGAGAGAACGTTTTAAGCTTCCTGCAAATCTCGCTATTAGGGCTCGTGATAGAGTTGCCAAGTCTTACAAGACTAATAGGAAGAAACAACATAAGTTTAGACAACTTTCCATGGATTTGGATAAACGACTTTTACACTTCTTAGGAATGGAGAGTATAAAGTTTCCATATCCACAATTTACGGAAGAGTTAAGGTTAAGCTCACTATTGGAGATTACCAGCAAGAACTTTTGAAGAATCCTGTAAGGGATGCAAAGCTTGTTTATAGAAGAGATTGTAGGGAATTCTATCTGCACATTACTGTTCTGATGAAAATTCCAGAACCTTCTGGGAGTAACCCTGTAGGAGTTGATATTGGGATTAACAAGCTCTTGGTAGCTTCCAATGGTTTTAGTGTTAATGGTAAGCCAATCGAGCATAGGAGGCGACATTTTAGGAAGCTTAGAAGCTCCCTCCAGTCTAAGGGCACTTCCTCCGCAAAGAGGAAGCTTAAACGGCTGGCTGGAAGGGAGCGAAGATGGGTAAATACAGTTTTGCACCAAGTTAGCAGAGCTTTCGTTAATTCTCTGGTCGCTGGCAGAGACTTCGTCGTGATGGAGAGGGTGGAGGGAATAAGACAGAGGTGCAAACAGAGGAAAGAGCAAAGAGCCACGTTCCACAGCTGGGCTTTCAGAAGATTGCAACAGATGATCGAATACAAATGCTTGGAGAGGGGTATTCCAGTAGTTTACGTTGAGCCAAATTACACTTCTCAGAGGTGTCCACGCTGTGGAACTATTGACAAAAGGAATCGAAGAAGTCAGGCGTTGTTTAGGTGCGTTAGTTGTGGCTACCAGCATAATGCGGATTATGTCGCCTCCGCTAACCCCTCCGTGCGGGCTCGGGGAGGTTGGGCACCCGTCAACGTGCCTAATGGAGGGGTTCCGCATTGGAATCCCCTACAAGCCCCTTCCATCAGGGGGGTAGTTGACGAAGAGGCCAATGGATCCGAGAGGCTAAGCTTTTAAGTTTTCTTTCTAACCCTTTTCATGCCATCATGGAGAGATGGAAAACTTGGACTACCGGTTAGAGAAGCGATTAAAATTTTCCCCGAGCTTGAAAAATACCTTGATGAAAGAGGCAGATTAGATTTATCAAACAGAAGGGCAAGGATCCTGTATAACAAAGCAATTGCAAGGGTCGTTTTTGATATTGAAGTGGAATATCATCCCAAGGGACTTATCACAACGCCAATTTCTCGTTTTATCTTCTTAAAAACTTTTCTGAGGGGAGAAGAAAAGGTTCTGGAAATAGGAACCGGTCACACGGCAATGATGGCAATTATGGCTGCAAAGCTATTCAAATGCGACGTAATTGCGACTGAAATTGATGATGAATTCTTTGAATATGCAAGGGCCAATATTGAAAGAAACAACGTGGGTGTTAAGCTCATAAAAAGTATGGGGGAGGTTATTGAAGGTTTAATACTTATGGAAGAGAAGTTTGATGTGATATTTTCTGCTCCTCCCTACTATGAGAAACTTACAAAAGGGGGTTTAACCGAGCGTGAGGGCGTCGGTGGGGGTAGATATGGAGAGGCTTTTTCCATAAGAATTCTTGAAGAAGGATGGCAATACTTGAAGAAAAATGGGAAAGTGGCGCTGTTTTTACCAGACAAATCAAGTTTGCTCGAAGTGGTAATTAAAAGGGGTGTTGAGCTGGGTTATACATATTGTGATATCAAATTTAAGGTAGGAACCAGATGTCGGCACTCGCTGATATTCTTTAAACGATAGACTTATATTAGAGGGGTTTAAAATCCATATGGCAAATGAGGAGAAAGCACCTCCACTGAGCATTGCGATGAAGATACGCCCACGGTCTGATGTCAAAAATAAAAGCTTACTTCATCTCTTCCACGTAAAGGAACAAGCACTTCAGGTATTCAGTATCTTTCGAGGCCATTAATATTGGATGATCTGGTGTTTGGGTTCTATATGGCTCTATCATCTTAAGGAATTTGCCTGCCTTTGCGGCAGCAGCTATTATCATGTCTTTGAACATCTGCATATCAACATGTTGAGAACATGAAGCGGTTACTAAGATACCACCGTCCTTAACCAGTTTTAAGCCTTGATAATTTACATTGAAGTATGCCCTAAGGCCTCTTTTTAAGTCCTTTTCATGTTGTACAAATGCGGGAGGATCCAGTATAACTATATCAAACTTTTCTTCTTTCTTTTGCATTTTCTCCATAATGCCAAATGCAGAGCCCACTAAAAAGTCCATCTTACTATCCACACCATTTAGCCTTGCGTTTTCTTTTGCTTGTTCTATTGCAGCAGGGGATTTGTCTACTGCAATAACCTTCTCGGCACCTGCAACAGCAGCATGAATGGCAAAACCCCCTGTATAAGTAAATACATCGAGGACTTTTTCTCCACCCTTTATGTATTTTTCCAAAGCGATTCTATTTTCTCTTTGGTCTAAGAAAAACCCTGTTTTTTGGCCTCGCATATCAACAATAAACTTGGCTTGACCTTCTTCAATAATGGTACGATATTTTTCTTTCCCTAAGAGGACTCTTTCAATCTCAGGAAGCCCCTCTCTTCTTCGCGATCTTCCAGTGTTTTTTTCAAAAACAGTCTCAATTTCAGGTTCTATTTCGAGGATAGCTTCAGCAACGTCCATTTTGAACTTTTCCATCCCAGTGCTTGAAATTTGAATGGATGCTATCTCATTAAATCTATCCACAATTAGCCCTGGAAGGTAGTCTGCTTCTCCATATATCATTCTATAGGCTTTATCATATCCTAAAATCTTTTTTCGGTATTCATTCGCTTTTTTTATACGTTTTTTAAATAGTTCTCTGTTGATCTCCACATCTTTTTTCTTTGTGATCAAGCGAATCATTATGTTTGAATTTGGGTTAGCAAAACCTTTGCCTAGAAATTTTCCGCTCCTTGAGTAAACTTCTACAACATCTCCTGGTTTAATCTCGCCTTCAGTTCTTATCACACCTTTTTTAAAGACTATCATTGCGCCTTTATCGATTGCTTTATAAGCTTGAGCATCGACATATATCTTACTCATTACCACTCACCTTCCAGAAGTAGAAACGATAGGTATTTAACTCTTGGGCTCCTAATATTATACTGGTGAGTTCTATGAACTTTGAAGTAATAAAGGAGTTTCTAGAGGCTATTGGAGGAGGTTATACAGAGGTTGAAGGAGAAATCCACCTTGAACCAAAGGTTTTTTATGAAGTTTGGAAATATGTGGGCCAACCAGAGATTAAAACATACATCCTAGAAGATGAGATAGTTGAACCCGGTTCATATGACCCGCCTCAAATGAAATATACTGATGCACGACTAATTAAGATAAAGAAAGCATATTTTGAGACCCTTGAAGGAGTTAAAATTGTTACAGACTATGTTGGATTTCAGAAGATATTAAAAGAAAAGAAATAGAGATTTTGAACTTTTGATCTAATTTTATCTCCCAGTTGCTTGCAAGACCCCTTCCGGGAGGATAAGGGGGAGTGGCCGTGTGAACCGGCCTGTGGGGAGCAAACTCCCCACGAAGCTCCTTGCGTAAGCGAGGAGCAGTTCACACCTGTAATTATATAACTTTCATCTCTCGCTTTTTAGAAGAATTCCTCTGTCAGTTATGTCATATGGAATCCATGAGAGTGCATGTCTAGTCCTTCTCATACCATAAACTCTTAAATATCTTTGAAGGTTGTGGTTTTCCTCAAAGAGTTTCATTTCTATTATCCCATCTACTATTGCTTTGATTATAGTCTCTACCTGGGGATCTTCAACACCAGAGTTCATTTCTATTATCCAAACCTGCTTGTTCTTATGCGAAAACGCTTTTAAATCTTCCAAAAACTTGTATATTTCTTTTTTTTCAGTTTCAAAGAACATAGGAGTTAGAGAAGAAATTACACCTACTATAAGGGGGGTTTCTACATGTGGATTATTTAAGAGAATTTTTGTTGTAGTGTCTTTTATAATATCTATTATGTGAGTAGTATCTCGAATATCTGGGATGGCTTCCTCAGTAAAAGAGAATTTGGGACCACCTCTAATCCTCTGGGTATATGCATCCAAAATGTGCAATCTCTCATTTAGATGTGTAATGAAATTCCATCCAAAATCTAAAGCATTACTTACAAATTCATATCGGGGGATATCAACCAATAAACTAATTACATTAGCACCAGAGACCAGCTGATTATATGTAAACTGGCTTATAAACGTTGTTTTACCTGATTTGGGGTCTCCTATAAGAAGAACAACACTCCCTCTAGGAATTCCTCCCATCAAAAGATGATCAATAAGGTTTGTGGGAATTCGCTCAACTTTCTCTTCTAGTTCTGAATTAGGTGAAGTACTTGGGTATAAATTCAATTAAAACTCCCTCCTTAATAGATCTCTCCGCTTGGGTAAACCACGACTCCTCTGCTTGTAATTTCAAAGGGATACTTCCGCATTGAATGTTTAGTTCCGCGCATTTTTCTGACTAGGAGGTATCTCTTTAGTTCTATATTTTTTTCCTGTAGATCAAGGAGTACTACGCCTCTGGAAATGTACTCTTCGATCCCATATTTGCTGATTTTTCCTCCTTTGGGATCAGGAGCTTCTGTAGTTAGAAGACTTGTAACCCCCATTTCAAGAAGAATTGTGTTGAGTTTTAATAGAACTTTCCTAATCTCTCCTTCATTTTGAAGCCTGAAAGCTATTGATGGAATGGAATCAATTGCCAATCGTTTGGCATTTATTGATTTTACAACACGATATACATATCTCAAAAAGCTGTCAACATTAAGGGTGTCTTCTAATACAAACTTTTCTTCAGAAGGAATTCCAGAGATAGAACTAACACCATCCACTATTGCTATAAGCCCTTGTTTTTCATATTTCTCAAGCTCCCATCCAAATTGTTCCATTTCTCTTCTAATATCTTTGGCTCTTTCTTCTAATGAAACTAAAACTCCAGGTTCCCCATATTCCTCTGCTCCTTTGTATATGTACTGGGCCACGAAGGTGGTTTTTCCGGTACCTGTACTACCAGTTATGAGGACAGTAGATTGGTCGGGGAATCCTCCTCCTATCAAATCATCGAACCCAGGTATTCCACTTTTAATTCTTTTACCTGAAAACGGCTTACTCATACTCTCCACCTTGTAATTAATTCAATTTACCCTCAACTGTTAAACTTATTTAATAGGATAATATAAGGTTTTTGGAAGCTTATACATGTGGTACTGAGGTATATTATATTTTTTCCAATACTTTGATCTTTTTTTATATTATTAATTAACAAAAGAGAATTATTTTAATATGAGCTTTAATAGAAGGTGGGTGCATGTTAGATCCCTTTGGAAAGCGGGCACAAGAACTCTTAAATGAATTTGATAGCATCAATGATTTTTTAGAGGTTATTCCAAATTATCTTGATACTAAGATGGCATTAGAGAGAGTTAAATGGATGAAAGAGGGAGATGTTCCTCAATCGATTTTACAGTTAGATGAGTGGAAGGATTTGATAAGTTTCTATGCACTATTGGGAGCTTTAGCATTTTCACCTTATGGTTTGGAAATGGAGCTGGTTAAGGATACAAATCTAAAAATC
>Ga0180300_10000931_pt1 | contig 13293 bp, 16 predicted proteins | sample GuaBasSediGuay15_FD_121798 | JGI IMG/M metagenome (GOLD analysis project Ga0180300, IMG submission 121798) | Subseafloor sediment microbial communities from Guaymas Basin, Gulf of California, Mexico - Guay15, Core 4569-2, 21-24 cm | ecosystem: Environmental > Aquatic > Marine > Hydrothermal... | reverse complement strand
CTATAACCACATCCGCCCTCATCAAGCATTGCAATGGAGAACGCCTGCGGAGTATCTTAGAGACTGCCATCCGGAGATCGCCCCGGACCTCCAACTGTCTCATATGTAGTGGACGAGTACACAAGCTTGACAAACTACGATACGGGGTCTAACATTTGCCGAACGTTCGGGGCAAACGGGATATGGTGCAGGAAATGCAGGTCTTGCAGCCGGGAGCGTATACGGATGTTGAGTCGAGCAGTCCGCTTTGCATATTGTTGGTCTGCTTCTGCGCCGCGTGGTGCGCCGGCGGGAAGAGCAGCACCAGGAGCTCTTGTATTCTCCTCGCCACCTGGTAGGAGCCATAGAGGAGCAGGGGCAATGCCCCAATCAAGGAGTCTGGAGGCTTGAAATTGGCACAGAGAAGCTTCGCACCCGCACCCGTTAGAATCAAGGTGGTTGGTGTGGGAGGAGGAGGCTGTAACGCCCTGAACAGAATGGTCAGGGCCGGAATTCAGAATGCAGAGTTTATCGCAGTAAACACAGACGCCCAAGCCCTGATGCAGAGCGAGGCGCCAACCCGACTCCAGATCGGAGAGAAGGAGTCCAACGGGCTGGGTGTGGGGGGCGACCCGGTACGGGGCAGGCTATGCGCTGAAGAAAGCGTGCATATGCTCAGGGATGCCATTGGAACGGCCGAGATAGTCTTCATTGCCGCAGGCATGGGCGGAGGCACAGGGACCGGCGCCGCGCCCATCATTGCCAGGCTAGCTAAGGAGAGCGGTGCCCTGACCATAGCCATCGTGACCAAGCCCTTCAGCTTCGAAATGGCACGCCGCCAGCAGATAGCCGAAAGGGGCATCGAGGAGCTGACCGAAGAGGCCGACACGATGATAGTCATTCCCAACGACCATCTACTCGATGCCAGCGGCGGTGACGTGTCGGTGGACAACGCCTTCAAGACAGCGGACGATATCCTGCTGCTAGGAGTGCGGGCCATCAGCGAGGTCATCACCGTGCCTGGGCTGATCAACCTGGACTTCAATGACGTGAAGGCTATAATGGCGGAGTCCGGGCCTTGTTGGCTTTCTACCGGGTACGGGAGCGGCAAGGGCAGGGTGGTGGAGGCTGCCCGCTCCGCTATTTCAAGCAGGCTGATTGAGGTACCCATAGAGGGTGCCACCGGGGTGGTCTATGTGGTCTCTGGAAACCACGATTTGACTCTCTCCGAAGTGGCTGAGGCTGCGCGTGTCATCGAGTCTGCGGTGGACAAAGAAGCCCTGGTCATATTCGGAGTCACCTTCGACCCGAGCCTGGGCAACGATGTCAGGATCACCCTTTTGGCCACCGGTTTCAGGTCGTACAAGGAGATTGCAGCCGCGCGCATGGCCGAGGAATTCCACGAAGTCATCCGCGGTCTGGACGCCGATGAGGAAAGGCTTGAGGCCCCGGCCTTCCAGCGGCGCCCTATAGCGGTGCGACGCTTCAACACCGGGAAAAGGGAGCCCCGTCAAGAATCTGGTGCTGTCCCCATGTCTGAACGAGCGCAGGATCCGGGCACGGGTCTTTATGAAGCAGCGGCCAGAAGGATCGACCATGAGATAAGGCAGGTCGCAGCAGGGAACCAGCCACTGCCTTCCAGGACTATAAGAACGACTCTGGACGCACAGCCGATAGAGGTCGTTCTGGCCGACAGCAACGACACGGTGGCTTACTTCAACAAGGAGACCAGCGAGAAGTCTCTCCTGGGAGCAGTGGTTGGCAAGACACTTCAGGAGTGCTGTCCACGTGACAGCGTTGCAGCGGTGAACGGGATCCTGGCAGACCTTAAGTCCGGTCGGCGTGACTCTGCGGATCTCCGCCTCCAGATAGACGGTAGCCTCATCGAGATCAAGTTCTACGCTTTGCACGACGCCGCCGGCAGGTACCTGGGCTGCATAGAGGTCAGCCAGCAGGTGGGCCAGGCCCCCGGTGGGGGAGCAGGAAGAACGGTGTCGGCACGAGCCAGCACATTGATAAGGTCAGCCTGAAGCGCACGAGGGGTGTCGCCTGAGCGTAGCGAACGTGTTCGTCCCCGGGACTCTTCGGTACGCTCAGAATGTATCACGCTGGCCAACCAGTACCACAAACGATGAAGAACATCCGGCAGTGGGTACGGCGGTTGGAGCGACAGCGAGGCCCATCCATTCTCAGCAGGGCCATGTCCCTGGAATTGCCTCGACCAGACGTTGACGCCTGCTGCACCACCCGAGAGAATTGATTCTCAACGGAGCACCCCACTATACTGGCCCCTGGAAAGGCGAGCGGCGCAGGATATCGCGTTGGACAGCAACCATCGGAGGAAAGAACCAAATGCTGCCAGATAGCATCGGAGAGGAAGAGGAACAAGAGCGGCAGGAGATAAGCATCAGACAGATGGATATCGACGATGTTGCCGCTGTGTACCACCTGGGGGAGCACCTTTTCACCAGCGAGGAGCTTCCCATTCTTTACCGTACCTGGGACGCTTACGAAGTTGCCGACTACTTCACTTCTGACCCTGACTACTGCCTGGTGGCAGAGATAGGGGGCAGGGTGGTGGGCTTCATCCTGGCGACTACCTTCGAGAAGGAAGGCACCGCCTGGAAGAAGTATGGTTACGTTAGCTGGATAGGAGTGGATGAGGCCTTCCAGGGGAGCAACCTGGCGCGTCGGCTCTACGCCAGACTGGAGGACAAGCTGGAGGACCACGGGGTGCGCATGATAATCGCCGATACCGAAGGTGACAACGAGAAGGCCATCGGCTTTTTCAAGAAGATGGGCTTCTCCGCCCGTAGCCAGCACGTGTGGTTGGCCAAGACCTTGCAGCGGCCGGGCAGACCAGCGCCGCCAAAGCGAGGGGCACGCGGCAGACTGGCCGCAAGACTGAAGAAAGCTGGCAGCAAGGGAGACGCCGACTAAGCGGAGCACTGTGGATGGACGTGCAACCTGAAAGGCTGAAAGATCTCCTTCAGGACCTGGTCGACATATACAGCCCATCAGGCAAGGAAGAGGAGATTCTCAAGTACACCTGGAAGTACCTCCGCAGGCAAGGCCTGGCGCCTATCAGGCAGGAAGTGGACGAGAACCGTTTCAACATCGTTGTCTTGCCTGACAAACCGGGCGAGGTGCAGCTTTGTTTCGTGGGGCACCTCGATACGGTCACCGCTTACGACATTGAGCACTACGAGTTTCAGGAGGAAGGTGGCATCGTTTCCGGTCTGGGAACAGCCGACATGAAAGGGGGCTGCGCCGCGATGATAGAGGCTTTCACCGTCCTGGCAGGCAGAGGTGGCACCTTTCCACCGGTGGGCCTGGCGCTGGTCGTGGGCGAGGAAGAAGACAGCGACGGCGCCAAGAAGCTGGTCCGTGAATACAGCTTCCCGTGGGCCGTAGTCGGCGAGCCGACCAACATGGTGCCCTGCCTGGGGCACTACGGCTATCTTGAAGTCATGCTGCGCACCGGTGGCAAGAGGGCTCACTCCTCGATGCCGGAGCTGGGCGAGAATGCCATCGAGAACATGCTCAAACTGCTGTTGCACGTCACAGAGTACACCACTTCAGCACGGCCGGGGCTGGTCTACAATATCAGAGAGCTGTCCGGCTTCCCTGGTGGCTTCGTGGTGCCGGACACCTGCGAGGCATGGGTGGACCTTCATGTGCCGCCCGACTCCAGCATCGACGCCCTCAGGGCAGAGATGGAGGATCTGGTGAGAAAGGCAAGTAAGGACATTCCGGGTCTCAACGCCTATGTCCGCTTTGAGGAGACCTACTCGGGCTACCGCATTTCCAGTGGCAGGCCGCTGGTGAAGAAGCTGAAGCAAGCTTACCGCAAGACCTCCATGCCCTGGGAGCCACAGGAGTTCAGGAGCCACTCCGACGGCAACGTGCTGTGGGCCGCCGGAGTTGACCCTATCATTCTGGGGCCGGGCAGGCTCGAAGCCGCTCACACTCCTGAGGAGTCGGTCTCGTTTGACCAGGTGGTGCAGGCAGCCCAGTTCTACCTGGACTTCGCCCTCTCCCTGTAAGCGGGCGCAGGCTACCTGCCGGAGACGAACTCCTGGAGCGCCCCGAAATAGAGGGCCGTGTCTCGCACCAGGATGTCATTGTGGTCGGCGTTGGGTATGATCACCAGCCGCTTTCGCTCGGTGGCCACGTTCTCGTAGAGGTCCTTGCCTTCCTCCAGGGGGATAATGCTGTCATACTCCCCGTGAATGATCAGGGTTGGCACAGTGACCGTGCGTATCTTGGTGAGGTTGGGAAAGCGAAAGTCCCTGATCCCCAGCCGCTCCGCGGGAAAGCCCAGGCGGGCCATCAGCCTGGGAGTGCTGGCAAACCCGCTCTCAACGATGAGGCCATGCATCCTGTCCGGGTGTGCAGCGGCCAGCTCGATAGCGGAGACGCTGCCCAGCGAGCGTCCCTTCACGAAGACCGGGCCGCTGTAGCGACCCTGACGCAGGACCTCCAGGAACGCCTCAAATATGCGGTGAGAGTCGGCCACCATGGTGCTAAAGCTGGGACTGCCAGTGCTAGCGCCGTAGCCCCGGTAGTCGGCCACGAAGAGGTTGGCGCCGATGCCGTGGTACATGGGGGCAATGTAGTCGTAGTCGCTGACTACCTCGCCGTTGCCATGAAAGAAGAGGATGGTTGGTGAGTCCAGGCGATGGGCATAGAAGCGGCAGGAGATGGAAACGGCGTCGGCCACGGGGACAACGTGGTCGCTGGCGCCGCGTGGAGGCTCGGTGGCGAACTTCCTGGGGTAGAACACAAACTGGACAAGCTCCGGCCTGTCCAGTGCGGCGTAGTCGGACTCATAAGTCATGGCGGTCCCCCAGGGCCCTGGTCTGCCAGCTCAGGGAAGAAGTGGGCGATCTCCTGGCGGGCGCTTTCCTCAGAGTCCGAGCCGTGTACCAGGTTTTCCTGGACTTCAGTGCCGAAGTCACCTCTGATTGTTCCCGGGGACGACTTGAGAGGGTCGGTGGCCCCCATCAGTCCCCGGACGGTGTCCACAGCCTCCCGTCCCTCCACCACCGCGGCCACGATGGGGCCGGAGGTAATGAAGTCCACCAGGGAGGAGAAGAAAGGCTTGTCTCGATGAATATCGTAATGGCGCTCGGCCATTGCCCTGTCCATCTGAAGCATCTTGAGGGCCACAATCTTGAGCCCCTTACGCTCTAGGCGCGACACAATCTCCCCCACCAAGCCCCTGCGCACCGCATCTGGCTTGGCAAATACCAATGTCCTCTGCACTAGTCATCCCCCTTTCTTGAAGTGGTTCCAACCCTTTCCCGTTACAGGCAAAGGTGTACCGTCAGCGTCGATCACACGCAGTCCTTTCTTGCCAGTTATCTCTCCGATGACCGTCACCGGACAGGCGTCCTTAGCGCCAGGCTGGCGAAGCAGCGTGCGTACTCTGCCCATGACCTCCTCGCTGCCGCTGAACAGCAACTCGTAGTCCTCGCCCCCTGTCAGGGCCAGGTCGAGGATCTCACCCGGGAAGGCAGTGCTCACTTCAGGATGCACCGGAAGCTGGTCTGCCCTCACCAGCGCGCCGACTCCGCTTGCCTGGCACAGGTGGTCCAGGTCTGCCATCAGCCCGTCGCTTATGTCTATCGCCGCTCGAACGCCCGCGTCCAGCAGGAGTTGCCCTTCAGCTACCCTCGGCCACGGCTGAAGATGAGCTCTGCGCAGGAAAGACTCGGTCTCGGCCGAGAATCGAAGGTGGCGGGTAAGCATCCCCAGTCCGGCCGCGGACGAACCCAGATAGCCGGTGACAGCCAGCAGATCACCGGGTACAGCAGCCGACCTGGTCAGGACACCCTGCGGCTTGGCCCGGCCCATCACCGTCAGGGTGATTACCACTACCGGTGCTCTGGTCACGTTCCCGCCCGCAACGGCCACGTGGAACCGGTCTGCCACGTCCTTCATGCCGTGATACAGTCGGACCATGTCGTCGACCTCGGTTTCCCCTGGACAGGAAAGGGAGACCAGCGCGTACTGGGGGGTACCACCCATGGCAGCGATATCGCTCAGGTTTATGGCCAGGGCTTTCCAGCCTATCTCGTGCCAGGTGCCCTTCGTGGTGAAGTGCACATCCTGGACGAGGGTATCGGTGGTAGCCAACACAGTCCCTGCCTCCACCCGCCAGGCGGCAGCGTCGTCGCCCGGGCCCACGAGCAGGTCGGGGTCAGCTTCATTCCATGTGACCACTGCGGAGAGCAGTTCAATCAGCCCAAACTCGCCTAGCTCGGAGACCTTCATGGCCAAGATTATATTCGAAGCGAAGGTGCTATCTCAATGGCGAGCGCAGCGCATATTCTAGTGGCAGTCTATCGTAGTGGCCAACCGGCATCGCGAAGGAGGGAAGGCAGTAGGCCACGCGAGCCGGTCAGAGTCCGCCAAGTTGGGTGGCAGGGGGCGCCGCTGCCCTCACAACCTTCCGTCGTGCCTCGGTGCCGAGGCAACCTCGGCTCTCAGAAAGCCTTGCCCCTGGCGAGGATGGTCTTTTCCTCGCAGGTTTCGCGGAGGTCTCCCGCCTTCTCTGTGCTCGCCATGGAGCGGCGGGATAGAGAGTCTGTCTTCTCTTTGACTCAGAGGGTGGGGGCGGGCTAGAATACCTAGGCGGAGGCAAAGTGGAGCACATTTGGGCACCCTGGAGAATGGAGTTCATACTGGCGGAGAAACCGGGAGGCTGTATTCTCTGCGACAGACCGAAGGGCAAAGAAGACAAAGCCAGCCTTATCCTCTACCGCGGGGAGCGGAACTTTGTGATGCTGAACAAGTATCCCTATAACCCCGGCCACTTGATGGTGTCCCCGTACCGGCATGTCCCTACCCTGGAGGACCTGAGCGACGAGGAGCTCTGGGAGCACGCCGACCTAGTGCGCAGGAGCACCAGAGCCCTGCGAAGGGCTTTTCAGCCCGCAGCCTTCAATATCGGCATCAACATAGGCAGGACCGCCGGAGCCGGAATAGGCGATCATATCCACACCCATGTCGTCCCCCGATGGGAAGGCGACACAAACTTCATGCCCGTTGTAGCCAATACCAGGGTTCTGCCTGAGGGTCTGGCGTCAACTTACGACAGGCTGAGCGGACTCATATAGGGCGTACCCGGAGCCATTCCCGCTCAGTGCCCCCTAGGCGGACAGGCAAGCTTGCCGGGCTGCTCTATGACTGGGACTTCCGCAACTGATTGGGCAGAAAACAAGCAGGACAGGCTGCGGGCCTGCCCTGCTTCTCGGTGCGTAACACTCCTCGGAGGCACGGATCAGTGTATGGTGCGGAGGTCGTCCTTCTCGTGGAAGGCTGCCTTGGCTCCCTTCTCCCTTCTCTCCCTGAAGTAATTGAACTCACCCGGCTCATGCCGCACATTGGTGAACAGCGTATGGGTGATGTAGGCGTAGGTAAACGCATCGGTAAGCCCCATCCGATCGTAGAAGAGGTGCCTGGAGGCCTTGCCTATGGCAATACCGTCCCTCGGCATGAGGCACAGGTCCTTGGCCAGAGTCCTCACCTCTTCCTCCAGCTTGTCAGGGGGCACCGACTTGGTGACCAGTCCTATCCGCTCTGCCTCTTTTCCATCGATTTGCCTGCCAGTGATGTAGAGGTCAAGGGCCCGTCTCATACCCACCGTCATCATCAGGTGACCAAAGGTGTGCTCGCCACCCCCGGCAAAGCCTATCCTCTGACCGGGGAAGCCCATCTTGCAGTCGTCGGAGCAGATGAAGAAGTCGCACAGCATGGCTATCATCAGCCCGGCCTCAAGAGCATATCCGTGTACCTGGGCTATGGTCAGCTTTGGGCAAAGGAAAAACCTCTTGTATCCTTCGCTGATCCCCGCCCTGTCCATCTTTAGCCGTATCCGCTGGCTGGGACGGCGGTCTTCTTTCCTATCGGTGAAGCCGTAGACAAAGCCTACCTTGCTCAGGTCTTGCCCGGCAGAGAAGCAGCGCCCGGCTCCCTTGAAGATGATTACCTTGACTTCGTCGTCTTCTTCTGCCCGTGTGATGGCGTCCAGTACTTCGGCGAAGTCCTCTCCCACGGAGATAATAACGTAAGAGTTCATCTTCTCCGGTTTGTTGAAGGTGATGGTGGCAATCTCTCCGTCCTTCTCATAAATCACGTACTTGTAGTCCATGCCTTCCTCCATCCGCTGAAATCATCCCTATACTAGCACCGGCCTGATTGAGGTGTCAATTTGGCCCTGGGGAGCATTGAACGGGCGAAGCCGTTGGGATATGATAGGGCCGGGAGGATGACGCAGTGCATGGGTGAAGCGGAGGCCAAGGGCCTAGCGGCCAAAGAAGCTTCGAGAAGGTTGGCCCATCTTTCTAGCGACGTCAAGAACAGGGCTCTCCTTGCCATTGCTGACAACCTTGTCTCGCGCCAACAAGAGATCCTTTGGGCCAACGAGCGTGATCGTGCCGAGGCGGAGGCTTCGGATATGGCCCCGGCCATGCTTGATCGGCTGCTGCTGGATGCTGACCGCATCGCAGGCATGGCGCAGGACGTGAGGTCGGTGGCAGCCCTTCCCGACCCGGTTGGTGAGGTCTTCGACATGCGCACCCTGCCCAACGGTCTCCAGGTGGGCAAGAGGCGGGTGCCTCTGGGGGTGATTGGCAGCGTGTATGAGAGCCGCCCGAATGTCACTGTTGATATCTCATCGCTGTGCCTTAAGTCAGGCAATGCAGTGCTACTCCGTGGTGGCAAGGAGGCGATCAACTCCAATCTGGCCCTGGCTAGGGTGCTACAGGAAGCAGCCTATGCTGCCGGGGTGCCTGAGGGAGCGGTCCAGATGGTCGAGTCTACCGACCGCGCTGTGGTGGATCACATGCTCAAGATGAGTGGGGTGATCGATCTGCTCGTTCCGCGTGGTGGGGCAGAGCTCGTCCGTTACGTGGCCAGCAACGCCAGCGTACCGGTGGTGGCTGGTGGAGTGGGGGTCTGCCACACGTATGTTGACAGGAGTGCCGACCTGGAGAAAGCGGTGGCCATTGTCTACAATGCCAAGGTACAGCGGCCTACCGTGTGCAACGCTCTGGATACGCTCCTTGTCCACGCGGACATCGCTGCACGCTATCTGCCCCTGATCGGGCGGGAGTGGGCCAAAGCGGGTGTGGAAATGCATTGTGACGAGGCGGCCTTGCAGATACTCAGCGACGTGCCTTCCCTGGTGCTTACACCTGCCTCTGAGCAGGACTGGGGCAAGGAATTCCTGGCTCTGGTGGCTGCTGTGAAGGTAGTGGGCTCCCCGGATGAGGCCATAGAGCACATTCAGCGCTACTCTTCGGGCCACTCTGAGGCGATTGTGACGGAGGACTACTCGGTAGCACTGCGCTTCCTCGACGAGATTGATGCGGCCTGTGTGTATGTGAACGCCAGCACGCGTTTCACTGACGGCAGCCAGTTTGGGTTGGGGGCTGAGGTGGGCATAAGCACTCAGAAGTTGCATGCTCGCGGGCCTCTGGGGCTGAGGGAATTGACCAGCTACAAGTGGATTATCTTTGGCAGCGGACAGGTCCGACCGTAGGATATGGTCTGTCGCGATGAGTGTTCAGGTTCATATGCAGGTCTGGGTGCTGTCTCGATGCGTGGCGGTATCGCATATCTTTACTTTGAGGCTGATCGCGCTATACTCTTGTGAAGGATGAACGCTGAGCTCCGACTGCCGACCACGTCCACGGACATCGGGCGTAATATCCGTGAAATCGAAGAGCGGGTGGCCCGGGCGGCTGAGCGGGTTGGCCGGTCTGCCGGTGAGGTTACGGTCGTGGCGGTTACCAAGGGGGTGGGGCCGGGGCCCATTCAGGATGCTTTCGAGGCAGGCATCAGACACTTTGGGGAGAACAGGGTGCAGGAAGCCAAGAGCAAGATGGATCAGCTTCCTGTTTTTCATCCGCAGCCTACCTGGCACATGGTGGGGCATTTGCAGAGCAACAAGGCGCGGTTGGCCCTGAGGCTTTTCGACATCATTCACAGCGTCGATTCTCTCAGGTTGGCGGAGATGATCAGCCGACACGCGCAGCGGGCTGTGCCAATCCTGGTGCAGGTGAATGTTGCCGGAGAGACGACCAAGTTTGGGGTGTCTCCTTCGGAGATCGAGGCAGCGGTGGAGCAGATGGTTCATTTGCCCCATATCGAGGTAAAGGGGCTGATGACCATAGCGCCGCTTGCCAGCGACCCCGAGGAGGTGCGGCCCATCTTTCGGCGCCTGAGGTTGATCCGGGACTCCCTGGGGCTGGAGCACCTGTCTATGGGTATGACGGACGACTTCGAAGTAGCTATTGAGGAAGGGGCAACGATGGTGAGGATCGGTCGGGCCATATTTGGCGAAAGGAGGGGGTAGAGGGCTATGAGGGTTGCTTTCATCGGCGGGGGAAACATGGGTGAGGCCATCATCCGCGCCGTTGTCGAAGCGGGCGTGGCCAGGCCCGGCGACATTGCCGTGAGTGACATCATGGAGAAGCGGCGTTCCTACCTTGCCGAGAGAGATGGAGTGCTTGCTGCAACCGACAACAAACAGGCTACATGGGAAGCTGAAGTTGTTGTCCTGGCCGTAAAACCGGACTCGCTCGCTGAAGTGATGCAGGGATTGAACGGGTGTCTCGAAGCGGGTCAGCTTGTTCTTTCTATCGTCGCCGGAGTGCCGATAGAAAGAATCTGTAGCGGTCTAGGGCACAAGGCAGTGGTCCGTGCCATGCCCAACATGCCAGCTCAGGTTGGGGAAGGGGTGGCGGTGTGGACAGCCAGCGAGCAGGTGAACGACGAGCAAAGACAGAGGGCGCAGTCGATACTAAGCGCCATGGGAAAAGAGATGTTCGTCTCGGACGAGAGGTACATCGACATGGCCACGGCAGTCAGCGGGAGCGGTCCAGCATACGTTTTCCTGGTCATCGAGTCGCTTATCGATGGCGCGGTGCACATTGGCCTGCCGCGTGATCTTGCTCGGGATGCCGTGCTCCAGACGGTAATAGGGTCAGCGCGTATGGTGGAGAGGACGGCCAAGCACCCGGCCGAGTTGCGGAACCTGGTTACCTCGCCGGGGGGAACGACGGCGGAGGGTCTGCTTCAACTGGAAGAGGGAGGTCTGCGGGCTCTTCTGACCGAGGCCATCATAGCGGCTTACGAAAAGGCGAGGATGCTGCAACAGTAACCAGAGCATGGAATATGCAATTCGCATCGTTGACATCTTGTGCAATGTGCTTATCTGGGCCATATTCGTTCGGGTTTTGCTATCATGGTTGAATATCCGCCCGGATAGCCCGTTCTACCCGGTGCTGGACGTATTGGACCAGATTCTCGAACCGCTCCTGGCTCCGCTGCGTCGCGTGGTTCCCAGGGTAGGGATGTTTGACATCACCCCCATGGTGGCAATGTTTATTCTTTACCTGATAAGCCGCTTGATATATCTCATACCCACAGATGCCATCTGATAGCTCCGGTCGCGCTGGCCGAAGACGGCCAGCGCGTGGAGGTATTCCTTGCTTTTTTGACAATGGGTAGTATAATCTACGCTTGCAGTTCGGCCGGTCTAGGAGGTAAGAAAGGTGAACTGGGTAGATATAGTGATAATCGTGTTCGCCGTTCTGGGCGCCTATTTTGGACTGAAGCAGGGTCTTGTTCGGACAGTCTTCACCGTCGTGGGACTCTTCGTTGGTTTGACCATTGCCGGGCACTACTCGGACGGGCTGGCTGACAAGCTCTCTCCTGGCGGCGCTGAATGGGCCTCTATTGTTTCCTTCGTCGTCATTGTGCTCATTGTAATGGTGATAGCCAATCTCGTGGGTAGTATAGTGAAGATGTTCCTCAAGGTGATGCTCATGGGGTGGCTGGACTCGCTTGGCGGTGCGGTGCTGGGACTGGCGGTGGGCGCTCTGCTGGTGAGCGCTGTGTTCACTATAGTACTGCAGTGGGAGGCTGAAGCCGCCGAAGTGCCCATAGCTGGGGCGATAGCGGCCGGGAAGTTATCGTATGCTGCTGACGCAATTCGCGAGTCGAGCTTGGCCGCCTTTCTCATAGACAAGTTCCGCCTTATCCTTGGCCTGCTACCAGGCAGGTTCGATGTGGTGACTGAGTTCTTCGAGTAGCACAGTCTCCGGGGCTGAATGACCCCAAAGATACATAGCTTCAGGTTTGGTGCCATCGCCGTTGGCGGTAGGAGGTACCACCGCGATATCGTCATTTACCCGAATGGTAGGGTGGAGGAGAGGAAGGGAGGACTATGACTGTTGGGCGCTCACTCTATCAGCAAGGAAGAGATCGAGGAGCTCAAGGAAGCTGAAACCGCGATAGTCGGGTTAGGCGCCTTCTCCAGAGCCCGCTTGTCTTACAAAACAAGAGACTATGCTCGAGATTCTGGTCTCGAGTTGCTGCTCCTACCCTCACGCGAAGCAGCGGCCAGGTTCAATCAGCTAGTGGATCAGGGCAAGAGGGTAGGAGCCATAGTCCACATAACCTGCTGAGGTCTCTAGGTGGCCTCCGGCGTCTTGCCCGGGTGGAGTCGCTGCCATTTCTGAAGGAGTTGCTCCCGCGATTCCTTGTGATCAGGGTCAGGGATGCAGGCGTCCACCGGGCAAGTTTCGGCGCACCTGGGTGATTCATACCAGCCGACGCACTCAGTGCACTTGTCGGGGTCAATCACGTAGATTGTCTCTCCCTCTTTGATTGCGTCGTTCTTGCAGTCTGCCTCGCAGGCACCGCAGCTAATGCAGTCATCGGTGATCTTATATGCCATCTACAACACACCTCCTTATGATGTCTTGGCTGGCCGGAAGAGCTTCTTCTTCAACGCAACCGCAACGCATTCGGGGACGAAAACGTTGACGTTGCCACCCCCCTCTGCTACCTCTTTGAGCAAGCTTGAACTGATGAACTGGTACTCCGCATTGGACATGAGGCAAACGGTGTCGATTTGCGGGTCCAGTCTCTGGTTCATCAGGGCCATATCGAATTCCCGCTCAAAATCCGATCCCATACGCAGGCCTCGCACGATGAACTTAGCACCTATCTCCTTGACAAATTCCACGGTGAGGCAACTGTAAGCTCTCACCGTCACGTTCGGCAGGTGGGATACTGCCTGCTTTACCAGGTCGACTCTCTCCTCTGTTGTGAACAGGAGGTTCTTGGCCGGAGTATCGAAAACACCAAGTACCAACTGGTCAAAAAGGGCGGCTGCCCTTTGAGCTATATCTACGTGTCCTCTGGTAACGGGGTCAAAGCTTCCGGGGTAAAGCGCTATCCTCAATTCCTGACCTCCTGTCGATAGACTGAAAGAGAAGTATCGCCGTAGTTCCT